>Ga0065711_1033650_pt1 | contig 25086 bp, 11 predicted proteins | sample Hoacrofraction12_FD_59098 | JGI IMG/M metagenome (GOLD analysis project Ga0065711, IMG submission 59098) | Hoatzin crop microbial communities from Cojedes, Venezuela - Epithelial fraction 12 v2 (version 2) | ecosystem: Host-associated > Birds > Digestive system > Esophagus > Crop | place...
CAGGGGGTGGGGGGAGGGGAGCAGAGAGAGAAATAGTCTGCCCCACAAGGGATTTTAAAGGAGTGGCTAGAATGACAACATAGGCTTGAATTTAGCAAAGCTCCTAACAGTTGCAGCATGTGCAGTACCTGTTGCCGATGCTAAGGTGTGTAGATACAAATATACACTGATACACAGGCCTAGATTTTTAGAAGAGTTTAGTATCTGGGTTTGAAACCATGTCTTTTAAAGGACTTGTCTCCAACTTAGCCGATGTAGTTCTTTTGAAAGGTATCCCAGTTTAGCTGCCTGAATGGGAGCTGAGCTCTTTAGGGCATCTGACCCCAGCTATCAGCACCACACGCTTGAAAATCTGGCCCCATGGCAAGTATGCACACAGCACGCACTGCTGTGTTTGTAATTATGTGCAACGTACAGATGAATAGATAGTGGGACATTTGATTGTGATTAGGCAGATCGCATTCGTTTTTAGCAAATGTTGAGAAAAAGATGCTGAGAAAATCCAGCTGATTCCCAGTGAATGTCTGAAACCGGTGTTCACAGCAAATGTGGGTGGGCGGTCCCGAACTGTTTATGCGTGCTGGCCGAGAGACAACACCACCAGGAATGCCAGCTGCTGGAAGCCAGATGAGAAGGTACAATCAGCTTAGCGGGACAGGGAGCATGCCTCTGGAAACAAACCTTATAAGAAAAAGCTACAGGTCAAAGTCACGTTGTATGTAATGTTTGGAGACCTTTGCTCAACTATCATTTGACAAACTGCTGTCAAAAAACATGATTTATTAAAAATTGTAGTGATTACCAAAATAACTACAATGCAACACAGTACAAAAATAGAAGAAATGGGGGGGGGGAAAGTTTCCCATTATATTAAAATGCATTCACAAGGTTTTAAGTCAGGGAACTTAGAGGAGTTGTTTCCAGGGCTAACATGTTTCACAGTGTTTACCAGTTGTTAACTTTTCCTCATATACTCCTTCCAAGAAAAAGGGGGGAGGCAGAAAGTCTCATTGAAACTATGTATTTCTTCACAAAAAAAGCGAATGACAAAACTGTTCTCAGATTTCTCATAAAACCAGCTCCTATTGGGTTTCTTTGAATATTTGTTCTCTGGGTAGTTAGGCATGAAGAAAGGAAGTGAACCAGCAGTCTTTTGTTGATAGCGTACCCACACTGATGAGACTTAAATCTCCTCCAGCCACAGCCCCCCCATCAAAGGTAGCTCTCTTGAAGGATGACTCATAGGATGGGACAAAGAATAAGGGCTGGGTAAGAATTTACTCTGTAATAAATTTCTGTGTACTTGATTGGTCGTTACCCTTTTAATAAACTTTGGAAACAAACCCCAGTCATCTTTCTGGGAAAAGCAGAGTGCAGTAGTGAAACACTGATATTTAAATTCTGACACTGACACTGAGAAAAGTTCAATCCTCTAGAGAACAGAAGAGACAAAAGAAAATCCATCTCCATGCCATCAGGACTGCAGCCTTAATTTCATTTGTTATCCAGCAGAGGGAATGAGGATTTTTCTTTTATTTTTTCTTTTTCTTTTTCTTTTTCTTTTTCTTTTTCTTTTTCTTTTTCTTTTTCTTTTTCTTTTTCTTTTTCTTTTTCTTTTTCTTTTCTTTTCTTTTCCTTTTCTTTTCTTTTCTTTTTTCTTTTCTCCTCTCCTCTCCTCTCCTCTCCTCTCCTCTCCTTTCCGCATCCTAAATATGTGACATGTATTCTATTCTTAACATATTTACTTAATTTGTTGCCCAAGAAATTTGTGTAAGGCTATGTCATTGAAAACTCACAAATTAAATTATGCTGCCCTGCTACCCAAACCACCCATAAATAATGATGCTAGATCCCCCAGTGAGAAGGTGTAGGTAGGTGCAATGAAATTCAGAGTCTACTGTGAAAATAAGTTGTGCTCCAGTCTCTTCACATCAAACTTCTGATCCTTAAAGATTTCCAGGAGACTTGGTGTGTCCTCACTCTGAGGTGGATTTTGAACTGGTGGATTCGGAACTGGTACAGCTGAATTTACATACAATTGTAGGGTGATCTATGCAAAAGAATTAGGAATTTCAGCCAGCTTGTGTTATTTTCACCCACATTATTCTCTGTCAGATTGTTAGCTCAAATGAGAAAATCTGGGATAGCTGTTGCTTACAGCAAGAAGGTGAAAATATTTATTTGATAGAAAACTGCCAGTTTTGAGCATAGAAGGTCTTGGAGAGCTCTCTTCTGCAGAAGTGTAGGCTGAAAAATTGCCAGCACATACAGTCTTAAACCAAACATTGTGAGTTTTTTAATGTGTCCTACTTTGAGGTAGGCCCCATTTTAGGATTCAATATTTCCTCTGTTGTCATCATTAACAGTATCATGAAGTATTTCAGGGGATCCAAAGAGATGAGTGTTAGGTCTTCAGAAATAAATGGATTAAAGACTGTTTAACTGAGGTGGCATTAAGCAGCAACTTTCAAAATGGTGAAAATTAAAAATAACATGTAGAAACAGTGTACATCAATACATTATTATGTTATAAAGACTGAAAGTGTTGGTCCATCACTGTCCATAAATGCTAATATTTAACTGTGAATAGTAGGTAGACAAGGGGCAAGAAATTGCCAGCAGTGAAGACATTCCAGGTGGGATTTGTTGGGTAAATTCACATGCATAAGTACAACAAACTTTTAGAATAGCTGTAAATAGCCCAATTTGATGCTTGATAATAAGGTTTCATCTGATGACCGAAAAAGAAAAAACAACAAAATAAATGCTTTTTCAGCCCCACTCATAAAAACAGAACAACAGAAAGTTATGAAGAAGGTATCAAAATTAAACCAGGAAAGAAGTCTGTGGGTATTGGAAACGGGGTTTGGCTGAAGCCCTAGAGGGAGAAGGGCCCCTGCAGTTTGTCCTCTCTAGCATATTTACTTATAAATATCTGATTTACAATACACTAAGCCCTCTCTTGGGTCATTCTGTTTCTGAAGCATGGTAAACACAAAAGGATATGTTGTAACCGTCATTTCTGTGGGGGGTGGAAAGAAAGGAGAAGAAAGAAAAAGAAAAAACTTCTACTCTGAAATCTGTCCTTCAATATTTAAAGAAATTAATTATAAGCAGGACATTATGTATGTATTTGTGTGTGTATGCATGTGTGCAGAAAAATATATTTAAGGGAAGCAAAATATTTGTTGTTTAAGTAATGATGAAAATGGCCAGATAGCATGTAATTCTCAGAGAGCATATCTTTTTTTCATAGGTGATTAGTGACCAGTGTTTATGTTGGATCTGTATCAATATACATTTTGAGCTAGGATCATATTAGTAGATTCTGTCTTCAGACCAGTTTAAAACTATTTTTCAGCTTCTCTGTCTCCACCTTTAAAAGTAATCACTAGTCACAAAAGTTCTACACCCAAAACTTGGGTCCCTGTGCTATGCAGTGTAAGATTGCTGGCTTAGCAAACACGTGACTAATGCATGACCAAAAAAACCCTAGCTGTGTTGGTGCCACAGTGCTAATTGGAGTAAAATGCAAGAGGGAAAGGTCTCCGCAGAAAAGCAAAGATGTGTTTCCTGACATACTTATTAGAAGCAGATCTGTGAAATTAAGAAGGAAATTTTTCCTTCCTTAATTTCAGAAAGGAAACAAACAACCACCTTTTTGCTCATTTTAAAGATATGTTGTAATCACATAATCCAAATGATATTAAAGAATTTAGGTCATTTGGTAAATAGAACCCACCAATTCTGAATACAGAAAAGCTGATGTGAAGTTCTGCACCCAGGCAAGAGCAGCATCACCTTACATCACCAAAATGTCTGGCAACAGTTATTTTTTAAAGAGCTAATTCCTAAAAATGGATCTGCCAGTTGAGACAGTGAAACTGTAAGTGCTTTGGTTAGTCCTCGTAGACTAATGAGCTATTTTTTAATAAAATAGGTAGTTTAAAATTACTAAGTGTACTAGGTTTTTGTGTGGTGCAGCAGAAGGTGATGAAAGATAGAAGATGCTGTGAAGCTGACCATAGCTGGACTTTATTCACCTACTCTGACAGTAGTTACACTCTCAATGCAAGGTTGATGGAGACCGTGAAAAGAAGAAATAATAAAAAAAAAGCTACCAGAAAGTTCAGGAATTGATCAGGCTTCAAACTGAATAAAAATAATATAAATGTCAGCAGAGATTTGAAGAATTGAAATAGGTAATTTTACTAGTTTAACTCTTGTGAAACAGCAATAAAACTTACAAAATAGGGGCCTGGCAATGCTCAGTGTGTATATGTGTGTGTGTGTGTGTGTAATAAATGAAACATTGGCAACTCACAGTGAATTTTACAGTACTTGGTTTTTGTTTTCTTAACTTCATAACACAAGGCACTTTCAGAATTTATTTGTGGGAAAATCTGCAATGATCCTGATAAAAAATAGAGAGTAAAGGATGAAATTGCTCAATCATTATTCTTCTCCATCTTTAAAATAAATACTCAGTTGTTGAACACTCAGAGAGTAGCAATAATGGGGAAGAAGACCAGCCCAAATCTAGAACACAGATAGCAGCTTTCCAACAACTTCAGGGAGCACTGAATTCTGAAGAAATATCACCAATCTCTAGACAAATTCTGGGCAATTCAACATAGTAAGTGACAGGAATAGTCTAATTGGTGGCGAATACTAAGCCTGGTTACAGTCTTTTACACCACAGGAGCAATTCATACTCTGGAATCTGGACTCGCTCCACAGCTGCTAACCATGCATCTAACCAAGGATGCCTGCAAGCGTATTGTGGCAAGAGATGCAGTGGTGCAGGCAAAATGTAATATTGAAACTAACAGTGAAACTTAAGATGAACCTCCTTACGCCAAATGCTGGTGAGGGGAGGAACAGACCTCAGAGAAGACCATGGAGAGCTGAGTGGCTGCTCTTGGGATGAGAAGGATGGGAAGGATGAAGTTCCTTGAGTGGTCTTTCAGAAAGAGTGGCCACTATCCTGTGGAGCTGTGTTCCACAGATTCAGGCGCCTGTTGAGGCCATGTGCACTGGGTTTGCATGGCAAGGTTTTGATAGCTGGAGGGGGCTACAAGGGTGGCTTCTGTGAGAAGCTGCCAGAAGCTTCCCCCATGTCTGACAGAGCCAATGCCAGCTGGCTCCAAGACGGACCCACCACTGGCCAAGGCCGAGCCCATCAGTGATGGTGGTAGCACCTCTGAGATAATGTATTTAAGAGGGTGAAAAAATTGCTGCACCACAGCAATTGCAGCTGGAGAGAGGAGTGAGATGATGTGAGAGAAATAGCCCTGCAGACACCAGGGTCAGTGAAGAAGGAAGGGAATGAGGTGCTCCAGGCACCAAAGCAGGGATTCCCCTGCAGCCTGTGGAGAAGACCATGGTGAGGCAGGCGGTCCCTGCAGCCCATGGAGGCCCCACAGCAGAGCAGGTGGATGCCTGAAGGAAGCTGTGACCCTGTGGGAAGCCCATGCTGGAGCAGGGTCCTGGCAGGCCTGTGGACCCATGGAGACAGGAGCCCACACTGGAGAAGGTTTGCTAGCAGGGCTTGTGATCCCATGGGGGACCCACACTGGAGCAGCCTGTTCCTGAAGGACTGCACCCCATGGAAGGACCCACGATGGGGCAGTTCGTGAAGAGCTGCAGCCCATGGGAAGGACTCATGTTGGAGAAGTTTGTGGAGAACTGTCTCCCATGAGAAGGACCCCACACTGGAGGAGGAGCAGAGTGTGAGGAGTCCTCCCCTGTGGAGGAAGGAGCAGCAGAGACAATGTGCGATGAACTGACTGTAACACCCATTCCCCATCCCCCTGCACTGCCCAGGAGGAGGAGGCAGAGAAAATTGGGAGTGAAGCTGAGCCTGGGAAAAAGAGAAGAGTGCAGGAAGTGTGTTTAAGATTTCATTTTATTTCTCATTATGCTACTCTGATTTGATTGCTGATAAATTAAACTAATTTCCCCAAGCTGAGTCTGTTTTGCCCATGACAGTAGGTGCTGAGAGATGTCTCCCTGTCCTTATCTCCACCCAAGAGCCTTTCATAGTATTTTCACTCCCCCATCCAGTTGAGTAGGGGGAGGATAGAGTGGCTTTGGTGGGTACATGGTGTCCAGCTGGGCTAAACCACAACACCATGGCAGTACCAAATTAACTATCCAAGACTTGGAAATAGGCTAAATGACTGTTTTGCTCCTCTTTGCAATCTGCTGAAGCACACTGTAACCTTTCTTTCTCATCACAAAGCCCTAATTCATTACAAGATAACACTGCAGAATGATGTTCATCTGTTCCTTCCAGAAGAGAAATCTGTGGAAATGTAAGCTTCAAAAAGCACAGTTCATCCTTGTAAAGTCTGCTCATGGAGACCCAGGAGCTTGTAGACCTCGTGGGATGGATGTCTATCTGCATCATACCCTAGACATCTCTGCTATTTGCATTTATGGAAGATGTGCATGGTATTTGCACCAGGAATAGTCTTCCCATTCCAGAAAAGTAACCTAATTTAACCACACTCCTGTCATAGTGCTTAGCCTTTGCTGATTTCCAAGAATAATGCCCAGAATGAAGCAGATTTTTAATGGCATAGGACTTCCATGCTGGGTAAAAGATACTGAGGCATGCAATATCAGGTTTACATGGAACTAGAGTATTAGCAGCATTCTGGCAATTGTTCTGAGCTCCACATCTGTTCTATGTCCCTGGTATTAGTAACAGTTTTGGATGCCTCTGTGTTGATTAAAAGCAAATGATCCAAATCAGTTAGTATTTTCTTTCCCCTCCCCTTTAGATCCTAGTAATAAAATTCTATTCTCTGCATAGAGACTTCCATCAGTGAAAAGTTTGAAGGACTGTCAAATAATGTAAAATGCACCCTGCTCACAGCAGTTTCCAGAGTCATATATGTAATTTCCCCTCTTCTGAGTAACTGTCCATAGCAGCACTTTTCTCTCGTATTTTTCATGTGAGAGAGCACACTATGATTATGTAGCCAAGAATTAAAGTTGCTACCAAGATATTATTACAGGCATCCATCACTTGTGTGTGTCAGCTGAGCTGACAAGACAATGTTGTTGCTAATGCTCCAAACTGCTTTTCCACTTCCACATCTTTCCAGTCTTAGGAAACCCTCCCAAAATAGCTATTGCAATCTGATTGGCCATGATCTCAAACACTGTCCATCTTGCTGGTCCTGTAATCAGGATGGTGCAGAGTTTTCTTCCAGTGTTTTAGCCCTGTGAGAACCAGCAGCAACAGCAAGCAGCAATGTGACTATGCGCTGGGTACAAAGAAAATATTGCAAAGCTATCTTTGGGCTTTATGTAAAATATTCTTAAATAATCACGGAGTATACATGAGCCATGTGATCTGGAGCAGAGTTCATAGCAGAAGAGTCTGTCTCTGTGTGCACCCACAAGGGTAGCATATGGACCACATGTCTCCAACCCAAAAGACTCTGATGTTTCACAGTGTGGACAGGAGTCAGGCTCCACCACTTGACTGAGAAATTAGATGGTTGTCTACAACACATACGGTCCAAAGACAAGGCAGATTTATCCATGGTACTTCATCAGCATTCAAACCTCAAAAACATCGAGCTAGTCTATAATCAAAATCCTGATTCAGTTCTGAAATAGTAATATTAAAGAGAAAACATTACAATCTCAGAATAAGCAGGAGAGGATTTCAAGAAAGAATTTGGCTTAAAAACAGATACAACATATCATAAAAGATACTAGGCAGATAATTATTTCAGAAGAGCCTAAAACCTGAGTTTCAGATTATACCTTCACAAGCTTAATTTTGTGCCTATCAATTACCTCCAATAACGTCACACAAAGTTGATTTAATAATTATATATGATATACAGTATACACATCCCGTGTAGTCACATCTCATACAAAATGAGACAGACTAGTACCACATACATTCAAGTACATATGAAACATTTTAAACTACAAGTCACCGTTGCAAAACTCTATTTCAAAGTAGTTATCTTTCTGAGGTTTACTCATGTTTTAGGAGAATAAGATCTCATTTTCCCCGTTTTTAATTACACCGTAAGTTAAATGAAGGGGAAAAAAGATGATATAATGAAACGAGAGATAAATCTACAGTGACCAAATATCCAACTATTAATTCCGTGAAGAAAAAATCTTTGTAGTTTCTGGGATCAGAGATAGCTTTGAATATACAGTAGCTCATTTGTTAATTAATGCAGAACAGCCAGTAAACAAGAGACCTGCTTCGTTATGGCTGCCCCACAGTTACTCTAAACCTTATTTTGCAACAGCATGGAGAGAATAAAAACTTCTTAAGCTGGTTGTCCTTCACTCTGAGACAGGATAATCTTTGAGAGACATTTTACGGTGCATCTTTTGAAGAAAAGTGCATTAGTCTTTACTGAAAAAACATTTGGTTGACCTTGAAAATAAAGCATTCATGAGAAGTATAAGCAGAAGTTTTCATTATTCCTTAAGCCCTCCCTTCAGAGACAAAAAATTCCTCCCTCCATTGCTGCTCCACAATACCCAGTTGCCAGGCAACTGGTCTTTTGTGGTGGGTCTCCATGGCGACTGATGTACACAAAATCATAAATCCCATTACCTAGCTAAATACTAGGGCTGCACTACAATAAGAGAAAGAATCACTCTGAAGTTTAAAGAGATAATATATGAGTGACAATGGGATTCAAATAAATAAATTGCTATTGCTGATATTGCAGTCAATATAGTTTTTCTTACCAAATTTTCTCTTCTTCTGTTTTCCTGTAAGCCATACCAAACCATTTTTCACCTAATTTACTACATACATTTTCAGCATAATTAAGCTGGCTGAGGAAGCCGCAACACTCGACAGGTAAACTTTCAGCCACAGTTAAGACCAATCTGTGTACAGAGGAATTATGCTAACATTGTTATATTGTATTGAAAGGCCTTTGGGGTAGATAAATCAAAGCTGAAGATGGCTGGTGAGCTGCAGTGGCTAAGCAGGAAGTTACATCACTCTTGCCTAATGGAAAGTCAAAATACAACATCCGGTTTGTTTTGCTCCCCGTGGGCACACAGAGAAATTCAGGTTGGCCACAGAACCAGGTCAGATCTGAACACATGCTCATGAGCTCTCCGGAAGGATCTTAACAGCTGCTGGTGCTATGTCAAAAGACCAGGACAAGGCAAAATCCTGAACTGTATGAGCAGAGTGCTCTTGAACTCAGTGGTAATAGGTTTAACATCGTTTTGGTCACCCACGTCAACAAGTCATGTTAGCAGCACCCTTAAAAGCTAGAAGCAATGCAATTTTGTATCTTTGAGTGGGGAAAGGCTGTATTTGCATTTATTCATTCTATTTATTATCTATTTGTTTAGATCCTTCACTGTATGTCACAGACAGGGAACCTCTGGGGCTTTTACCTACTTAAATCCTACTTCCTTCCGGATAGACTGTGCATTTTAAGTACTAGTTGGTGCCTCAGTCTCCCCCAAGATGGTGTCTGTTTAGTTCTCCATGCTTTTTGTTACAGCCCATGCATCTACAAGGTGACCCATGGCATTTTCTTGACTCTGAATATACTTTCAAATATGATCAACATGCAATACTTTGAAGTGAAATCAAATCAATATACAAACAGATCTATTTGAATTCTTTTGAAAATTTGACCATACGATTTCTTTCTTGAGTAGTGTGCTTTTAAGTTACACTCCTGAAACGGAAATAAATTGATGTACCAAAAATATGTATAGTACTTTTCTTGTGTGCATTTGTGGTGTGGATGAGCTGAACAGTTTTAGAAGCAGATGTGTGATTTGCAGTTGCATATGTAATGATTTTTAAAAGCATGTAAAAGTTTAAACTCATTTTTGACTGCAAACTTATAAGAGAAGCAAGGGCGTTATAGTTTTGAGTGTATGCAGATTACGCTGAAGTGCTGACTGTTCCTTATGCTAACAACTCTAGTCCTTCAAAAGTCTTCTACATTAAAAGCATTTTGTGTGGATCCAGCAAAAATATAAGAAAAAATAACCTTTTATGGACATCTTCCTTAGAATGCCTTGCAAATTTCCTCTGCCCCAGCCCCTCATCTGCTCAGAGCAACACTTTTTAAAAATGGATTAACTAATGGTAAAGCAAGAACAGACAGCTCCATCTCTTGATTCATAGAGCTGTACATCCTAGGTCAAACAATACATTTTGCAGCTTATAATTGTCATTTTATTATGGTGTTCCATAGCCAAAATTAGATAAACAAGTACATTATCTTTTAGAAATATTAAGTGAAATTCACAATACTCCATGTCAAAGGAAATTCTTTAATTCATTGAGCAACTTTCTAGCCTCTGGAGACTTCTTTTGATAGTCAGAGGTCAGTGCCACTCTAGTTCTGACTGTGTGAAAAATCTGAGTTTCCTTGTAAGAATGTTTTCTTTTTTAGGTCCCTTCTCTCCTGTTCTTGACTAAATTTTTCTCTAACTGCTTTACAAATACAATTTGAGTTAGTAATGTATTTGAACAGCACATCCTCTTCTGAATCTTAAATTTGTCACAAAATCCGCATGAGTACAAGACAAGTCTATAGGCAAGGCAAGGACAGTGAAGGAATAGCATCATTCATGGTTTGGATGAGGAAAGCTATGTGTGGTTACAGAAGCATGAGCAGACCTCATATATAGCCTGAAATTGGTTGGCTTTTCTTGTGCATTATCCAACAGTGTCAAGACAGCTTGAGAAATTATGGCTACACCATGGCTGTGACCCTGTCTTAAGAGACCTGAGCCTGAGAGCCGAGGTTTCAAAAACTGTAACTGGAGGATACTGTTCCTTTCCACACTGCTGGGGAGTTCAGGGAGAGTCAGGAATAGAGAAAAGAAGACTTCTGTCATGACACAGCTACAAAATGCTACTGCTGACCAGCATTTCTGTCTTCTAATGGGGAGAAAGAACATTTTCTGGAAGATAATAGTTGCACCCACCTTGTTATGCTGTCTCCCTTTAGAGCTCCTGAAGGAAACTCTGTCCCACCTTCTCCCAGAGGCTTCACAGGCAGGTTACTGGACATTACAGTAGCTTACTTTACAGTAAAAAAACAGGGTGCATACCCCAACAACTTGTCAGGTTTTGTTCCTCTCCTTATTGATACTTGACTATTTCCTCCAACAAAATGTGAAGCCTCTTGTCTGGTTACAATTAAAGCTAGTAAAGGGTAGTGCTTAGTAATGGCCATTAGTAATAAGAAGCCTAACAAGAATAGCTTTTTGTTATTCTGCTTAAATACTTCTTCATTCATGTTTTTCCTTCAAGGTTAATGAAGATGCTAACTACATAAAACAGGTAAATCAAATAGTAAAATAAAAAAACATGAAATAAATAAAATAATACATAAAACAGGATTAATTAGCATTAATTTTACCTGCCCTCAGCTTTGATTACCATTGTTTAGCTTTGCTGTCACTTTTGGACACTATCAGAAAATACTGATATACTTTGACTTGTGTTTCATGTCATAACACATGCACCTAGTTTTCATGAGATAAATACAGCAGGACAAAAATAGTATTCCTTTTATAGCTGAAGAACAGTCAATTACTATGAAACTATTAAACAAAGGCGAGGTAGCTATTGTGCCTTAAATCTCTGTAATCTCAACTATCATGTCTTTTATTGTGAGTATATTATAATTACAGACTGAAATAGGCTGGTTTTAACATATAATGGAATAGGAAATTGCAAAAGCCTGTACCATGCTTTCCATTATTCCATATATAGTACTCAATATTCTCTCACTCTTGCTGTGATCTGTAAAAAAAACATGCCTCTCCAAGGACAACAGTAAAAGGTAAATCACCTTGGCTTACATTCCTCCAAAATACAGCAAACTATTGAAAAGTATGCACAGATAATAGGACACTACAGAATTCAGAGGGCTTTCAATTGAAATAATGGAAGGCCCTGGGTTTTGTCTCATAAGTAGGGACAAGAAAAACAACAGAATTAAGTGCTGAATAGATAACTGAAAGGGAGGGTATTCTTAAGATTCTTCTCACAAAATTCTAACTGCAGGGTAATGCAGAGTTAAACTCCTTTCAAAATGAAATTTTGTGTGGGACATGACAATATTGGCCTAAAATGAACAAAACAGCGAACCACTCCAAGTATGCCAGTATTATTATTAATTTTTTCATGTTTTCCCTCATACAGACTTAAAAAAATGGCCCATAACCAGATCTGTCTTATAAATTTTCCACTGAAGTGTTTTGCTCAATCCACCTGACCTTCCAACCACAGCTTTAATGGCTGGGGTTTTTTCTGGCATCGTGGACATGATCTCCCATCTTTGTAAGTCAGTCAGAAATGTTAATAAATGCAGTTGGGTTGTGCAGGAGAAGTATGAGCAGGCAAGAAAAATAAGGGTAACCAAATACTTAAGCTTCTGTTCATCTTCGTGTTATTTGGATGAGAAGAACAAAAAAAGCTTATAGCACCAACTGGCAGCTGTCCGCATCAGAAAACCACCACAGAATTTGGCACAGTTCAGCACAGTTTCTGTTTCTGAGAGGCCTAGGGCTGGAAACATGTTGATGATGTAGACCACAAACTTATTAGCAGACTGGGTGCAAAAAAATGGCTATCTTTCTGCAGACTGGCCAAAAGGAAAGGATTACACCTTTATGTAAGTGTGATATTCTCCCAGTATTTTAGAGGGCGACTAGAAGGTAGGAGACTTGGTGATAAATCAGGGTCCTTAATACACTCTGTACATCAGATTCTGGTTTAATCAAAATCTCCAGAAATTCAGCTGGCCAGTCCCCATCCGTGGCCACATACAGCAGGGACAGTGCCCAGTTGTCAGATGTACAGAAGTGTTATCCTCCTTGCTCTTACCTGCCACAGTACCTCTGCACATCCCACCTATGCTGATGCCCATGAATTAACAAAAAAGGAGAACAGCCTAGCTGAGTTAGTTAACCTAGAAAATGGCAAGTGAAGCATTCAGAAATGTATGTGTAAGGAGGGGAGGCTTAGCATCAGAAATTCAGAGGTTACAGTTTTCAAATTACAAATTATTGCTGTTTAAAAAAAGGTTTAAGGAGAAGTATATTTGATGTTTTGGTTGACTCAGGCTGCAGTCATGAATGTCCTAATTTTCAGGACTTTATTGAGTATTCTTGCTCATAACAATGTTTTGCCCTCATACGAACAACAGCTGAAGGAGATTGTTATCATTCCTGCTGCTATTATCTGCTCCAAAAAGAACGATCATTGGATCCTACTAATAGGTGATCCTTCACAGAAAAAAGGTGGTGACAGATCCTCCTGCCTCACTCTAAGGTCAAGCCATCACTGGTGCCAGTTCCCCAAGAATTCTTGTCTTCCTGTTGGTGAAATGGTACCCACATAGCAAGGTAACAAAGAAGCACCCATGCTTTCCAGAGATATTCATTGGAACTGGTGTGAGGCTAATGCTTTTGGTGGCCAGAACTTTGCAAAATCTGAACTAAAACAATAAACCTCTCAGCTTTCCAGCCCCACTAGAAAAGAATGAGAGGGACAGGCTAGCCTGTCTTTCTGCAGAACTGAAGCCCAAGCACAGAATTCTGAGGCAGGCGTGTGTGTACTGAAGAGTCTGAGGATCACATCAACCTGACTGTATCACTGCAAATGTTCTTGAAAACCCTGAATACACAGATAGTCTTTCAGTGAAACCCCAAGTTTATCCCTGAAAGCACTCCGCATGTTCAAGTATTTGCCTGCAACCAACTTGTTCTTCAGAAAATCCCACATGATCAAATAGAGTGCCTGAGCAAGAAAGACTTTGGAAAATCTGTAATAAAGATTAGCAAGTAAGTGAATTCATACATGTTTGACGTGTTCATTACACCTATTCCCATTTTGTGTTTCAAGTTGTTTTCAAAGTGATTTTTAACAACAGAACTGATTTTTTTCCATTTTTGTCAATTCAGTCTTATCAGAAATAATGAAACTATTGATATAGATGCTGTTTATACGTAGATTTAAATTATGACAGCAAGACTTCTGTAAGCTCGATTTCCAAGTGCAAACAGACTGTCATCTATGTGTGACCATTTGATTTAATGGTATTTCAGCAAAGAGTTTAACTGTATTCTTACTCGTGGTTAAATCAGTATTGCTTCAGCTGCGGAGCTTCTGCCTGGGAGTAGAACTAGTGGTCAGCAACAGAAATACCATCCTAATAACAGTTAAATTTCAATCATTTTTTCATTGATGTTGTTCACAAAGTGTGAAAATTTTTCAACTCCTACCTCAGTATTGCAGATTGTATATCTGTAAGGTGCCACAAAATATCATTTGGAGTGTCTTTTTAGCTAGGGTCAATGTAGGATGAATTATGCTTCTCCAATGCTAGAGACCCCATAGATTGCATATTTTAATTTGTTCTAGTATGTCATCAACCTTACCACTAACAAGATTCTCCTAGTGTCTTCTAAGTCCTTTGTAAGTCTCTTAAGCCCTTCTGAGAGTAATTCCACATTTTTAACTGGGACACTAGAAGAAAACAGATGGAAATCCCTATGCCCAGCTGCTGATCACAGACAACATAAGCTATTTTATCTTCAAACTGCAATATCTGTTCTGGACCAGCCCAGAGAAGAAATATTTCCTGCATGAATATTGGATTCCATCTTTAATGTCTCAGTGGTGGACAGAAGAGGGAGTGGTTTGCCACCATTTGTTGTTTTTTAGACTCTTTTTTTGCCTAGTCTCAAAGAATCTTTTCACCACGAAGGTAAAGCTGCTTTTGACTACTCTCTCCTATAGAGAAACCTCAAGAAAAACAGAAAGTAAAGGAAGGGGAACAGACCAGTGCTCATGAAATACACAGGCCAATAGATTTACTTCCAGAAATCACCAAATGTCTCTCAAATCCACAGCACACAACTAATCTCTCAAATACCACAACATTTGTTTTGAGAAGAACATGTGGGGTATCTGCTACCACAACCTAAAAATTATCATCGCATGGCAAGCATTCATGTCCATAGAAATAGATCACATCTCTGAACCTACCACCCAAAAAAACACATGTGGGCATACCACATTCTACATGGATTTTAGACATAATGAGACAAAAAAATGTGATATGTTTCTTCCAACACATTAAGTGATCTAATGGAAAGGAAGTGGATGGAGCAAATATCATTCAACCAGAAGTAATAACAGTGAATGAAAACAACCACATACCAATAAGACAACATTTTTCATAGCCATAGTTCTGCTGCAGTCTCTCAAAGAAGGCTTAATAAGCTTATAGTTTTACTGGAAAGTGGAAGCTATTCAACAGAGGTACTGATTTTGTGGCACTTCACAATCTTCCCGCTTATTCCCCACTGCACAAGCATTGGCAGCTTTTTTCCCTCCATTCCGTCATATGTCTCTACTGTCCTATGGTGTGTCTGTCCTTGACACAAGCATCTCTTGCTCAGTGTTACTAATGGCCTTTCTTGCTCAGGTGTTCTAATAAAGTAGCAGCACCACAGTTAACCAAGAACAATTACACCTAACACGTTTAGGTTAGACTTCCCTGTTTCTTCTCAAACTTGTTGGAGCATTGCTGGATCTGAAGGCTTTGCCTGCTTTTCCCACCTGTAGCATCTCATCTAATAAGATAAAACCTCTTCCTGCATTCTTCTATGAACAAAGGATCCCTCTGTGTTAAGCATAAACAGTGTATTGACTAGACTTTACTTTAGCATACACAGTTTTATCAACATTTTAAAATGTTTACAAGTTTAAGAGAGAAGACCTAAACAACTGACTAGTTTCAATAAATTACACTCCTTTATTTGCTTTTAGATGCTTTTTAGGGGTAAAATCTTTGCTTTTTTATCCCTCCTGCACAACTGCAGTGTTCCTTGGTGGTATGAGCAGTGTTTGGATATGGAAGAATACCAATTGTGTGTGAGGCCAAGAGCTTAGCAGGATTCAAGAAAGGATTATACATTTGTATGGGTAGTGAGAACATCCAAAGTTACATTAAACAGCATAAAAATTAAAGGAATAAATCTTAATTCTTGAATTCTGAAAACAACAACTATCCAGCTAGGAGCTATGTAGAGACTTTTACCAGTAAGTAGGTTACAGCAGAGTTATGTGACTAGCCTGGGGGGCTAGTAATACAGTTCCTATATTCCTTCGTCTCTGTGTAACCGGGTCTACTTTAGTTCTACCCATGTTAGGCAATTTGTCACCTAGAGGAAAATGGATGCAATTGTATCTTGAAAAACTGTTACAGTTCAGAACAACTAAAACAGTAAAGTAATTGGCAGAAAAAGGGGCAAGAATTAATGTGATAAGCATACTGAAAATACAGGAAATAATCCCATTTTTACAAAGGAAAACCAGTCCCTCAGATTTATTTTTTCGATGGGTGCTAAATTCTAAAATCTTGTTCTTCCCTTCTATAAACACTGGAGATTAGAAATAAGATAAACAATAGAACAAACAACAGAGTTGTTAACAGGAACTCAGCCTGGAAAAGAATTAAAATATTTTTCAGTATCATAGATATAAAAGTAATATTTGGGGATTTTTTTTAAAAGATAATTGAACTTCAAAGACTTCCTGGGATTTCTAACAGTTGAAGCAAAATCAGATTAATTTTTTTTTTATTTTCTTACATCCCCTTGCTATAGAAGAGACAAGCCAGAGCAAATGAAAACACAAGGCTTATATATCTCCAGGAAATACTTGCGTAAGGCTTATTTATCTTTAAACTAGCATTTGTTAACCATGGATTAGTGGAACAGCCTCTTGTAATTATGGTTACTGTTCCATTTGTGGCTATCTTCATGAGGCCAGTGAATCTTTAAATTACAGGCTGACCACCCGGGAGCACAAGTATTGAATCAGCCACATCTCCATAGGCACCAGATTTGGATGATTATCCCAAAAGATGACATGCTAACACACACATACACAACAAAGGAGGTTTATGCTCACAGCTTCAGAGTCACTTTCAGTCCCTGTAGTGGTTTCGAGTTCAATAAAACCAGGGTGGCCCCTGACATAATGTGCTCCGTTTTAGTACAGGAGAAATGGCTGGTGAAGACAGTCTTTGTTTAATACCGGTCATTCTGACAGCTATCACAGCATCCTTCAGCATAACCTCAGATACTGGAGTGCAGTAGGAGTTAGGAAACCGGCCCAAAGAGGAAAGATTTGGTTTGCTTAAAGGCTGTATACATTTTAAAAATACATAAATTTATGTACATAATACATACATATATATGTAGATATACACATACATATATATATACACGTATGTGTCAAGTAAAAAGAGAAACAAAACTATTCTTTTGTTCCTGAGAGCCTGTATAGTTAGAGGGATTTTACTACATGTCTGTTATTGTCTTTATTACTGCCCCAGGGCTTACCATTCAAATCACCACTTCCAAGATAAAAGACTTTATGATGTTTATTGCATGGTTCATTCATCTTTGAGACTCAATCTGTCCCTTGGGATCACATCACAGATCTAGTTCTCAAAAGCCTGGATCCAAAGAAACCCAGCCAGCCAGAGAAGAAGGCTGAGAGACTGTGCTGCAACAGCCTTGCCTACTCTCACAGCTCCACCTAAGTTTCGCTGGCATCAGAGATGCACCCAGATATCACCTAAAGGATTTGCAAAGAAAGTAGAATGGTCAGTTTACAAATCCACACAGATTATTGACTAACGGGCTTTCTGGAAGCCTTGCAGCAGAGCTGGTGACCTTGCCCTAGCCCAGGGTGTAGCTATAGGCGGGTAGGCATCGTCGTACAAAACCATCTGTCTCCTTCCAGAAAATTTGCTCTCATATACCCGTTGTCTAATAAATTATCCCTTTAGAATAGAATTTCAGAAAGACACTGAGCAATCCTCAAAAATCCCACTCTAACTAAATAGAGGCAAGGAATCTGACTTTTACTTGGTTGTCATTCAGTCCTTCTATAATGCATAAATAATGTGTGCGTAATACACACAAACTTACAGGCAAGTTTTGATGGAATCTAGAAATTCGAAGAGGATTTGGTTTCCCATTGTGCAGGGCATTATATAAACACTGATTTAAAAGGTGATCCTTTCCCCAGAGGCCTTTCGACATAGTCTTAGTGCTTTGCCGAGGGATGCCTCACCATCTGTGCAAACTCAGTCACCAAACCATTGCCTGATTACATATCAGCAATGAACTGCCGAACCAAACATGTTGCAGTGTAGAGAGTTCCAGTTGGACAGTGTAGATCTGCTGTGGTTTTGGAATTATAACGTGTGTTTTTAATTACTTCTGGGATATGTAAAATTCAGCTGCAGAGCTTTGAAAGGGGTCATCTGTACCTGCATGTGAGGATTTGGATTTTTGTTTATACAATGTTTCTTCTGTTGGGGGAAGGGGATCTTTAATGCTTTCCAGTACAAAAAGCATCATATAAACTTGAAATGTAGAGCGGCTGCACATAGCACAGAGCAGGTGCACCCACACTGTGTATGGTAACCCTCGCCCTGAGGCATACCTCCTGTTTGCCTCCCACCTCCACCTTGGTCTGAGATCGGAATGCATTGCTGCCGTGCAGTGCTCACGCTCTGGCTTTCTTTGGGAGGAAAATCCTAGGGGGGGAGGAGCCCTGATTCTCTGCAGGGGCTCCTCTGGTTTGGAGGAGCAGGATCTGAGGGGCACCTATGGATCACACCAGCCCTGCCAGAAGGATGTGGGCGAACGAAGCGGTAGGTACCCCAAGGACCTTCAGGAGAGTAGTGGAGCTTGCCGTGGTTATTCAGCAGATCACAGCCTTTGTGTTCCGCACTGGCTCTCCTGCTAAAGGCAGAGACATAATGGGTAGCCATGTGGGTTTGGTCCTCTGGAAGTAGGGACCCCCCAGAGGGTCTCCTCTGGGTTGCCTCCCTTGAGCAGTCTGTGAAGGCATTCCCATGAAATGCCACTGCTTGCTCCCTCTTCTCATGGCAAGGATGCACACAGACAGAAAATTGTTGTTTCTTCTGCTGTTTTTAAGCTTTCTGTGAGCCGTCATTCTCTGCGATGATTATCATGGTGTACTGCCTGCCTGCTTCTCTAACCTGTGGTTGTGGAATCAGAGTACAGTCCTTCATACGCAATTATTTTTCAGTTCCTATACAGCCTTTCTGAAAGACAGAGTTTCCTTGTTGACAGTTAGCAAACGATATTAAGGCTCTTAACTTCATACTGTTTTTTCCTTGGTCTGTGCAGCCACAAGCATGTTTATCTAGTGTGAATGTTGCTGCTTAGACTGTTTCATTCTGGCAATGAGACACTGCCTATGGAGAATGGCTCATTCTATTGTTTCCCTACCGAAAAGAATTTGGGGGAGGGACAGAAAAAGTGGAACCGTTACAAGACGAAACAGCCATGGTTGTAGTCACACTGCGTTCTTTTCAGGCTGCTGCAATACTTAAAGGTAGCTTGCTTTGGATACCAAAAAAGTTGGAAAGCTTTACCGAGGCATGATATAAAAAATCTGCCATTTAACTCAACAAAATACTGCTGTGTAACAGGGCAGATGAACTAAGAAAAGCCAAGACCAAGATTGCAGTGAGGGACAGAGGGAAGTTTGTTATATCAAAAAATCGCTACAACAATTTTAGGTTATACCTCTACAATATATTTTAGTACTATTCTTTAAGAAAGGATGAGAAATCAAGTTAACGATTGTCTCATCTTTATAAAAATGCATTTCAGTGCATAAATGGTTTGTCAGTTTACCTGTCTTTTTTGTCTTGTGAGAGTGGACAAGTGTATTGGTACCATATTCACTTACACTGCAGCTACAGTTAGGACTGTAGCCAGAGGCCTAATTAAAAAATGCTCAAGACAATTTTCCTGTGTCTTCGCAGTAGATGTTTTTTCAGATGACTGAAAACTCGGACTAACATGTCCATCTGCCACAAAAGTAGTGGAAGGAGCTGCATCATGTGCACTTTTCACGTCGGACTAGAAATTCACTGTAAATGATGAAAAATCCTGTGTTATCTGGAATATGTAGTGTCCAGCATTGGTGCAAGGAGTCTCGAGAGCCTTTGCAGATTGGAGACCTGATATTCACTTGAGTCAAGGTGTAGGTGGCCAGGAGGACAGCTGCTTGAAAAGGGTTTTTGTGCTCTGCTTGTCCCCCATTTTGCAACTGAGAGAATGAGGGGTTGAGAGTCAGCGACTGGCAGCTGCTCTGAAGTTGAAGCTTAAGCTAAAATTAATCTTAGAACCACAAACTATTTCATAATGTCTTTCATAATAACAGCAGTTTGCTGCCTTGTGATGCTAAGTCCTTCCCAGTTTCTTCACTCTGAAAAACCTCTATTGTGCTGGCTTCTTCCTGTTTCATTGAAGGGAACAGCTTGTATGAATCAGGGATGAACCACTCTCCAGAGTTATGAATACCCAGCTATCACTCTCTGTCTTGACTGTCCAGAAAGGACAAGAAGCTGCATCTTCAAATATCTTTCCATTCTTCCACTCTTTTCCCTCTATGAAAGGGAGCTGTGGCTGAAACCAGGCTATTAGCCAAGTGAGTGTATAACGGAAATTCAGGCCTCCTAATGGCACGAGAAGCTCATAGCTGTCAGTTTGTGTCCTGTATTCTCTGAAAAGCTTGTAAATTTCTTGTATACTTTTTAAACAAAATTAAATTCCATTTGAGGCATGTGGTTGGGGGTTGTTAAACTGAGACACATCCACCCCCCCGAATCCAGGTGTCTTTCACCGAAATTTTAAAGATCATCCAAAGATATCATAAAGTCTTATAACACACAAACATCAAAGATCCTAACTTCACTTCTCAAGAAAAAAATGGATAAGTAAACTGATAATAAAATTGGTATTATTTTCAAGTAGTCAGTCTTCTAAGAGCTTACTTGATCTGTTTTCAGATTTTCTGGTTCTTTGGTACGCTGGAAAATTTTTCCTGTTTAACAATGTTCTTTCCTTCTCTGGTGGTGCGAAACCTCCTGTTAGACCTCCTCGCCCATTCTCGTAACTGGTGTTTTTGCAAATAGAATGAAAAATCCAATGAGCAAATTGTTCTAGCAGCATAAATGTGGGACTTAAGAGTGCATAAATAAAAATGTAAATCATTACTAACTCCACTACTTTTCCCCCTCAACCAAAATAAAAACACTAATGTTAAAGGGTGGATATGACAAGCTCGTCTACATAGCTTTCACAGTCTGTTACACCATAATACCAAGTGTAGTGTATTTATTACGTGCAATGCTGGACACTGCAGGGTTTCATTGTGAATCTGCAAGCAAAGGACTGTTCAACATTTGGATGGAGTACACAGCCAGCTAAGATTACCACAGAAAACATGGGACATGAGAAGAATATTGTTTTCTGACCATGAAAAGACCACACACATGGTCCATGTGGAATGCACACTGGACCATCTTCAAAAAACATAGAAGCTGCATTCTCTGTTATGTTCACAGGCTGGTTTAATTAAATATAGGCATTAGGCAGTAAATGTGTTGGCAGTTTCACACTGAAATGCTGCTGTTCTACAAGTGACTTCCTCACTGTAGTTTATTCTTTTAAAATGGTACCATATTTTTTCATGCTGCTTAAGACTGTAGAGGCTTGCAAGGGAACATGTTTCTATAAATCAGAATCTTGAAAAACACAGTATGAAAAATAACTAATTCATTAATTTAATTTCTAAATATTTATAAATTAAGTAAAGAAAATCAGGCTTTTATGAGGTTTAGGCTTCAAAAGATGATTATGGGTCGTATTATGAATTCAAGAGGCTATAAGTTTTATATTTTAAAGATGAAATTTTCTGAGAGCAGTGCTTACTGTTTAATACTATTCCCTTTAATATACTTCCATATTTATATATGTACTTACATAAATACAATCCGTAGTCTGATTACAGTGTCAAAGCTAGACTGTGGCTGCATAACATAGGTTAAAACATTTGTGACTGAAAATGTAGTTAAATAAAACTTACTATGTGAGCTTTGAAAATTTTAGGGACATAAGCCTGAGCCGTTACCTTAGGACACGAATTTTAGCCTTGAAATTTCAAGATATATTTAAAGATCTTAAATGGTCCACATAAAATTGATTTTCTTCTCCTGAAAACATCCTTCTGAGGGTAGGAGCAGTCCCTGTTTGCTGAAGCTGTGGTTACGTATGCCCACCCTCATTGGCTTAGTTCACAGCTTTGCCTAGACACTGTTACTCCAGTAAGAGCAATGAAGTTATATATCTCTCATGAATTCAGGAAGCAGTAAACTTCAGGCTGGAAAAGATACTTGTTCTTGTTGAAGAAATCTTTTTCTTTTATAGTTTTGACTTGCCTGCAATGTTTAAATGGGCTTTATTTTACGGATATAAATTAGCATAAGCTAAGCAAAGAAGTGATGCTGATGAGAAACAGGTACCAAGAAAGTGATCGTGGGCAAACAAAGATCAGACATGAGCAGGGCGGGATGATTTCCAAGACCCAGAATCAGCTTATCATTGCTGTCACCCAGATAGCTCCTGCCCGATGACAGAAATTACGATTTCTTCTACCCTTTGTTCTATCACCCAAGCAGTAGCCAAGCTGTCTATGTGCAAATGAGGGAGGTAGCGACAGAAGAGCTCTTCCCCAGTTGTGTGTTCTTCTGATAGCGAATTGCACGACGTCTTCTGTTTTGACCTTTCTCTTTTGGGGCCCTCACCTCTGAATTTGGGTCAGGCCTTGCTAAGAGGCTGGCCAGCAGATAGCAACCTTTAACCTCCGGAAGCAGCAACTCTAGGTGTTTTAGCTTTCTCTGTGATTTAGCTTGGAAGCATTTTTTAACGCATACATCTTGGGAGCGGGGTGACACAGTTATTTATGCCATCTTTGTATTGCTCTGCATTTACTAGCTCTACTACTGCTTTAAGACTCAAAGTAAAATGTTCCTAAACTCACTCCTTTGAAGGAGTTTCTCTGAGACAGATCCTTTGAATTCCAGGTGGATACCAAAACACGTCTGAGGTCAGTGTGCCCCTGCTCGGGATACCGGTCTGAGACTTCCCACCAGCGTTACTGCCTTTGAGGTGGCGTCCAGTGGGCTGGGGAACGTTTGCTTTTTCGCCCCCCTTTGCATATCCCAGAGCTCTTGAAGCTGTCATGAAAAGCACTGGTGTGCTAGATAACCTATTTCCAGGCTGCCCTGGTATGATGAACACACTGAGCAGGGCAATGTGTGCGTAAGTGGCTCTGTGGCTGAGGTACCAGGGCTGGCCTGAATGAAGCATTCACCTCGCCTGGTAACTGCGGATATACATCACCGTGTAAATAAATGCTCTTTAGGATACGCAGCACTGTTTATTCCTGCTCTGAGGAAAGAGGTTATTTAAATAGGTGGCTCAGCTGGAGCCAGAATATTGGAGGGAATGGAATGACTATGCTGGCCTTTTCGCCTTAAGCTACACCTCTCCTGCAGCTACCTGATCCTCGTTAGTGGAGTCCTCAGGGCATGGTGTCCCCTGATTTTTCTGATGTACAGAGAGAGGGCTGTCAAATGAGCTGTGGTTTTCCCAAAATGACAGCAATGTACTCGTTCTGCTTTGAGCCTGCATCTGTGCACATCTCAAGCATTTAGTACTGAAAATATACGTTGTTTTAATCTGCTTCATGTCTAGTATCAGTAATAACAGCAGCAATATAACCCATTTATTTCATCCAAATGAAAGAAGCCAAAAGCCACCCTTTTAATGATTTTTCCATTCCTCCTGTTTATGTTTTTATAATATCTATTAATTGGAGACTATCAATAAAACAATACTGTGTATGCTATTTAGGAGACACGTTTTAAAAGAACTCATTAGCTGACAAGTTGTTACAGAGAAATACTTTGGTGTTTTAAATAAATAAATAAAAAGCACATGCACTCCAACCCAGTCCTCAGCGGCTGACACTGAAAGGAGTTCCCTCGTTTTCTGAAAGCCCTTCCAAGGGGGAAAGTGAGCTTACTTCCTAAGGAAAATACTGTGGAGGTGTCTGTAAGAGAAAAGCAGGCACTGCTTTGCAGCTCTGCAACTGCAATGAGAGTAGTCATGAATGAATGCTGAGCCAAAAGAATGATGCATGTTTACACTATGCTTACTACACTATTCGCGCAAATGCATAAAAATGTAGCTGCCACGAACAACTGTCATGTATAGCACTTAGTACTTGGGAAAGCATTTTGTTCTGGGTATAGGTCTCTTTGTCAAGCTTCTGCTTTAAAAAATCCTCCTCCGGATAGTTGCAGACTTGGAGAGGTGAACGCTGCAGCACGTAACGCACAATGCAGCAGATGAGCAGTGCCGGACAGTGTGTTTAATCAGAAGGGCCATTCCGTTCTGCACTGGAGTTTCATTTAAAGAAACATCACTCCCCCTCACACTGTTCTGGGACTTCAAAAGGTGTGAAGTCACTTCACACTGCTCCAGTGACCGGGGGAGAGGCAATGGATTGCGTGCGTGTTTCTTTTGGAACATGGAGAGATGCCTCCCCCTCCCTTCCTCCCTCCCACCTGGCACTGATTAAGCTGGTACTACTGTTGTGGGACCCTATGATGAACTGGGTCGATGAGTGAGCCAAGCTGGAAATTACCCTTAAAAAGAAAAGACAGTATTTTTAACCTCTATATATTCCCTGATTACTTCATCTTGTGGCTTCATAAGCACTTGCACTGACACCACTGAGAGGACAAAAAATGAGCAGGTGGAAGCCACTTACATGACCCTACCACTGAAAAACAGGCATGTGTAAACCATGCCGTTTGTGTAGAGAAGACAATCAAGCCACCGGTACTTGTCTTGTGATTCCTTTGGGATCAGTCAATGATATTTTCTGTTCATAATGTGAATTCTCTTATTCCTCCTAACCAAGAAGTTTCCCAGAGTGATACATTTAGAGAGGCTGAAAGAAATTCAGAAGCTGATTTAGATGATAACTGAAGAATCAAACAATTTTGCAATTTCTTTCAAGGTTAGCACATCAATCTGGTAAGGTGGAAACTTGTCCTACAAAGCCTGTAATACACTGGAAATCAGAGGCTATTAACAGAAGTCGAATAGTGAAGG
>Ga0065711_1033649_pt1 | contig 25085 bp, 19 predicted proteins | sample Hoacrofraction12_FD_59098 | JGI IMG/M metagenome (GOLD analysis project Ga0065711, IMG submission 59098) | Hoatzin crop microbial communities from Cojedes, Venezuela - Epithelial fraction 12 v2 (version 2) | ecosystem: Host-associated > Birds > Digestive system > Esophagus > Crop | place...
ATAGTCATTAGGGTGTTAAATAATAATTTGTGTTGTGACATTTGTTAATTGTTTTTGCAGAAGTCTATAGGCTTAATTTATTTAATAGCAATGGAAATGCCTTAAGTTTTCCTCTGTTAATGAGGAAGCCACTGAAGCTTACTTGACTAAAATAGCTTCGTATTAATAATTTCTTATCTGTCAAACCAACTGCATTATTTATTCATTGTGGCTTTGAAAATACAGTACACTGCATGTTGAAAAAAAAGTCATTGCGAAATAAAATGTTCAGAGCTGTTTTGGAGTATTCCCTCCCTAGCTGATCCCATGAGCATTTTCAAAATTCTTTGACGTGGTCTCCCACACTTGGCATACGGTAAAAGCTTTGTGTCTTTCCGGTGGGGGAGTGAGGAGCATTTTGTAAGGAATAAGTGATAAGATTAAGGAAATGTGTTTTAATTTTTGCCCTGCTGCTTTAAAGCATGACTATGTACTTCGTGTGTTTGGTCCTTTAAAAGCATCTGCTTGATGGAAACACTTGAGTGAACTCAGTTACCTTTGAAGATGGAGCGGTAAGCTTGTCATGTCACTGTAATAATGAAGAATTCCTTTGTTCTGTGTATTTGCACATTAAACTTCAGCTATGATTTGCTGGTCTGTAGCAGGTAAACCTCCTAGCCCTTTGTTTGCCCTGGGTCAGGCTCTGCGTTTAAGCGCTGTGGTAGCAGGATGACAGTGAACAATTTGCCCTCGTGGAGCGTGTAGGCATGTTGTATGTTTTGTGGATCGTGGAGGTATTTAAAAGCACATAGCAAAGCTGTTGGCAAATAGCAGTTAGCAGAGTGTTGTCAGGTGTCTTTCAGATGTGATTGTATGTGTTGCTTCTCAGCTCTGTTTTTAGCCAGTGTCTTGTTGCTCTGAAACAGAGAAGCAGCGTGGGTACAGCTGGGCGCTAGTTTTGTCTCGAAAACTAACATCAGATCTTGGTGGTTACAGATCACACAGAATCAAGACTTATTAAACATAAAATGAGTCTACAAACCTTTTAAGCATTAAAATATTTTTAAGCTGTCCAGTCAGCAAGATCGGTAAGTAAGAGGAGAGTCATTCTGTACTGTGGGAGTGTTTAGATCGGGGAACTGGGCAGTCAAAACTTCCCCTTTTCTATGCAACAAAATAGTCTTGAAAGACTACTGACCTGTTTGTTAACTCACAGGCTAAAACTGGTGGTTAGACTGAGGATGATGAAAAAAAACTATTAAAAATGAGTCCTACATTCCTCTGGAGCCGGCAGTGTAGAGTGGGAGAAATAATTTTAAAATCTTGTTGCTTGTTAGGAATGGTATGGCATACTATCAAATGATTGTCTTGGCTAAGTGATGATGAAGGGAAAGGAAGCGTCTGTTTTAAATGTGGTGACTAACTGGTAGTCTTTTTTACTTTTGGTGGTCTTAATGTTCTTTCCTTAGTTGGTGTGTATGCTACTTTTGATAAAAATAATTGATACATCTCTTTTCTGTGTTCATTATAAATCTACTGAGAATGTTTTCCAGTTCATGTGTGTTTCTTTTTTTTTAAAAGAATCTGTAGATTTGCAGATACAGGCATAGCTGAACGAGTCTCCCAGCTGTGCTTTCTTCTGAAAGCTGCATTTCACTGTGTGCACTTTTTAAGACAAGATCATTGTGGTGTTAACATTCATTTAATATTAGAGAATGTAACAGAGTTGAGTAGTACTGATTTTCCGTATCTAGGCTTTGCAAAGTTAATTAACTTTTCAAGTATGTGTGAGTTTGCATGCAGGGGCGAAGGGGGAGAAAAGGATGAGCACTTTGAAGATCATAGGTGTTGAGCTACCTTGGCAGGAGAAAGAAAACTCCTCCAAGCTGTTTCCAAGTAAGCGCTTGCTAACAGGTGCTTGTTAAAAGCGATGGCAGCGATACCCTGAAACTTGCCCAGCGAGCGCAGGGCAGAGCCCGTCAGAGCGCCGTTGTATGCGCTCTGCCATCCAGCGGTGCGAAGGGAGAGTGAACCCAAGTCACACTGGTAACAGTGACCTGTCCTGATACTCAGACTTACCAGAGCAGATGCCAGGTGACGGAAGAGCATTCAAAAGTTACACTGCACGGGTTGAGATGTTGGGAAGAAAGTATGGAGTGTAAAACTTCTCAGAAAAGTAAGAATGGCAGTCAGGTGTGTTTTCCTGAGTTTGCTTTCCCATCTCCCAGCTGTTGGTTGCAGTGAGTGAGTGGTGTGTAGGATTGCAATAAAAGAAAATCTTTTGTTCTCTGTTAATGGCAAAGAGATTTAATTTAAAGGGATGTTTTGAGGAGGAATAACTTCGTTTGAGGCCCTAAATGTTTCACAGAACTCGTGAGTGAGACGTTGACCAAGTATTTGGCTTTAAATAAGTTTACTTAGCTACTGCTATATTTTTATCTTCCAATTCTGATAATTTTTTTTGTTGGCTGGGAGGGACAGTAGACAGATAAAATGATTATGCTGTGGGGAGTGGAAAACAGAAGTGAGAGATTGAGTTTCATTATACTTTTAACAGTCTGTTTCTACTTTTGTTCCCTCTAGCTTTTTAGATGTTTTAATTAAAGTCAGGAACAGACACAATGATGTGGTTCCAACCATGGCGCAAGGGGTGATTGAATACAAGGAAAAATATGGCTTCGATCCGTTTGTTAGCAGTAACATCCAGTATTTTCTAGATAGATTCTACACCAACCGCATCTCTTTCCGTATGCTTATTAACCAACACAGTAAGTAATTGCTTTTTTCCTCTTTGAGAACTCATTTGTTATTGCCTGTAAACCTACAGCCGTAGCTTTGTTTTTGTTGTGGTTTTTTTTCCCCATACTCATGGCTAATTCTTAATAATCTGTGCTAATTATGCTAAAAGATACACTGGCAACTGGTTGATTTGGTACTTCAGTTATCAGAAATGAATCCAAAACACCAGTACACTTTCTTCTAGAATTGTCAGGCTTTGTCAGTGAGGCTGTCACTTTTCAGTCTTGTTGGCAGAGGCAGCTTCTGTAGTGATACATGAAGTATTTTTAGATAGTAGAGTAGCTTATCTTTCTTCTCACAAATCTCTCAACATAGTTTGTAGAGCTGACATTTATTTCATAATGAAATACAAGTATGCCATACATTTTGAATAGGTTATGCACGATATGTATTTTTATTATTGATTTCTAGCACGTTATCTAGACTGTCTCGCCTCCTAAAGAGGTTGAGTATTTCTAATGTAAGTTTTACATTAAATGCCTTGCCTCCCTTCACTTCCTGTTCCCTATTTATGAATAAATACTAGCATTAGTCACCCTTTGTCAGTAGGTGCTGTTTCATTTGTTGTTACTAATAAGCTTACTTTTTTTATATTCGTATTGGAATGAAAGGAGTTACTTGCACAGCTCCTGTTAACCAGTATGTGCAACCATGCAGAGAGTGATCTGTATAAAGTTAAGTACAATCTTGTGATCTCTTTAGTGTATCTCTTAGCTTTTAGCTCTAGAGCTTCATTCTCTGCCCAGTATTCTGCTTTCTACAAGTTCTTAGAAATTGTAGTGCACTACAGATAACGTGGATGCTGGAGTCACGTAGTGTAAGGTTGTACTTGTACTACAAGTTGCGTGTCTTTCTAGTAACCTTTTATGTGACCAGCAAATGCCTTGCTGTGTGTACACAAATAATTTCCATGTGGCAAAGCATACAAAGTAAATGTGCTGTTTACTCTTTACTTGAACGTGGGCAAAATGACAGACATAAAACCAAGTTAAGGTAGAAGAGTTCTAGCAATAAGTAAAAACATTATCCTACTAGAATTCTTGGGACAGGTGTTAGCATAACTTGCACTAATTCTAAAATATTAAACTTATTTCATTGAACTGAAATGGCTTTTCCTATGGACGTTCTTACTTAACTGGTTGAAACTTACAATAGCTGATAGATGCTTAAAGTTTAGTTAACTTTGTACAATTTCACTACTCAAACTGGTGTTAGTAATCTATCCATGATGGTGAATACTGATCTCCAAGCACTGATGAAAAAGACAGTTGGAAAGCAGAATGCAGAAACAGGTTTTTACGTAGTTTGTGTTTGTTTCGTACATTATTGACAGGCTGTTTCTTACAGTGCAGTGCTGCAAGGTGCAGTGCGCCAGTGTGTTAGCTCACCAGGACCAGAACAGGAAAAGCGTTCAGACCTTGTCTTTTGCTCATTTCGTACTGCATATGTTTCATATCAGAGCTGACTAGCTTGCTAAAATGGCAGAAATTCACTTCGGCAAAAAAAGTGTAAAACCTTTCCGCTTCGAGAGCTAAACTCTCAGTGAAGGAGCTGGTGAGTGCTGGACTCTTGTGCAAAGGAGGGAGTGGGGAGCATACTGCTGAGAGTCAGGGAGAAAGTCCAGTGAGTGAGACCTCTGTGCCAGCTGTGAAATTGCAGCTGAGGTGAGCGTAAAAAAGCTTTTAATGCTGTCTTACAGTTCCTCAGTCCTTTTTACTATAACATTTTCACTGTTATGCGTGCTGCTGTTCTGACATAATGGTATGAATGAAGCATTTTACAATTTAGTCTTACCTCATTTTTGGTAGTCCATTTTGAAATGTAAGTTCTCACCTTAGCCCTCCCACACCACTATTTCTGTATTAACTAGTCTTAGCTATTAAAAATGAAAATAAAAAAAAGAGGAGGAGGGGGCAAGTAGTCTTACTAAACAAGGATTCTGGCAATTTGCTAAAGTATCTTTTTACAAAATGATGCACTATCCAGTAGGTTTCATATACCATCAGATTTCAACTTTCTGGACTGCCTCAAGTGTAATAGACAATTTACTGCCATTTCTTTTTCCTTTCAGCACTTCTTTTTGGTGGAGATATTAATCCTGCTCATCCCAAACATATTGGAAGTATTGATCCTAATTGTGATGTGGCGGAGGTGGTTAAAGGTAAGATGAAGTTAATATTTTTGTTGATTTCAAGAAAACCCCACAACCTAGAATATGCTTAAATATGTTATTGAAATACAAAAGACTGAAGATGATTTGAATTCATTTAATAAAATAAAAAAAGAAAAAATGGAAGTTCTGCGGTTGCTCACAATAAAGCCATGGGCTTATTGAGACTTTCTAATGTCTTCATTATTGAGAATGGAGGAAAGCTTTGGTATATTAACAGAACTAAGAAGACAAATGATTTTTTAAAAATATCTTTAATTTGTCATTTGGAATACTAGGCTAAATATGTAAGTGATTTGTTAAACTTTAGATTTTTTTCTTCCCCCTAAAATACTTAGAAGCAGTTTCTCAGGTACTGCTTTTTTATCTGGTACTAAAGAAAATTGAGAGTAAATGAAGTTTTCCAATTTTTTTAGTTAGGCGTTGCACTAAAATATCCGCAGGTGTACAGATATTGCAGTGAAACTCCCCATTACTATATGCATCTGGTCATATCACAGCCTGTTCTCTCATACAGAAGACATGTATGTGGTGGTTATACCTGAGTGATCTGGCACAGTTGCATTAGAAATCCGGTTTGCTTAATAAATGCTGTTTGCTTATCGTTGTGAATGTTCATGTGCTTTCAGAATGTTCCTGAGCAGGCATGAGGCAATGCTGTCTGCTTCAAGAACTTGTTTGTTGAAGGTTCACACTTTGGGTGTATCTATTTACAACTACAAGTCTTGCTGTAGAATTGAATTCCACCCACTGTCCTTCACTGCTGTTTGTGCAGCTGCAAGAGGGGAAGAATATGTTTCTCCCCTTAACTTTCTCTCAGCCTTTGGTGAAGTAAGAGGGAAGCCTTTCTCATGTCAGACTTGGACCTGCATCATAGCTTGCGTTGTAATGTAGATGCTTTTTACTGTTATGAAGTCTTCTTGGCTTCTAGCTTTTTTTGGCTTTAAGGCGGCCTTCTTTTCAGCAGCTTGCTTTTCTTTGATTGATCTTAATCCACTTTCACCTCAGCATTATGTATGTTACAGTTGTGTTGTTTATTTAGATATTCCTTCTAATAACAATGTTTGAATCTATTTTGATCATCGAATTCATAGTTGCTGCCTTGGACAGAGGAGTGCATGGTGTCAGAAGGTGCTCAGTCCAGTTTTCAAGCCGGTAGCTAAAATAGATCTTGCACATCTGAAGAAATAATCACTAACAAAACAGGGGCATCATAAACAGTATCCAGTGTTGTCTTTCAAAGAAACGAAATGCCCTTGAAGACAGAGTCTCTCTAGTGTCAAGGTGATTGAGGCTATTTCCTTGTAGAATTGGTGGAGGGGTTTAATTTATGTTCTGCATACTGTGCTAGCTCCAGAATGTTCTGGTTCACAGGTGGCATTATGAGCAATTTGTCAGAGTTAAGGTGTTGATTTTGGCATTGTATGTGGCAGCTACAAGCTCTATATGCCCTTCAAAAATTAGATGAAATGATTTAACAGTCACTTTTTACTTCAAGCAGCTCCGCCAAGTGTTGTGTCTGTAATTGCCTGAGATGGGTCTCTATCTCACTGACTGTCCTGTAGTAAGATTTTTGAGCTGACAGCAAATCTGGGTTTGTTGCTGGAGCCGGGATTTTAGAGGTACTGATAGATCTGCACTCTTGTTGCTACTTACCTCCAGCCACGACAGGATGAGTGCTTTGACCTTGGCAGTCTCTTTTACAGTCTTAGGACTCTGCCAAAGAGTTGGCTTTCAGAAGAAGTTAAAATGTAAGACCACACTCAGGCTCTGTTTGACAGTTTTTCTCGGGACTGGATATATTACTGGATCATGAAGTGATAGTCACTTCGTTGGTCTCTCAAGGTTTGCATAGCAGCTGTGTCTGCTCCACATTGCTGTATTGAGGGCTTTTGGTTTATTCCCACATAGGTATTGATAAGCTTTTCAGAGGCCTTGAACTTTTTCTCTGCAATAAGAATCCAAATCTTGCCTCCTGGATCCATATCTAATTTTCATTTCTATATGGAAACTCTTTGAAATGTGCTAACATACTCATTTCTCCATGTAGATGGCCCCATGGTCATATTAGATATATTGCTATCTTCAGCTTTTGATTACTGTGTCAAGATTGTGGCTGTGCTGCTTATGCCCTTTTTTCCTAAAGCACAGGATTACTCCCAAGGCCATCAGAAGTTCTGAGATGATCTTAAAATATTGTGCTAAGTGTAGGTATTCCTGCATCTTTTTTTCCTAAATGTATGCACATCCCAGGCTGAAGTTTTCGGTACAGCTTTGATATTAAATGGGATTTCGATCTTTTTACTAGGGCACATTTTATTGTGTTAATGACATCATCCTTTTAGAAAGTCTTTGGAGCTGACCGTCTTGATGCAAGAATTTCCTACTGGATAGCTGGTTTGTGAGACATTCCCGGGACTTGGTCAAGAACACTTCCAGTGTTGATTAGCTCCATGTTACTAGACCTCGAGCAGCATTTGTGTCAGCCTTGTGTGATATGTTCAGCCCTGGAGATGTCAGAACAACTGATAATTTTTTTTTTTTTCCAGAGAACAGGGCACATTATTTCTGTAGACATCTTGAAGGAGAACTGTTGTAGGTAACTGGCCCTTTCTGGAGACTAGTGGTTTTACTTTCTTTGTGTTTGTCACATAGCTCTGAGCCTTGGCAGTGACTGTTTTGTTTTGTAGTGTCACTTTGGGCAGGAGGAAGAAGATACATATCTAGGGCGAGGTCAGATGCAATTGTTACGGTATCTTAGCAAATTTCTCTCTGTCTGCAGAGCTGCCCATCTGTTTATACGCTTGCTCTTAGTCCACGCTTGTTACAAGGAAGGCACTGCTGTTAAGGTAGCTTAAGCAATGTAGTTAGAACATCTTTGAGTTTGTGGTTTCTCTTTAAGCTGACGCTTGCTGCTTGTTTCTAAAACATTTTTGCAAATGAGGTACCAGCGAATATTTAGCACCACTAAGAAATCTTTCAAACAAAAGATGACTTAAACTTTCATACCTGTATTTTATCAATACATAAAGCCTGATTTGAATTATGTGGAGGCTTTTTTTTTTTTTTTGATTCAGTAGGAAAGAGTGAAGAATCTTAAAGATTCCAGAGATTCCAGCTTCCCCTCCAAAAGAAAATCAAGTATTGTAAACAGTATAAATTTTGGAAAACCTGAATTTATGGTTGCGATATCATCCTTTTTTGTTTGAGATGGAAAGAACAAGTATTAAATTGCGATCGGGACATGACAAATAAGTAGATACTCTGGTCAGCCTCAGATTATACCCTTCTGGTTTTCAAGCCCTGAACAAAGGCGAAAAATAACTTGTCACTAGTAATCTGCTTTTGTTTGTAGAGCTTTAAATAGAATTTGCCCTTTTTTGACAAATGGGCTATAAGCCTACAGAGAAAAAGGGATTAGAATGGATACCAGATTCATGCTTGTAAACTGGATACTAAGATGAGTATTCTGCTTGTAGTCTTTCACATATAGGCTGAACTTTGCTAGTCATCTCTGGGTGATTTTGATAAAGAAGTGTTCTGTTGTTTTGTAGATGCTTATGAAACAGCTAAGATGTTATGTGAACAGTACTATCAGGTGGCACCTGATCTGGAAGTTGAAGAATTCAATGGTAATTGTGAAATTAATTTCCGTGATGTGTGTAAGAAAAAACATTTCTGATATCTGTGATTTCTAGTTTTGTTAATTAATTGCAAGTTATAATTTGAACTCTGCAGTCCTGTATGCAGAATTACTTTTCTTCTAATGTATCTACATGGGCATCTGAATTACAGTTTGTCATGACATGTTTGTTTACTTCTTGATGCTGAATGCAGAGTGCTGTCTGCTGAATTCGCTGTCACTTTAAGGAGAATTAAAGTGGTCAGGAATCCTTATACTTGGGAATGAAACGTGCCTGCCTTCTAACTAATCTTTTAATAGAGCTGAAATTTGTTTAGTTTTGAAGTGTGCTTGTAAATTCCACAGTCAGTCCCTACATCAGTGGTGAGCTCTTCTAAGACAGCAAAATTAGAAACTTTTTTTACATAGTCTATGCTTTAAGTCCTATCATAAACTTCTCACATGAAAATCTGTTTCAAATTGATTGCAAGGGTGAAAACTGGGTGCTACAAAACTGACAAGACAGTCCTTGTCAGTGTATTGACTGATTTTTGTTCATTTCTATTGACAAAAGTTAGATTTTTTTTTATTTTTTTATTTTTTTTAAGTTAAAATAAATTGTCAGTGATCCTCTTACAAATCTTGGACAGCTGTCCAAACATCAGACTGAGGTGTTCCCAAACTTCAGCAGAAGAATTACGAAAGTCTCAAGAACGGGTAACACTCAAAATGGAGAGTGTGATATATGGGAACATATGTTGCTCAAAGTACTATTTAATATTGTAGAAATATTTCTGTACACAGTGATATTATTGACACTGATGCATTACTGCTAGCCCCCTCTCCCAAAATCAAAGGACCCAACAGTCCCTCCTCCAAAACTGAATAATTTTAGAGGTAAAAGAGTGCTGCAGCAGAGGAATCAATGCAAATTCATTTGATGGCCTAAGTAAAAGATCCCGCAGTAGAGAAGACAAGTTCGTGGATCTCATTAAAAAAAACCCAAAAAAAAAGGCAGTGAGGAAAGAATTACTTCTTTCCTTTAAACTGACTTTGCAAATTACCTCACAAGAGCAACAATAACAGGTTTTCTACATGTACTCTGTGCCTCACATGAGTACGAATTAGTCTGCCTTGGTTTTGGTGATGCATAAGAGAATTGGGAGTATGGACTCTGACAAAATTAACATGATAAAACAGTGAGTTACCTTGCAACTGATTATGCAGAGCATTGTTTTGGCCTATTCTGTTCCTAGGAGTGTTCACTGCTGTGTCTCTGAAAGTAATAACTGGTATTGTTATCAGCTCTCAGTACCAAAAAAAGATGAAGTTGACTCCAGTCATGTTCTGTATGTTTATATCTTCCTGCAGTTTATGAAGCAGGCATTTGAGAGACTTTTCTTCAGTCTGAACTGCTGCTGAGTCTGCCAAGCTATGACTGTATAATTTAATGCCAGTAGATATTTGAATGTTCAGATGTAACTGCATCTTCAGCACCAAAACTGTCCTGGAATGTATTAAATGCAGCTGTATTACTTCCTGCCAAATCAGTTAGCACTCTAGCGTTCAGAGCTATGCAAAGCCATACACCTCTTCCAAAACACTAATAACAGGACAACAGTGGGCAAACAATTCAGTTATGCTTTGGAATAAGAAATCTGTGATATTGTTTGAAATACATTTTGAAAATTTTTCTGTATGCTTTGCATATTATATGTTTTAATTAAGGGGAAAATATCTAGTTGTTTTTAGAATATTTAAGCAGTGATTTTTTTTTTAAAGAATCTCTTTGTGCGGCAAATATTATGCTTAAATATTGTGTGTGTTGAGAAAAAGAAAGTTTCCCACTTTGGTGGGAAAGTTCTCTTAGTTAACATACATTGTCAGTACTAAATCAACCAATGCTTAGTGAAGTTTCATATCTAAACAGTCTGCTGACAGATGTCTTTGAAAATCATCATTAGAACATGTTATATCAGGTGATAGTAGTAACTGAAATTTAAGTCTTTACTTCATGGAGCTAATCTTGCCCTTGGAAAATTGGAACACACTTACATGCTTGTTACCTACAGTTTCATGTTATTCTTGTAAATAGAAATGCTACAAAATACTGTTCTTAAAGTCTTTTATTTTTATTTTTTTAGCTAAAGCTCCAAACAAGCCTATTCAAGTAGTCTATGTACCTTCTCATTTGTTTCATATGTTATTTGAATTATTCAAGGTAGGTTGCACTTCTTAATGTTTGGAACAGCTTTGTGAACTTACGTTACTGTTGAAGTTGAGATTCTTTTCAGCTACAGCTCTTAAATGTTATTTCAGTTTTCCTTTAAGCTTATTCTTAAGTGAAGGGGTTTTGAAGCTGTTAAAAGCTAGGCTTACAGCCCTCTCTTATGCCCTTGTGTACTTAAAAATAATTTCTGTGTTTTCCCACTTCTTCTTTTGTGGTTTTGCAACTGATTAACTTAAAACACCCATGATAGTCTATTTTTGCAATGATGATATATTCATTACCTTGCAATTTTCAGAAGATTGCTTGTTTATTGCCTGTTTGAAGACTGTTTAGGATCAGTGTCTTTTGTTTATTGTGAAAACAGCACATATGTCTGAATAGTGTAAATGACATGCTTTGTTTTTATTTGTGTTTTCTGAATAATGAGAACAACCGTGGAAGTGGAATAAGTGGAACATTTGAGAGCTATTGTATGCTTTCAAGTAAGAGAGGTGGTCTCTAGGTGGTGCAATTGAACACTAGAAATTCGGGGGAAAAAATGCATTTGTTCAGAGAGAAACTTTTCCTAAATAATAGTATTTTGGGTTTGATTTGTGACATTTGTGAAGTATATTCATTTAAATCTTTCCCTATTTTGCCATTTGTAACATTAGTTCTAGGGCAGAACAGGTGAGAATTTGTACACTGCTTGTAGGTATGTTTTGGTACAAGTCATGAAACGGTACGGAACCAGTACGTTGTATCCATAAGTAATAGCAGTCTGTGATGGACTGGCAGTGGAAACGCTGTTAATAGATATGATAGATTGATAGGTGGTAACTTAACATACGTGACCCTGGCTCAGAAAATCAAAGCTTGTTCTCTGTGGTGAACATCACTATAGGTGTTCTGCGAGATGAAGGATGCTGTTATCCTTTATATAGAACTACTTGATTTCACACAGAAAAACAAATTTCTTGCTTTATGTTCTCTGACTCTATATCAAATAGATAAAAGGATGTTTAATCGTTCTGATGTAAAAGTTCAACTGGACAATTCACGGACTTGAAGCACTTCTTGAATTTATTTTAAATATGACCTTTTCTGTCTTGTATACAGATGTAGGACAAAGTGTCTATATTCAGCAAAATAAATGCAAGCTTTAAGTTGTCACAAAAAGCATATATGGTAACGTTAGAGTCAAAGACTGTAACGTTAGAGTCAAAGACTGTTTGTTCTTTTATCTTCAGAATTCAATGAGAGCTACAGTGGAACTGTATGAAGGTAAGAAAGAAGGCTATCCATCGATCAAAACCTTAGTCACTTTGGGGAAAGAAGATCTATCTATTAAGGTAAATGCCTAAAAATAACATGCAGCTTACAAACCTGCTAGGTTTAGAATAGTATGACTTGCAATTTGAAAAGGCGAATTAATAACTGTATCACTTCTGACACTTGCTTCATACTCGTTAGAACAGAGTATTTTCAGTTGGAAGGGAACAACAACGATTGTCTGGTCCAACTGCCTGACCACTTCAGGGCTTACCAAAAGTCTAAGCACATTATTAAGGGCTTTGTCCAAATGCCTCTTAAACACGGATGGGCTTGGGGCACTGGCCACCTCACTAGGAAACCTGTTCCAGTGCTTGACCACCCTCTCAGTAAAGAAATGCTTCTTAATACCAAGTCTGAACCTTTTCTGATGGAGCTTTGAGCCATTCCCACGTACCCTGTCACTGGATCCCAGGGAGAAGAGCTCAGCACCTCCCTCTCCCCTTCCCCTCCTCAGGAAGCTGTAGGGAGCAAATAGGTCACCCCTCAGCCGCCTCCTTTCCAAACTAGGCAAACCCAGAGTCCTTAGCAGCTCCTTTTAATATTTCTAAAATCATTTAGATAGTGGTGCTTGAGTTTTGCAGGTTTTTTTCAGAACATAATGTTTAAAACTCTTTAACTTTTCATTCCTTAGATAAGTGATCAAGGCGGAGGTGTACCTTTAAGAAAAATAGACAGATTGTTTAACTACATGTACTCAACAGCGCCCAGGCCTAGTTTGGAGCCCTCAAGAGCTGTGCCTTTGGTAAGCAGTTGCAATATGTATTTAAATGTCCCTTTGCACTACTCTAGTTGTACATTTCCCTTCACTATAATCCACTGGATCAGGTTTTCCATTGAAGAAATTGTTTATCGTTAGCAATTCTATGCAGGTAAAAAGTATCAGGAGAAAATGGGTTCTCTTATTGTCACTTAGTCTTTGAAATAGAAAATTGCTTTTCTTTGTCTTGACATATTCTTGGAAACAAGCATGTCTACATAAGCACAATATTTTCACAGGTTAACAGACAGGATTTTTAGTGCTGTATTACTGGGAAGGTGCATAACCTAATGAGCTTCTGCTTGCTGTGTAAATTCATTTTTATATAAGTTTCCTATAGTAAATGTATTGAAAAGGTGAGGCACACTGTCAGAATTATAGCACTTGAGAAAAACCCGTCCTGGTAACACACAAGCTTAAATTGAACTTTGAAAATTATTTTTATAGAAGTTAGGGACTGTGAAAACACTTCAAAAAAAATTGCCAAAGCCCCATGTGATAGGAACACATTTCGTGTATTCCTGTTCAGTTGGAAATTGGAAATATCTCCCGTGATATTTCCTTCTGAGATGTATCAGGGTCAGATTTCTGACAAACAGAATTTCCCCATAGTTTCTTCTAAGCAGGGAATTATTTTAGTGTTGAATGAATATATTCTTTTAGCAAGCATGAACTTTAAAATTATTATTAAAATTAAATTATTATCATTAAACCATTTTATTAAATTACATATTGGGTCATTGTGATTAAAATTCTACAGCTGCTTTTCCATTTGACTGGCTTTTGGTAAGTGGATTAATACTAATACTGTATTCTTGCCTCGTGTCATCTTTGTTCTCTGTTGCTTTTTATGTGGTCCTTAATGTTCAAGCATGTGGAGAAAAAGTTGATTCTTTGAGAAATTTATTTTCCCTATTTAGGAACACTCTTGTCTAGCATGTTCTTACGTGATTTTTTTTCTTCTTTTTCCTCCTGCTGATATTTCTGTGCTTGAAGTGCCTTCCGGCAGCTAATAAAATGTGGTGCAGACAATATGTGACTATTTCTGATATAAAATAATTGGCAGTGAGCTGAGGATGGAACCAGTTCAGAGATAATAAATTTCCTTTTAGATTTTTAGCAGAAAGTCTTTGTGGTACTGCCTTAGTCCACAGTTCACAGCATTGTGGCACGGGAGTGTATTGGATTGTTTTCACCAGTGTTTGATGCCACTGCGGTAGGTGTGAAACCCAGTTCTGTATCTGCGTTGATTTGATATTAATTCTTCACGGCTCCTAACTCTGCAACACATCTTAGCAATACATTTCAAACAATGGTGTGGCTTTTTCTTAGAAAATCTTCTTGAATGGGATAAGTGATAGGGAGCAGACCTTAATTTAAATATAAGCTTTTTTTCTTTGTGAAGAATGGTAGAATCTTTCTTGATTCGTAATCTGCCTTTGTTCTGTCTCACTTTTGATCAGCAATTTACTGTATCAGCCTACAAAGATTTCCTGAAACTTGTTCTTACTATAAACTTATACCTTGATTACCAGTTGTATTCACTATTAAAATGTCTCTTCCTTTGTGGCTCTCTGATTGTAGAATGTGTTCAGCTTAGGATTGCTTTTATTCTCTTCCACTCTGCCCCATGCCTCTTTAGCAATGCATTTCTGTGTTTATTTCCTCATCTTCAAGACTGCTTACTTTGATTCTGTGGCATGTATACTTAGTTTCTGCTACTGTACCCTGTTTTCAGGCTTTGTTTTACTCTTCAGTCTGTATGTCACTGTAGTCAGACCTGCAAAGTATCCCCCTCTCTTCTGAACCTGGCAGCTTTGCCCTGCGAGTCTGATGCCTGTACGTGACTGAATGTTGAGAAGAGTTGCTAAGCTCTGTTACTGATATGTGTATGCAGAAAGAAAAAAAGTCAAGAACTGAGAGTTTGTGGCATATCTTTCCACTATGAAGAAAAAGGACTTTAGCAGTGAAGCTTGACACACTCTGTATTATGGCCCAGATCCAGTTATAAAAACAATTATGCTTCACTTTGTGTGTCAGTCTAGAAATAAAAATCCTTCAGCAGAAGGGTTCTGCATAAATTCTCTTTGAAGTCCATACAGAAGGCAAATTTCTTTGTTGCTGAGTGCCAAAGACCAAACCACTTAAGAGTTACAGTGCTCCAGAAGGTAGGTAGGTCTGCGCTCATGTCATTCTTGACTTAGGCAATATTCGTGAACTGAATTGCAGCGCAGTGGAAATAGACATGTTTTTCTGTCCTGACTCTCCCTCCCCTTTTTATGGGATCCCGTCTAGTTTATGAAACATTCATGGACTTGGGGAGTGGAAGAGAGGGATCTTTTTGTTGATTGGTGAAAATTCTTTCAGTGTCATTGTAAATGTTCTTTAAAAACTGCTGAGAAACCTTGTTACCATGGCAGCATTTGGATTCTAGCAGGTCTTGTGCTTGTCTGTACTGCTGTACACGTAGTGGAAGCACTAGAAACACATGTTATGTTTAATGAGAATTCGGTTTTCTTAGAGAATTTAATGATTCTTTGTCTGGCAGCATTTCTTTATAGCAGGAGAAAAGTGGCTTAAATTAGGTTTGATTAAACCTGGAGACACTAGTAATACAGAAATGTAATAATTTCGTATTTGTATAATGCATACTTTAGTATTTAATGAGAAAGTGGCTCCAAAACGCTTTCTTTTCTCAAGGCAGATGTGCAGTCATTGACCGTATTCTGTCCTCTAGGTCAAGCACAGACTTGTTAATTGTCTTTTGTGAAACAGACCTTTTGCAAGGTCTTGCCTTAACAAGGTGCTCATCTAGGATCGTTGTCTTCATATTTCTTTTAAGCTGTCTATTTTTGGAAAATGCCCTGAAAACAATGCAGACAAGGGACTGACAAGAAACTTTTGGAAGAGGGAAGTATGAAATAATTGTGTGGGCTAGCACAGAGCGTGAAAAGATTTTCCTGGAAGGAGCAGGAGGCAAACGGAAGTTGGGCATGGGTTTTAAGGAGGCATAATTCTGGAGAGAGGAAAGTATAATATGTCTTCAGGATTGCTTGATACTGCCCTTTACTTGAGCTGTTCCTGGCAGTATGTGTGATCTACAATTTGCCTTTCAGCTGCTGTGCTTTTTAATTTCTGTAGTGTATTTCTTGTCCGGTCTCCAGAAAAGATGCAGGTCAGCTTTGGGAATTTTTTTTTGTTCTTTCAAATAACTTCCAGTTTTTAGAGATTCAGAAAGAAATGCACCTAGTTTCAAGACCAGATGTTTAAAAGTGTTGCATGTGTCTCATGGGAGACTTTGAGGATTATACTTTTAAAGCATACTGTTGTTTGAAGAAGTGCAGCTAAGCAACTGTTTTAACTGTGGAAATGGACACTAATAAGCATGACAAACGGTGTCAGTAGAAAAGGACATCTTTGGCATTTTTGCTTCTCGTTTTGCTCAGAACTGTTACAGTCATCAGTGTGAGCAACTCTTAATGAGTTTAAGACCACTAAATTTAGACTTCTGGAAAAACAAGGTGAAGAGGTCAAAAGATACTGTAGAGATAGTGGATGATGGCAAGAGAATTTGTGATGGATACTGTAGTACAAAGTTCTTTAATGTTCACCCCTTCCTCAAGGGATTTCTTAAAGTGATACCACATATTAGCTGTGTATTACACTGGCAAGTCCTGCTTCTTACCCTTCTCTCGTCTCGTTTGTTTTTAAGATTCAGGGCATGATTCTCAGTATCTGTCAGGTTGCCTTTGTAGACATATTATAGTGGCATGTGTTCATTGGTTTTCTGAAAACTTCAGGTGTCTAATTCTTCTTGTAATCCACCCTTATGGAAAATTTTTATTACTCCATTGCCTTATATATCCTTATTGTCAAATGCTTGTATGTCTGGAATGATTTATCACTCCAGATAGTCTCAAAAAATTCAAGGGAGGGTCAGGTGAACTGTGATTCTCAGCACATACCCAGTCCTCTGAAAGAGACAATGTGTTAGACCAAAATCTTACTGCCTAGCCGCAGTGAGAGAGGCTTGGGGTTTTTTATAACTTTTTCTGACAAGAGTGGGTTGGAAAAGGTGCCAGGTGTTGCAGATAGGATTATGAATATTTGTGTTGTAAATTTAATATCTAAAATTTGTACTTGTCAAGTATGTGCTTTGAAAATTGTGTGGTCTGTGCAGGGTCTCAGTCCTTAGTAGCCTCATTCAGTGCTGTGGAATCCTGATCTTTTTTTAGATGGATAAACAACAGTGAGGACTGTTTCCCTTGTCTGGCTTTGTACGTAGTCTTCTGCAGTAGTCTTGTGGTCTCCGTTGCAGTATGGCATCACCAATCACTTAATAGCGTAACCTAGATGAAGTGAACAGAGTTGCCTCTGGCTTTCTTGTGTGGTCTCCTAACTGTGGAGACATTTGAGAACAATAATCCCAGGCTTGGGGGTATCGGTTTGCTTTCATGATTGGAGGCAGCACGTACTGTATGTTACACCTACCAGCCTGTCTGAGAAAATGCAGAATGAACAAGGTAGTTCTGACAAAGGACTCTGGTATTTTCCCCTTTTCTGTACTTAAGCTAAAAAATTATGCCTTGGAAAAAAGGAGATTGTTCAAAAGGTTGAATACCAGTTTACAGTGCAGGCTGAGTAATAAAGGAAAGCTTGAAGAGTAATTTGATGCAAATCTAATATTTATGTATCTTCTGTTTTATAAATGATTGATCTGTTGGGTTTTTTTTTAACTTTCCACCATGTTTTTCCTTTTGTTTTCTTGTTTTTGTAGGCTGGGTTTGGTTATGGCTTGCCAATTTCTCGTCTGTATGCTAGGTACTTTCAAGGTGACCTTAAACTCTACTCAATGGAAGGCGTTGGCTCAGATGCTGTAATTTATTTGAAGGTATGAATTTGACCCTTTTATAAGCTAGGATATGTGATATGTGATAGTTTATAGCAGGCTGAACAATTGAACTTTCTGTCTTTTCACTCTTCAACTTGTTTTCAAATCTGTAATTGATATTTTCATTGTATTCTACCTAAATCAGTTACGCAGAATCTTAAAAGCAGAGGTTACAAATGTTAACCTGGCACTAATACTAGTGAGCTTGCTTTGATTTTTCTCGCTGCCCTGCCATCCCCTGTTTTGGATCTTTTGCATTTTGTTAATCCATCGCAAGTGCTGAATTTTCAAAGAACTGTGTGATGAGAGATAATTTTTGTTAATACTTTTTGATTCTGAAAGTTTTGATCAGAAGAACACTGAGAAGACTACTGACTCACTCCTGACTGGTACTTTTTTTTTTTCTATGCCGTTCTTGGCTTTTATGCAATAGACTGCATTGATCCCGTTGTCATTTTTGGGAGATCCCAGGCTACTCCGGGGCTGAAGGTTGAAACTAACTGCTTGAATTTCATCAGGGAATTTAAAAGAATATAGTGTACAGCTGATGTGCAGGTCGTTGACTTAGCCTTGTCACTGTGCCTTGCCATATGTAGTGGGTGAGTTGTGCTAACTCTAGTTTCTAATGGGTTTAATCCTGTGCATGTATCTATGGAAGAAAAAGTTAGTCTTTTTCAGAGGTGAAAGGCATGCTGATGGACTGAACTCGATCAGTCCTCACAGATCGGTGTGCTGACAGAGTCTGAGCTTGTTGAAGTGAAATGTTTAAGTAAAGTAGCTCTCTGCCCAGTGTCAATGACAAATCTCCTTGAAGTGTTTTTGACCACAAGTTTTCTTGTGGGTTTTTTTTTTTTTTCTTGCTATCTTTGTAGACACCACTCCCTGGAAAAAAGGGGAATATTTTAAAGTGTTATTATTTTCTTTGAACTTTTACTATGACTAGTACTTTGACTAGGACTAGAACAATTAGTCAGAGCCAGAGTATTTTCAGAATAGTGTTGTGACATGTAACACTTGCAAAATTGAGACACTTGTTCGCTACAGAAGTAGTAACAGTAGCACTCCCCAGAGTATCATCTTGCTCTTGGCGTCTCTGCTGATATCTTACCTCTGCTTTTGTTTTTCTGTAGGCCCTTTCAAGTGAATCATTTGAAAGACTTCCCGTTTTTAATAAGTCAGCATGGCGACACTACAAGACGACACCTGAAGCAGATGACTGGAGCAATCCTAGCAGTGAACCAAGGGATGCTTCTAAATATAAAGCTAATCGATAATTTGCCACCTTTTGTCTCTGTTGGAGATGACCTCTGCATTCAGTATAAAGTCTCTGCTTTGTTCCAAAATCCTTCAAACCACAATAGCTAATTACTTCCAAACAAAGACCTAATCAGGGCATTGAAAAATAGTAAGAACAAAGTGATGATTGGGACTTAAAGGAAGGCACTAAGCACGTTTGGTGAGTCCTATCTACTTCACCAGAACGTGCTTGGTTGCTTCAGTCATGCATTGACAAAAGGGATTGCACTGTGACTGCACTTAAGAATACAGTGTTGTAACAAAAAGATACTATTTGAAATGGCCAGTTTTTATTCCAATATAAGGATTGGCAAGATGTGCAGAATCCGTTTAAATGGTGAACAGTATCTTGCACAGCAATACGGTGTAAGAGAAAAATTCTAATGTAGTTAAACACATGCTTTGAAAATCCACTCTTTGCTGCATTTTATATTGCACAGTGTCACCTCTTACAGAAAATCCCTTTGAGCTCTTCAGATTGTGTATCTATCTGATGAGCTTATCAATGCATAAGTACTTAAAAGGGTTGTGCAGCTTTAAACTGATGCTTTTCCCCATATTCCCAAATCCATTTGTCAAGTGCATACAAAAATTATGTTGTTATGAGACACTGGGATTTCCACTTCTTGGTATGCACCTTAATGATTTTCTTGACACGCAAACACAGAAATGCATTTCTACACATTTTTCCTTGTTTTGAGGAAAGATCATAAGTAGCTAGATCATTTCTCCATACAAGAAATTCTATCAATACAGGGGCAAGAGGTAATTCAGTTTCGTGTTTATTGCCTATCATTTCTAGGGGGTTGGGGAGGGGAGCGAAATGCTGGAAGGTCAGACAGCCAGTCATACAAATGAATTTGCCTTAAAGAGTGTTGGTTGCTTGGAACCTGATTAGTTTAAAACCTGTAAATAGTTTGCAAAGTTATTTATATATTCAATGTCTGACTATAGTCTGGTAATTTGAATTTGTAGTGTATATAAAGATGTTGTACACGAGCTTTTGGAAAGTGTCTTTGGTCTAAATACATGAAACTGGAAATATTGTAGAAATGGGAGGGACAAAACATAGCTGTACCTGAATTAAGGGGGGGGTATCAAAGAGAAAAAAGCTAAGTATTTTCCACTTAAATTTATTCTGAGGGTTACTGCTGAGTGTTAGGAAACTGTTCTTCATCAAGTCTTTGCCAAATACTGTTTCTGATACTGTGGCCTTTCAGGAAAATCTGTGAGGTTTAGAAGTTTTGGTGATATCCTAGCCACGGGAATAAAGTAGGTGAGTTGTAAGCAACTCTGATGCACCCTCAGTTTCTCTTAGGTGTTTTGATATTTTTTTGAAAGATATTGCAGATTTTAGCATGGAAAAATGAAACTTGTTTACTAAAATTGGGAAGAGAACTGTCCCTTTTGTCCTCCCAATATTTATTTTTATAAAGAACTGGTCTGTTAGGTAAACAGGGAAATGCTGAGAAATTCCTAGATATTTTTTTAAAAAATCTTAGCGTGACTTAATGATAGTACTTTGCACTTACATAGCACATTTCATCGAAGGGTTACAAAGTGCTTTGAGCAATAAGCTTCATCTAGCCCCATTTCTGCAGAGTTGGAGCCCTTACCCGGCAAACCCTTCCTCTCGTCTGTCGCAGTCGGTTCAAGGATTTGTATGTGAATAGCTCGTGAGTTTGTAGGGCTTGAGGTTCTGTGGGCCGCTCCGCGCTGTACAGCGAGGTCACGCTGGAGCGGCCGGTGGTTGTCACGCTGCTCAGAGGGGGAGGCACCAGGACGGCTGCTGGAGGCTGGCTGACGTGCTGCCCGGTGAGCGGTGCCCCTTGGAACACCTGCTGCCCGCAGGTTGGAGGGGGGGGCGTGTGGTGGGGCCGTCTTCTTCTGTCCCCCTCTCCTCCTGTTCCAACCCGGGCGCGTTTGACCCTGGGCAGGGGGTCTGCCCGCGGCACGGTGAGGGTGTAACGCGTGCGGCCTCCAGAGCAGTAATTTCCCCCGACTGCAGGCGCTGCTGCAGAGGAGGCAAATTGCTGTTCGAGTGATACAGCTGTGCTGCTGGGGTGAAATCAGAGTGATAGTTTGACTGAAACACCAGCTGGAAGTCACATCTACTGAAATTTAGTCACTTAACTTCTGCCCTTGGCCATAACTTCTTACTGTGTTTTAAATTAATTTCAAGTTTTGTATGTTTTCCAGTAATCGCAGAGGAGGGCTTGCTTAAAAACAGAAATTTGTGACAACACTAATATTTTCCCAGTTGTGTGTGGTCAGTTTTTCCTAGAACATTACGTAAAGCATTCCAAGGAAGAGGATAGTTTGTGTAAGAAGCGGAGTTTCAGCTTTTGTTAGAAATCGTATTTTGAAGTCGTAAATCCTGACCTGGTGCTTCTTTTTGGCTGCCTCCTTGTACATGAAGAGGAGAAGGAACAGAAAGAAAAGAAGGGATGCAGGCATGTTGAACTTGTTTTCGTGAAGTGAATATAAACTGTGGAATCCCGTGAGTGAAAGCTGAAGATACGGTGGAGGATGTTATGATGTATTGGTCATTTCACTTCTTTATTCCCAAAAACAACTGGCTGGCTTGCAGGACTGAAGTGCTCTAGCGTGTGAATACTGGAGTCCCCTGAAATGGCACCTGTTTCCAAGAACCCTGAGCGGGTATGAACAGCTCAGAGCAGGAACGTAGAGCACAAGGAATGCATTTTCTGCCCATTTCCCAAGGTCTGTTCGTGGGCATTACGGTGAATATGAGCAAGAAGCAACTTTTCTCCTCTCCAACCTTGTCTAGGCAGCCTGTGCTTTAGTGGAGATCCCAGGTACGCCGTAAATTGTCCTTCATTCATTGTCCTCATGCCGTGTTTCTACATGGGGTATTAGTCTGAAAACAGTCTGAGGAAACCACAGCAGCAGACCTTCTATTAGAAGAGAGTTTTTTAGTGGGTATGCCTGAAAAATGAGGGTGGGTGGGTTTTTAGTGTGGCTAGTTTAACTACAGATACTGATCTTCTTTAAGTTACTTCTGCCTTTGACTGGAGTCTGTTATAAATATTTGTTTCAATATCTTGGGGCTGTTAATTCCAAACTTTCTGATGATATAAAAGTGTAATTCTTTTTTATGGATTTTAGACGTATGGCCTGCTAATGTTATTGCAACCTGCTTGTCTTGAGTTACAGGACAGATAAATAGAAAAAAATGTTTTCAGTGAAAATACTTCATATCTGTTGTGTTTAGTGATTAACAGAAACAAACTGAGCAAGGGATGTTTGCTCCTCGATTCTTCCTGAGAATTTACAAACAGGTTCTATGTGTCGTAGTGTAACAAATAGTTTAACTTTTTGGTCCAGTGTGCGTTTTTCTGGTGTATGTGCCTTTGAATGTAATCTATTAATCCCCTGTCTAGTTTAATATTAATAGATACTGAAGTCTTTCCAAATCATATACATGTTTGTGCTCCCTGCTTTTCTAGGCTTTGTTCTGAAGCTAAAAAGGGGTCTTTCAGAGTCAGCACTTGATGAGAAATACTCAGAAGATACTGAAATGTTGCTTTCACAACTCAAAGGCACAGTCTTGGCCTCTGTGCTTGACTGTGATCGCCTAGGATAGTACTGAGGAAGTCTTTGTCCTGCTGCAGTTTGTGCTACCTCTTGGGCAGTGTTTAAAGCAGGTCCCTGGACACGTGATTACAGAATATGGGTATTAATTACAGTGTTCTTGGAAAATTCAAGCTGCTACTTGACAATGTAAGCTACACGCTGCTTCAACTGGATAACATACTTTTCTTTGTCCTCAGTGACATGTAGAACTTGCTTTGAAACAGCTGCTCGCTTTCTCCAAAAAGTCAGCAAGAGTGGGTCTTTTTTTTAGTGTAGCGCAATGTCCTGTTCACCTCCACCCAAACTTAGTAGTTGGGGTGAAATCTTGACCTCATTGACATGGGAGACATTTTCCCCCCTCCAGATGCTTATGTGTTAGGTGCTGCAAAGTGCCCAGTGGTCTTGACTGACACAAACAACTTTGTAGAAGACAACCTAACTGTTTATTGTTAGTATTTATCTCTTGAGGATTACCACCTCCAGCTGTGTGGTGTTCAGTTTCTGTGCATGTTTCCTTGGTTGCCATTATAGATGCTGTGGCTTCTAAGAACCCCTCATCTCTTCTTCTTGACATTCTCACCTGCCTGTGAATTAATATATATAAACATGGTTTTGCAGAACTTAAGAAAATATGATGGCACGTGACAGAACAATGTATTACTGAGTTCAAGGTGAGTTTATTCCCAACTGAGGAACATAGTTACAAATTGCTTAGCGACTTCAGGGCTGAATCTTGCAAATACTTGCACAAGTAAACAGTGTATGAGAGTAATCCCACTTAAATGAATCTGTTCTCAGGATCAGGACATAAGCTGTTGACGTTAATTTGAAACAGTGAAGGTTTGTGTAACTGAAGTGGCTTTCTGAATAAATGAGAAAATTTAAAGCTCATGTGCTTTAATTGCAATATTATGTTGCCTTAAAAGATCTTGGAAATTGGCATAGAGAACTTGTTTGCCTATTAAATCTAGAGATTTTTTTATATGGTATCAGTAAGATCGATGTGTTTGTGCTAACTTTGATATTGTCAAACTAGTATTAATTGCTTTATTAAAATTTTTGCTTTGAATTGAATACTGCCAAGAGGTGCCAGATTGACAGTCCTTTGAAATTCATACCCGCTGTCAGTAGATGGTGTCAGGCAGTGGCATGGCATGGTCCCACATGGTGCACTCTCAGCACCTTGCCTTCTCTGCTGACCTGCTAAGAGGGGGCTAAACTTGCATTGGGTTTTATGACATGAGTTTCTGATGTGGGTGGAAATCAAGTCAGTTTGTTCCCAGTGTCAGTTGCAGGACAGAACTCCTGCTGGCGAGCTGGCCTGTGTTGCGCCTGGCATCCAAGAGGAAAAGAGGTCTCCCGTTGCTGTTCCTCTGTGGTGGCATCATTTGAATCAACTGAACCTGTAATGGAGGAGCGGGAAGCTAATTTTTCATGAGATTACTTGGTGATGTTTTAAATTTAATTTTGAGTCTTCTGTAACTTGTGTTGGAATTGTTTCTAGTCCAATACCTGTGTATATAGTTTGTGTATATTCTTGTTTTCTTCTTTGCTTTCTGTTGCTGACAAATAAAAATATGTAAAAACTACATGATGACATTTTTAAGGGGCTGATTTGGTTTCACACAGTATGGAGCGTAGTTTGTGGTTTGGCAGCCCAAGGTCAACTTGTGTATAGGTTTTTTTTTTCGTTTTACAGCCCTTAATGTTGATCGAGATCTAGTAATTTATTGCTTTAATAATTTATTGCTTTAATATGTTAATGCAAGTAACAGAAGGGAGTATTTAAGCCCTTGAATCATCGTCGTTACTGTGGTAGCAGCAGCAGCAGAGCTTCACAGCGCTTCAGACTGCTGGTTTGCACAAATACGGGATTTGGAGGGACCGGACGCAGTGAGCTGCTGAAGGTAGGGATTGAGCTGCCTATTCTGGCAGTGCTGATGCTTCCTCTGAAGTGAAGAGAGATGAAGCCTACAGTTTCAGCCACTTCCTAATATTTCTGTGGAGTGTGACATTTCCTTTCACGTTCAACATTATTGATTTCCTGACATGGAAGCAGAAGAAGCTCCTACAGCAGTTTAGCATCAAAAGTGAGTTACTGGGGATTTCTGAAACTCCGGTATGCGGTGGTTCTGGGTACATGAGCACAGTTTATCACCACGCATCATTTTCTTTGAAGCATATAAGCACCTTTTGGGTTTGGGTTTTCTTCTGCTAGATAAACTTCCCTAAACGTAAAGTTTCTGGGATTATTCTTGACATCCAGAATATATGTTATAAAATAACACCCAAGGCTTCTACCTTGAAATTTCTTCAGCTTTCCATAAAGTTTTATGTATGTTCATAATTTATTTGAGAAAATGAAAGAACTAAGTTTCTTACCAAGCAATTCCAGAGCAGGAAAATGCCTGGAGACCCAGCTTGCTTGAC
>Ga0065711_1004076_pt1 | contig 25082 bp, 18 predicted proteins | sample Hoacrofraction12_FD_59098 | JGI IMG/M metagenome (GOLD analysis project Ga0065711, IMG submission 59098) | Hoatzin crop microbial communities from Cojedes, Venezuela - Epithelial fraction 12 v2 (version 2) | ecosystem: Host-associated > Birds > Digestive system > Esophagus > Crop | place...
CCCCCCCGTGCCCATCCAAGAGATGCTGTTCTGCAGCAGCCTCAGGCCAGAAGAGGCCAGGCACCTTCTTGTCTGGCCCAAACCTCCCTGGTTCTGCTTTTGCAGTCCAATCTAATTCTGGCTGGAGCCAGCTGAAATCACAGTGTAACCCAGACAGTAGCGAGGGAAAGCTAGGCCTCCTGTGTCCAAGCAGGTAGGCATGTCCTGGATGCACTTAACGCACATCAACAGGGCAAACCAAAATGCATCTGCTTGGTCTTAGAGGCAAAAGTTCGGATACTGAGTAGCACCAGCCAGATTCTGTATAACAGCCTAGTGGTCAGACTTCTTCCCAAGAGAGCACAACGACAGGGCTGATCCCTGCTTTAGAAATTGTGGCATCACACAGTCAGGAGTGCAAGGGTCAAAATACAGCCTGACCTGCAATACAGTGTTTAGGGCACTCGAGCAAGAGTCCTGGATTTGCGTCTTGCTCACTGCGCTAATGCAAACAAACAAAAGAAATGCAGTGACACTGAGTAAGAGAATGAACCCTACAGCTTCCCATTCAAATGATCTCAGTGGATGATTAAGTTCCCTCTTATCTCTGTGGTGGCAGGATTTCAACAGGCAACACCTGTCAGGAGACATTCAGGGCTTCCTCCTCAGTGGAAGCAGATGCCTGTTTGGCCGCTGTGACATAGAGATGTGAAGAAACTGGTTCTCACCACTTTATCTGACAGCATTCCTACCTCCAGACTGCTGCAAAACAGATCAGAATCGCTTCCACTTCTTCATCCATCACAGACCATATAATCAAAGAGGGATCTCATCTTACGGATCCCCAACAGGCGACCAGATTTCTTTGCACCTCTAACTTTAGTTGGCCATACCTTGCTAATGGTAGGACTACGGATACACCGCAACACTTCGCATTTCTCAGCAATTGATTCTCTAAGGAGATCATGTTTAGCAAGTGTTTGGCCATTCTGAGCTGAACTCTCTCTGTGCTCAGTTTTGGCCACCAAAATACCTGGAACAGGTATGTGGATTGCACATGAAAATTACTGAAGGTGGACTTTAGAGCGTGCAGCAGCAAGGTAGCCAAGCGTTACTGAGTACACAGCACATGAACGATTTTTGTTTTCCTTGTCTTCCTCTTACCTTGACTTGTCCTAAAACCAGCAGCTATTAGAAGAAATCACTCTCTTTACCCAGTAGGGCTACATTTCTAAGAGGGCAATGGCATTTTGTGACTGTAAAAAGCACTTTTGCCTTCACCTAGTGAGATAAAGGTAACCAAACTCTTATGTTGCTGACTATGCACACCAACAAGTCTTGACAAGGGTGGACAGATGCCTCTCCAGCCTATTCAGACATTTGGTCAATCTCTAGCACAAGGCATACTGCTCTGCTGCTGTAACCACAATCCTCTGTTGTGATTTGACAGGCATATCACTCAGCAGCAATACCAACTTTAGCAGCCCCTTGTCCCTTTTCCTTACTCTTTTTTGTTTGCTCATTGGTGGCTCTCCTTCACATCATGCTGGTACATTTGCCCCTGCAGTTGTGCCTTCAGTCAAGCGAGAACTGACTCAGGTTAAAGACACCCCATCAAAAAGCTTTAGCTCCAACATGGGGGTATTCATAGTTTGGTCCAACCAGCACAATTCAACTCTGTACCAGTAAAAGGGGAATAGAAAGTAAATGGGAGGATAAGCAAGCTATCTCTGGGAAAGGCACGCCAGTCTCCTCCCACAGCTTGCACCTTGCCCTCTGTCTATCTTGCTGCCACCCAGCCCTAAATGGTGTTGACAAAAGCTGAACAGGAATACAAAGAGGAGACGCAGATGGTAAGTTCTGGGTTATTAAGGTGTCAGCTATATCAAGATATATGTATGTTATCAAGAGCCCTCTTGCCTCCCCTACAGGAGGGCAAAGACGGGACAAAGACGTGAACAGAGAACCTCTCTCCCACCCCTCAGAGGACCACTGCCCCACCAAGTCCCTGCGCCCTTTCATGCCACTCCAGTTCTTCTGTTCTACAGAACCACCCAAAGGGGCAATAAAGACAAAAATTATTAAGAACTCTCTACCTACAAATTTGATCTCCGTGTTACCTCTCAATTATATTTTTTGTGTTAGTCAGACCATGGACAAAGGTGGGAAGAGAGGGATGAAAAGGCCGCAGTTTAGAAACACATATACATACCAAAAATGATGACTGCAAGTGAAAAATTAAAGGTTCAAATATGTGATTAAAGAATGTTCTCCTTATAGCTCCAATCATTAAGCACGAGCTTCATTGTTTTTAGGAGTGTTTCACACTACAAACAAAACCACCCTCACTCTTAGTCACAGAGATGCAATCATGTGACTTGAAACTAAGATTAAAAAAAAAGTCTACCACCAAATGGCGCAAGAATCACTAAGAGAGCAGTGTGCAGTTTTAGCGTAGTTTTTATACTTTTGATTTGCAGCAAGTGGGAAAAAAAGGCAAGAGACAAACTAGCCTGCCTAAAGGAGAAAGAAAAATAAAAGAGATAGAACAGAAAGCAAAAGTTCGAATAAAAGATGAACCAAGGAGGTATTTCTCCATCTATGGATTGAAACACTTTGGTGGGTTGTCCAAACAACCAAGAGAAAAAGACAACTCACAAGCCCTTTTACTCATGCAAGCAAAACCCACAAAGTTGAGCAAATATAGGCAATATTCAAAATGTGGTCTAGCATTTCTAGCAATCAACTAGCATTCTAGCAATTAAATAAATTTGTGGTCTAGCATTAGTTTGCATTTGAAATAAGGTTGTTTGCAGATTTTTCTCCCCTAAGAAATTTGAGAAGCTTTATCTTAGGGGACTGGAGTGTTTTAAATCTTATATTAAAAAAGAGTTTGAGGGGATGATTTTAAAAAAAATGGGGGTGGGGGTGATGTCCTTCAAGAAATAAGAGGTTATTCTATCATTCTTCAGAAAGTTCAATTTCAAAGACTGTCACAATGGCAAAGACATGCAGCAGAGATTTTTCTTGGCATTTAATAAACACTGCTACTCAGCTATGGCTTCTTTTCATCAAGTTAATTCTGGTTCATGAGCACAAGAAAACAGAGAGAGCTGACACATAAAGCATTATAAGAAGGTAAACATTTACACAGGCATAGATCAAGAAAAAGAAATTGAAGTAGCTTTGCCTTTTAGCCTTCTCTGTTCTAACTTTCTTGCTGCATTTTTGTAGGGAGTTAAACTTGGAGGAGATGGTGCAACTGTAAGAGAGTACTTGGTCTACAAGATCCTGCACCTGTAAGCTCTCTGAGATCAAGCCACAAGAGTGTAAACCCTCTCTCACAGGTTCCAATTCCACAGACACTTTGCAGCTGGAATCAGCTAGCAATGCCAGTTATACAAGTCCTCCCACCCCTGTCCTGCACAGCTTCCTAGTGCAGCAGAAGGGCTGGCCTCAGCCTGGTTTGAAAGTGGTTCAGATGGCCTTTCTGTCACTGCCCAGTGACAGAAAGCACAGTACAAGTTCCCTGGGTTACTATGACATGTGGTTTCCCGCACAGAGACATTCACATCTTTTCAAGTCCCGATACAAGGAAATCACTCCTAGAAGAAACTTGAGCTGTAAAAACAAAAACACACAAGGAAAGAGGGTGGACTGAAGTCAGTGTACTAGCTTTCTTCTGTTCTGCACCTGATGGCAGCTCAGGACACTGTCCACCACACCACGTTAACAGCAACTGCACAACAAAGAACCCATGACAGGCTCATTATCAGAACTGCTTCGTTTATGTGTCCAGTCACAGTTTGTCCCACCCAAAGAACTGCCACAGACAATCCTACAAACTTCCTTATCCTTTCCACAGGCTCGCAGACAAGGAGCAAAGCCCCAATCATTCAAGCTAGTGCCTCACCACAAGTGCCCACCTTTATCAACATCAAGCCCAAGTTCTAGTCATTTAGTCTTTTTTTCGCTCCAGGTGCTTCAGGGCAGATCTACCACAGGTGCTATGCCTGCTGCCAGGATAACCACAGCGGCACAGTCATATGTTTCACTTTCTATTACAAGAGGGAAATGTTTGCAGTCAAACTAAGGATAAAGGGCACGCAAATGAAGCTAGCCTGAACCTTCACCCTTTAACTATATTTCAATCCTTCAAAGAGAAAGGGGTGTATTAGTAATAGGCAGGTTTTGCACACAGTTAAGGTGAACTACAGCCCTGCACATTCCACTTGTCTCTGCTTCTAACCCACCTCTGCTACTGTGGAACTGCTAAAGCACAGCAAAACCTCACCTACAGCTCCTTCCTCTGCCCTCTTATCATCCCCATGGCAAGAAAGGGACAAGAGTAGGCTGATCCTAGTGTCAGAGAACCCCATTTCTTGGCTTTTGTCCTTTCACTACTGAACTCGTGCAAAAGAGGTTGACTGCAGGGCTCAGTCTCTGATCCAGAACCCACATGGGAGTTTACTCATCCTACAGCAAACCACAAGCAGAGATCAAGGGAGAGATATCAAGACTTTACTATAATGTCTATATCTTGAGATGAAATTATGTCTTCAGTAGGTCCTCTTAATTTTACTTTTCTGATGAAAATAATCACCAAAAATAACCCTACACATCAACACACAGTGAAGTGTAATGGGAGGCTAGTTTGCTCTACAACTGCAGTGAGAGACTGAGGGACATATCTGGTTCATGCTTAAGTATAGTAAAGCCATCACACATTAGATTTTTTAGCACACGATTTTTTCATTAAGTATCTCTGAATTCATGCTATAACTTCACAATAAAGTAACATGCTTTATTTTTACCATACTTTATCCTACCACAGAGCTCACAAAACACAAGGCACCTTGTAGTTAGCAGTGATGACTAGAAAAGTCTTCTTTTTTTGGCTAGAAACAAGCATAGAGTTTGCATTTGAACAAGATCTAATGCAACAGAAGCCTGACTGAAGCTTCTGTCTGCTACTACAAGCAATAGTTCAGTCACAAACAACCCTGAACCCCCCCATTTATTAGAAAAGCATTGGAAATCCTGAATGCTTCTCTAGACTACACACAGTAGCAAGGAAATAACTCACCTCACGTATCAGAATTTTTACAGAACAATGACTTCTCCTGACATGCTCCAAAATTAAGTCATCTTTCTCAACAAAGGACCAATTTTACCAGCGTACCACAGGTACAAATATACTTCCCCCACCCCCTTAAAGCCATCCATGACACCACCACGAGCAACTGCACTTGTTGCTGCACGACCTGCATTTCTCCCACAACAACCCTGCAAACCCACCTCAGGGGAGCAACAAGAGCACAACTTCAGAGCAAACCTCTCCCCACAACGCAGAGCAGCCCCCAGTTCTTGCTCAGGGCCCGTCATGGCCACCTCAACTGCCACGGCTGCCTTGGCACAGCTGGGGCTCGTTGTGGCCCTGCCAGCTCCACCCCGCTGCCTACCAGGAGCGCGGCTTCACCCCCTCCAACCCCCATCCTCAGGTCTGTTGGGAGTCAAAACCTCCCAGGTACAAGTGCAGCAGGAGGTGGGAGGATCGCAACCAGTAGTGAAAAATAGTGTGAGTACTGCAGCCGTCCCTAGGCAAGGAAAATAGCTTTATATATGTAAAGGTTGAATGAACAAATCATTAAGTCACTGCATTTAAAGCAAGGAGCACAGCTTTTCTGGAGCATGTAGGGTGTTGGGTGGTGGTGGTGAGACAGGCTGGCGAGCCCAGTGTGTTCAGGTGATGCGGTACGCAGGGTGTCTGGGGAGAAAACAAAACACTCAGGGAGGGAAAAGGAAAAGCAACCTCTTTTCTGTTTATCCTCTGGAAGCTCTTCATAACTTGGCTCCCCTCTTCCGCCGTGATCTTTCTCCCATTAAAAGATCAGCCCTGCTCTTTGCTCTGCCAACACCCGATTCCCTGGCCAATGCTTTAACTTCTTCCCAGGCTACCTTTTACACGACAAACCAAGTCGTGCTTTGGAAGCACCATCTTCAACATCTCTCTCAGCTCTGTGTAATGCACATTGAGCGCTGCAGCGTGCTGACAGCTCTGACTGCAGCCGTTGGTTTTGAATCTCCATTTGCAATTACAACACCTCTATGCCTTCCTCTGCTTTTCTCTTCTACCTGCTTGCTCTTCTTTTTAGATTAGGAATGGACTTTAGAGCAAGAACTACCATGTTACCAGAAAATGTAGATCCCCCATGTGGTGGGATCCTGAGCTGCTTGGAAATATGGCTATCAGCAGAGAATACATGTTCCTATTCCAAGTGGCCTGTGTTACTTTTTCACCTATCAATCATATCTGGACTTTCAGAAGTTTTTCAAATGGGGAATATAAGTAAAATTCAGCAGAGGTGTAAAGATTATTCTTCAGTTATAGGTTGGTCATTGCATGGTCATTACAGTATTATGAGTGTTCACTGCTCATGGTATGGTGCTGGCATGAAACATCTTGGAAACTTCATGCTCAGGGTAGACAGAAAACCAGGAGAGAGAAAACACAGGGCATAGAAAATTAACCTGCGATATTTCCAGGGTGGATGACTCTGTGGACATTTCACAGACAGAGTGGAGGCATCTGGTGCAGACCTAAGTAAGGACTACTAGATTTTGGTTCATATAAACAGCAGTTCCTTTGCTGTCTTTGCACAGTTAGCACACTACTTCAGAAGCAAAAGTTGTGGTATCTGAACATACCTTCTTCACTGCCTGACACTGGAAGGCGCGAATACAGATTGCTGAGTAGAAAGTCTGAATCACTGCAAAGCAGCCAAACTGATGCTCACTTTGCCACTCCTAATTATCATTGCATAACACACAAAAGAGAGGGATGACAATACATGTTTTTGAAAACATATCACCATAGCAGATGTTGTCCCTTCTTTTCCATTGTACTTATGCCTATTGTACACCCAACAATGAAATCATCTGTCACTTCAGCTATCCTCAGGAAAGAGAGTTGTATATATTCACACTGACATGTCAAGCAACAAGTAAATTTGATGGATATCAGCAGTATTAAAACTTACAATAAGAGGAAAAATCATGCACTTTAGATACTTGTAAAAAAATTCCTTCTTTTTATAGCTTTCAAATTTCAATTGGCCAGCAACAAGCACAGGAAGGGGAAAAAAATAGAAAGGGACACGACCAGCAGCACACTGGACGAGACACATGATTAAATCCCGGCTAGATGCCTCCAAGTACTGCAGTCCAAACAACATTGTTAAGGGCCTCACTCCTTCAAACAGCCGAGCTCACAGGTCTCTAGCAAGCACACCACTCCTTTACTCTTCCCAGCATGGGAATATCACCAGCGCTCTGCATACAGGCCCTGCCCAACTCTGCTGGTGACCTGCACCCGTGAAGCAAGCGTGTCCTGGTTCTTGCCCTGCCCCGGCTCCCTTGGCCTGATGGCAGCAGAGAATGGCTCATACTCTGCAGGGGGGCAAGGCAGGGCAGGCCGAAAAACAAGGCACTCAAACGATGCAGAGGTCAGAGGAAGCAGCTGCTGGGCTCTCACCAGCAGTGCAGACGGGCAGAGGGAACAGCATGCACAACCCATCAGGAAAACAGCCAGCAGTCATCCAGAAACAACAGGAGACCAAGTGCCAGGGCTCTTCTCCTCCTCTCCCAAGCTGGGGTAAGAGATTAGTATTTTGCTCATCTCGGAGTCTCAAGAGAAAAGGAGAGGTAGCAGAGTGCTGACCTTGTTCCAGAAGTTGTGGGTAGAAGGGGATGAAATGGTCCCTCCTCTAAAAGCTCAGTTGCTTCTCTGAGGGTTCTGGAGTATTTACAGCACAAATGTATTAGGACCCAGGGCAACGTATTAGAGACTTTCTGGTCTCAAAGTCCTAACTTCGAGGAATCACCCTGTTAAATTCCTAGCTTAATCTGGTCTGTTCTTCATTTACCTGATATACAGTACCATCACAGAACAAAATCCCCACAACGTGGTTTTTCATTGGTAGTTGCAGTATCAGTATGGATTTATTAATTTAGAGGAAAGTTTGCAAGGCCAATGAATCTTTTTCCACTGTGAATCTCAAACACATTTCTCATCTTCAAAGAACTGCAGAGGACTGATCAGCAGTCACAGCAGCTACCGACAAAACCGCAAGTATTTGGAGTAATTTTTTCCCCCTGTTTGCACAGATCTTCTTTGAACAGGATTTCAAAGAGTTGATTAGTGTTTGGTCATTGGGCATCTGTGACAGAAGATGACTAAGAGAATCAGTAATTCCTTTCACTTCTAATCTCTCATTGTGGGTATTGGGTAGCAGATGCACAAAAGTGTATGGCTACTTTTATTGTACATGCAAACGAGCTTTCAAAGCAAACTGAGGGACAAATGTTGCTGCTCAGAACACCCATTAGCTTCCTGATCAAATCTCTCTTTGATATCCAAAGTGGTGCGTTCCAAGAGCACATGCTATTGACTGCAGTACCGTGAAAACTGGCTGGCTCACATGCAGGATTGTAATTTTGGTAAATCTGTTTCCTTTAACATAGTCACTTTTTGCAGTGAGGAGGAAGAGGGGTTGTGTGGAAGAAAAGGGGTGTGAGGTAGCAGAACAAGGCAGAATGCCAGCATTTTCCTTCAGTCAGTGTCTGTACCTATTAAAACGTTTTGCCAAATCAAAGAGATGAATTACCGCACTGTTTCTGGAGTCTGACACAACTCTATTCGCTCACTCTGAGCCTGCAGTCAGCTGGTATAATTTTGCAGGCTAGGAGAGCTGTGATTTACAGTCTGGGGGATATAAACTCAACAGTTGGATCACAAGTTTTGGAACTTTCAGAGCACAACATTGGGCATCTGTTCTTTCAGGATGAGTTTTGGCAGATGGCGGTAGCCAAGGAAATTCACCCAGCCTTCCACCTTCATTAAACATCGGCTGGTGGGTAACTAGTGCTCTGTGTTTATATATAGTTAGTAGTATCATCATTGTTCTGCGCTCCTGTAATGACACAATTTCTTCTCTGCTCCTGCTGTGAATGACACTGAATGAATTGTATTATCTCAGCCAAAGTCACAGCAGGCACTGGGTCAACGGGTAAAACTGTCCAGTGCAGGAAGAAATCTCACCCAACAGTTCACTCTCCAGCTGTTGACATGAACTGGAGGAAAAAAACTAGAAAGAGGAGGGAAGAGACAAAATTAGGTTGAAGGAAAAAAAAAAATTAATAATATAAGTGGAAAACCAGCCAGAAATCGACTAAAACCAAAGCAAGACATACACAAAACAGTTAGAGAGAGTGCTTCGGAGAGGTAACTTCTGAATTTCTATGTTATTGAGGAGAATGGGCTGCAAATAGCATAGGATGTTTGCAGGGCTCTTTGAGATACTGAATTTCTCATCTTGCTTGCCTCCACTCCAGTGAATTTGAGTATTCTTCTTTGCTCCTGAGACCTGAGAATGCTGTGCACCTCACAGACCAGGCTCTCAGTTCTCTTGTTTAAACAGTTGGACCCAACCTCCCATCACTGTGCTAGCCAAGGCTGCAGCTGAGCTGTGAGCTGGTGGCTTGGAAAGGGCTGGTAAATCCCCACCCCAGTCCATGGAAAGCACGGATACAAAGATAAGTTTCAGCAAAGCAACTGCTAGTTCAGCAGTTCTTTTGGTGAAATACTAAGCACGCTCAGTTCTTCGAATATTGCCACAGAGGTACAAACCGACGATCTACGATATCTGCCTGGAGTCTCTGGGGTCTACATTCTGGAAAAAAAAATCCAGCAATGTCTGCTTGGAAAAAAAAAAAACACCACAAAAACCCTCTACTAAAATGCTACAGTTTTGTCAGCCCCATAATTTATTACTTTCCACACCCAGCAAGTAGGAGAGTGGGTGCTGACCTGCACGGCTTCTGCAAGCCCATTGAATCTCTTCGGGAGACCGGGAAGTGCAGCCGGAACGAGTGCCTGTGATCACACAGTCCCTAGCATAGCTCTGGATTCTAGTCCAAGCATGAAGGCGACAGGGAGCACCCTAGTAGGTCATAGCCAGCTGGGCGATGCTGCTCACATCTGAGCGGGAGGAGTGGCTGCTGCTCAGCTCTGGAGGTAGCATAGGCTGCTTGCCTGACGACAAGACATTCTTAACTGGAATCACGGGCAATTCTTCCCTCACTTTTGCTGGGTGGGTCATTATAACTTTTGTATTTTACCTTAATTCCCTATTGAATATTTCCTCTGAAAAATGTGGGCTTTCTCATTATTTTTTTTTTAAATGCACTTTCAAGAACCTGATTTTTTATCTGGTTTGAATCACTACATTTGAACCGCTACCTTTTCAGCAACTGCATCCTCTAATTCACCATGCCAGCACTGGACCAGCACTGATTCCAAGACAAGGCAACACCCCACTGATTCACCAGCATGGTTTCCTGCAGCACAGGATTGTCCTTTAGTTATTTCTCACCTTTGCCCATGGTGTCCCTTGAGCCTGTTTAGTTAAGAAGAGATAAGGTGACGTGAGATGAAGTGCCCAGCCCCAGCACCCCAAAGCACAGTCTCATCTCTTTCTCCCACCTTGCCATTCCCAGTTCCACAACCATACCACTTGCCTTTAGCAGGCCAGCATGCACCCAATCCTTTTCTGAACTAATTCAGCCTGCTAAAGTGGCAGACAACTGACTCACGCAAAAAAGTGAGTTGTTTCCTATCAGGTTAGAAAGCTGGATTGTCTCAACAGAGGTCAGGCAATCGCCAGAGCCAGCACAAAGCCAGCAGTGCGAGCAGGAAACTCCAGGAGGCAGGAAGGGAGACTGCCCTCTTTGTGCCACGGAGCGTGATAAATAGGCTCTGCACACTGTAAATAAACGAGTGGGTGTTGACCTACACCGCTTCCCATAAAGGCGTTTCAGGAAACTGATAAGCAGAGAGGAGGAACGGAGTACAGCACCTACCACACTTGAATCTCGGCTCACAGTGCTCACAAAGTTGGGATCATGCGGCTGAGAGCAAGGACAGATGGGCAAAAAAAAATTTGCGAAGTGCCCCTTTTGTTAGCTTGGTCCACCAGTAGCCTTAGGCTAGTTTTCTGTTCTGAAAAGTCAAGACAACACAGAATAGGAGCCTGAATGTTGACAAATTAAAACATACTCTGAATACATGAAGTATTTGCTAGCATAATTTTCTATCCTCTACATGGAAATTAATGAGTTGTTAAATAGATCTCATATTTGGTTTGTTGTATTGCCTTCTTACTTTTGATGTGTGAAAAGAGTTGTTCTTGCGTTGTTGAATGAACAGGAAGGATAACACTGAAAAAAATCAGCATGTCCCTTTGGTGCAGTATCACGATGCAGTGGGCTAACAGCCATAGACTGGCATTGTAATGATCTCCCTTATGATCTCCCTATATTTTTTGATGTTTCCATCACGAAAAAACACATATTTTCATTGTGCGAAAACATATAGAGCACCAGTAATTGAGGTTCATTCTATTTTATATTAGAAAAATCCACCTCTTTGCTTTTTTTGGGAAAAATCCTAGTACACTAACTGCTCTAGATTTTTAATGCAAAGGCCATAAAGCTTGGATTTCTTGCAGTCTTTCAAAAACGTTGTATTACTGGTTTTAAAAATTATGCCCTTCCCTTGAAGGAGCTGAATGTAAGAGCCTTATGAACATACTTTTGGGAGGGAGATGGTGGCCAAGTGGTAATCTTGATGGAAGAGACCGTGTCATTCCATGGACACAACCTTTGGGTTTTTATTTAGATGGGCCTCCAGTGTAGGTCAACACTATGATTTGAAATTGTGTATAAACACCGTGGATTAGCTTTAAACCAGCTCGCTCTTTACTCCTAGCAATGTAATCAGCAGCCATGTCGAGTTCTCAGCTGATAGTAAAGTCCCTTCCCTCGGGTGCCAGGTAAATATTTGAACATGAGGCCGCACTGCTGAGGTAACGGTACCTGCTAGCTATTTTAAAAGTAGCTTGGGCATATCTTGGGACACGGCTTGAAGCACAGCCATCCACTTTGAATTCTTCTTGTCCTCTGCTATGCTTAGCTTCTATCCAAGATTCACATTTGCTCCCTCGATCACCTTTCAGCAACTTCTTGCTGTTCTCCTTGATCACTGGAAAGCTCCCTCATTCTTCATTTTGGACTGGTACTGCATTTTTTGTCTTTCCCATTCTCATCTACTTGCTCATCAGTCTGCTGTTGCCATGAAAATAACTGTCCTGTCCTTCCACCCAGTTCTTCGAACTCCTCCTCCTCCTGTTTCATGCCAGAGCAAGCTTAAATCGCGTGTCCGCTGGCTCCTGGCACTGCACAGCCGCCGCCTGCGAGTGCCTGATATCGTGTTAACGAGGTGCTCACGCGCGACAGCCATGGCTGGTTTACGTATTTCCACCGGGCGCCCCGCACGGGTGGGTGATTTCCCAGCCGTCAGGCAGGAGGTGGCCTCAGCGCTTTCCCCACAATCAGCAGTGCATCTCAAGGTCTTGCATTCTTCCACTTCCAGATTCTTTCACTGAGGAAAGCATGTTTATTGCTAAGTGCAAAATTGCCTTAGTAATGTATGGTTTCCAGCAGAATTCCTGGAATCTGCTGTTTACAAGCAGGATCAGGGGTTATAGAAATACTTTCAATTTGCATATGAGTGATATACCAGGAGGTTTTTTGCCCATGCACTGTCTAAACTATATGACAACCGCTTTTTATTGGTGTTGATAACCTCCCTGGTTCTGAGATCAGCTTCTTCAGCTGTGTGGGTGGTTCAAATTATTGCTAGACAGCTCAATAAATGAAAATTAATACTCTCCACTCCCCTTCATCACCCAGATTCTTCTCCCAACACAGGCAGGAATATTAACAAGAACAAAAACGTCAGTAAAGCCCTCATATCTGAAGTCTTGCAGCTGTAGATCCTCTCCCAGTATGTCAACGAAATACATGGTGGCAGCATTACTATCCACTGCAAAACGCTCCTGCGGTGTGTTCCTTTCATCCCTGAGCCAGCAAATGAGAAAATGGATAACAGAACCGAGATGGGAATCTGGACAGTTCACCGCTTGGTATGGGCCTCTGCCTCCCCCAGCCTGTTGGCAGGGATGTATTGAGAGGATGTTGTAAGTTGACTTCTTCTGAACGAAGGAGATTTCTCTGGTGGTATCAGAGACTGATGGTTTCACGTTGGTTTTGTAGCCCTTCAACTTGTCAGAATACTAGTGTTCTGCACAGTTTTCCCTGTCTTTTCCCACTGAAGTCAAGATGTGTCCAGCTGCTGCCTGACCAAGCCAGCGCTGGTGATGTGCAATGGGAGGCAGGGTGACAGCAATCTCCCGTTTCGACTGCAAGATGACTATGCAATTAACAGTAAGAGAGACTCACTGTACTGCAGACTTTGGATCAGCACTTTATGGCCCATATTTGGTAGACTGGAACACACTGATGATTTTAGCAGGCTGTCTCTATGACTAGAGATGCTTTGAATGGGAATACACGCTTAAAAAGTCGCCTCATATTTCAGATTGGAAAAGCGTGGAAAAAAATCTGGTGAGGTTCCTGTGCTCCAGGAGGACTGATCTTGGGCTTACCCAGGGCCGCAGTTCAGGAGCTAGGAGGTGGTGTTCCAGGGATTTCACACAACCCTGTACTTCAGTAGGGCAGCATCACAAACCAGGAACAGGTCTCACAACAGCAGAATTCGGGATCTAGGAATTTCAGCTCCTGTCCTTTACAGCGGGATAAGAGGAGTGCAGGTGCAATGCACTAGCATGTAAGGGGGTTAATCAAAGAAAAAATGTCCCAAAAAATTATCCCAACAAATAAAGTTTAAAGGTCTAAAGTTTATTTCTAAACAGGACAGTGATCCCCACCCTAACATAAACATTTACCTAAGTGAGATTTGCATAATCTTTTTGGTCCTCAATCTGCTCATCTTAATCAACGACATAATTGTTTAGAAAAATGTGCCTCCATGTGCCTGATATCTTTGCCTTCTTCTCACTGCTCATTAACCAAAAATCAACAGAAAATGTTCTTTTTTGATGTACTAAAGCCTCTGAGTAAATAGCTTTCCTAGAACACAGAGTCTCAAACTTTGCCTGGGTGTGGCCATGTTTCAATACAAAGCTTATCCCATTGTAAAACCAAAAAACCCACCTCTATTATGCATCAACTACTGTATCTGATTGCACACAACTTTTGGCTGTCTTTTGGCTTAGCAACTGAAGAGAGGAATGAAGGGCACTCCAAGCAGCCGCGAAGCCCTTCCACGTGAGGCTGGCAGGTATTCAGTGACGCATGGTTTGAAAACACCTTGTGCTCAGAAATGCCAGTACAGCGAGAGCACTGACTAGCTTCGCACATGCTCTCTTCCTAGCGCTTCTGCTGACTTTATACCAACACAATAAGAAGTAAATCATCATCGTAGCACCCAGTTTCAGTTTGCTCATTTGTAAAACGGCCGTACAGTGCCTCTCCCTTTGCACAACTCCAAAGTCTCAAGCTCTATGCCACTCGTGTCAATGAAAACAGAAGGTTGCTTAAGCAACTGTACTCATTTTTTCCTACACGTAAGCACAGGGAGCAAGTGCATTTCTAACATCTAGACACACTTCTTCATGCTGATATTCCAGTCTCTCCCTCTCTGTAACTGTCACCATCTGACAGACATATTTGAGCAGGGATGTATTTATTGTCACTTGAGGAATATCTGGCCTATTCCTAAAAGGTTGTAAAGGGTACAGCTACGTAAGGTGACCAAACTAACCTAATAGCTCGTGTATGCCAAAAGCTGGACTCCTGTTCTTTACTTTCCCCCTCGCGGCAACAATCCTGGATGCATGGCACCTTTGGGTAACATTTTGTCTTAATAGGTTTACAGAAATGAGAATGCACATTGGCACAGATGAGCATCAGCCTGGCACTGGCTCTTGCTGTTAACAGCAGCTTCAGTCTTACGTCTGTGCTACCTCCTGTAGTATATAAGACTCTAGATCAAACTGGTAGTATTGGATGGTGATGACAAGTGTACGCAATGCTCAGTTCAGTTCTCAGTCCAGTGCCCAAGTCAGCAATAGACTCCAGGTCACTGACTTTCTTCCTAATTGATTTTTTTCCAAGGATTAAACATCTGTGTACAAATGTGAAAGGTCTTTAATGATCTTCCAACTTCTGAACAGTCTTGCATAATTATTTCACAATATTTATAGTGGCAGCTTGTGTTCCACCTCAGGCTGCTGCTCTTATCTCCTGCTTCCACAGCAATGATGAGGTAAAAGGAAAGATGGAGTGGAAACTATTTTGGCACATACATACATTTTCCCAGTGTGCTAAGGAAACCTTTATCTTTCTCCTCTTCATTGTAGCTACTGTGTCAAAAGAAGGGATATTGAAGAACACAGTAAGAGCTTGTATTGACAGGAGGGCAGTAGAGCATGTCCTGTATCTTGATTTTGAAAAACGTTTGTTGCACACAATGTTCTAATCGGCAAGCTAGGGAAAGACAGTCTAAACATAGCTATATATAGGGGGTACAAAAGCAGTAGGAAAACCATACCAAGAAGGTAATCATCAAAGGTTTACTGCTAAAATGGAAGCCTGCACCAAGGCAGCCTTTTGCACTGGTTAAATTCCTATTTAACCTATTTTCATTATGTCCTGGACAGAACCTATTTTCATTACAACTCAAGAATCTAATAGAAAGCATGCATATTAGATTTACAACTGACACTAATCTGGGAAGGCCTGTAAAATAATTGAGAAAAAATTTGGATTTGGAAAAAAAGATATAAATATGTAACAGAAAACAAAACAGAACACACTGGTCATTATAATAATCCACGTTGCATCCACATACTGAATATTACACATAATTCTACTCCCCAACTTCAAAAGGGATACAGTAGAACTAGAAAAGATTCAGGGAAAGTTGACACAGATGACAAAAAAATGGGATGTGTCTGTATGAAGCCTTTTCAGGGGAAAGATTTTTCAGTCTGAAGAAGATCTGGCTGAGGAAGGATGTATCAGCGACCTATAAAATTCTGAGTGGCATGAAAAAGGTGAACAGCAAATGACTATTTATCCTCTTTCAAAGAAAGACCCAGGGAGCAAAAAATAGAACTACGGCTGGGTCAGAATAAACAAAAGCATGTAATTTCTAACACAACAATTAGTTGAGCTGTGTAGCTCTTTCCCACAGAATGTTTTGCAAGCCAGAGGTTGACATTGTTCAATAAACTGATTAATCAAACAGAAGTTACTTCAGAGATATTAAATAAAATAAAGACACCACCACATACTTCATAACATCATGGAGTCCAACTGCTGCAGGCAGAACAGCACCTCATGCTTTTTCTTGTCCTCAGATTTTTCCACAGATGTTTTCCATTGGTTATATTTTTACACTGCTAAAGCTACAATCAAAGCTGACTTCATGACGTCAAATCAGTGCACATTATTGCTTAAGCTACTGACCATTACCGAGAGCAGGATACCTGATCTGAGTGATGTTTGGTTTTACCCAGTATGGCTGCTCACACCTCCTTTTGATTATATGAATACTTTACTTACGTTACTCAGACAAAAAGTCTCTTGTTCCTAAAAGAGGTCCAATCTAACTCATTATCGTTTTCTCCTCATGCCTGGGATGAGGCATGTTCACCCCGTATGTTTTTAAAAAACTGTTTTGTTGAAACCATATATATAGATGAAGACCGAAATTGAATTTCTGTAGCTTCTTCAAGTCAGGATACATCAATCTGTTTAATGCTTCAATTCACTATTGGATAATTGCTCTGATTTTGATCAGTTTGTTTAGGTGCTGATCGTATTGATTTACTCATGCACCTGATGACACTACTAGGGGGCCAAAAACATTTTTGACTGTAAAGCGACCTAACATCCCCTGTGTGGAAGGCCACAGCAGCAGACAGATACACACTGAGACTCTCTCCCTGAACTTTTAGTACCACATTTATAGCACGGACAGTCAATCAAACTGCAACTCACTCCTCTGCAAAAGACTGCTGTCTTTCCAAATTTTGCAGTCCACTCCTCTGCAAAAGACTGCTGTCTTTCCAAATTTTGCAGTCCACCAGCAAGGATAAAAACACTTCTTAATATACATCAGTTACAGCATTACAAGAAAACGTAAGATGGATTGATGTATTTGGAGACTTGTGATGCTTACTGTTTGTAAGATGATGGTTAAGTTCTTCGTATGCTTTTAAGGTTGCAAAACACACCCAGAAAATCAAGATGTTACACAGTTGTTTAACTGGTAAAATCTGTGTGACAAAGCTTATGCTGATACTGTCAACACACAAGAATTTGGAACACGCTCAGAGGCACCAAACACATTCAGCAACTTGAGAAGACTCAGCATGAAGGAAAAAACTGGAGGTTTATGCAAAAGCTGTAATTTGAACAGAAAATACTCGTCAATTTTTTTTAAATTTTTTTATTTTTTTAAAGCTAGTTCGTATACCTGCTGTCTAGGTATACTAACTGGAGATTGTGAGCTGGAATTACTGCCGGAGTGTGCTGATAGCTGATCTACTGAAACAAAAGTCAAGAATTTTAGACTATGAAAATGGAAGTATTTAAGGTGCAAATTGAAACATGATGAAATATTGAAACATTTCAGACAATGTCACATTGACAGAATAAGGTAAATAAATCATTTATTAAGCTCTGTGACTCTAACTAATTAAACTTATGCATACTATTAATCCCTGTAATCAATCCAGTTAAAGACTAAAGCAGTCTCACGTGTTTGTACCCAAAGTGCTCTACTGAAGTGAGCTTTAACAATGCAGCTAAGCAGAATGCTGGGATCAGTCAGAACTCAGTGACCATTATGCTGCTGGGAAGCAGAAAAAGTTTGGAAACTCACCTGCTTGGTGTTTTTGAGGTAAATGTGATATTGCCCAAGATAAACAGCATTCATGCACTGTTACCTGTGTTTCTCTTGGAATGTTTAGTGCTTCACAGATGAGGCTTGTTAGGAAACCCTTCCTTTGCATAATGTCCACTCCTAAAAGACAAGCTCACGGTATTTTGCATAACATGTAACAGGACAAATATTCATCCTTCGTCTTTCTTTTCTCCTCCTCATTAGGAAATACTCAGGAAAACTTTGGGGAAAAAAATAAGATTTAACATCATTGTATTTATTAGGTTCCGAAACAATACACATTCACATCCTTTTGAATACAGTACATTTGGCACAGTAATAATGTTTACGATGAAATAACACTAATGAATGGCATTACATCCATAAGAAAAAAATTCTGTACAAATAAATCCTCACAATAAAAAAAAACCTACCCCCCAAACTGAATACATTTTATATTTAGCCAGAACTATTCTGCACATAATTTAAAAAGAGGTAATTTGCAAGCCTTTTTTGGAGAGAATTATTCACCCTATTGAGAAAAACGTGTTTCCATTTTTTATTAAAGTCTACTTGGAACGAAAAACAAGAAACAACGGATTCTTTATAATTATTATTATTATTAATAATATTTTTGGCATTTTGCACTCATTTTACAAAGAAGAAACAGGAAAGATTTTACAGAACAGGCAGAAATGTAACAGAATGTCCATTTTTAAGAATTATCTGTAAAAAATGTTCAAGGTAACAGACAGATCTTCTGATGTAAACCCAATGCAGAGGATCTAACTATTTATATTGAAGAAATATCTGCCCATGCAAAAGTTTTTATCTCCTTCACTTTCTCTTAGCATCCTACCAAACATTGCAGGTGCTGAGGCCTCTTGAAATACAACCATTTGCTAATTGGTTTCACGTTAGAAATGGGAACACAGACTACATAGCTTGCTTACAAAAGCTTTATGGGACGCTATTATTCCTTCAACATAAATGCTCAGAGTTTTGCGTAAAGGCCTCTGGTTGTACAAACAGTAGTGCACGATTCGATAACCTGTCTTCCTAGCCACTCTACTCACCTATGGAAAAGAACGCTTTAGCATTGTGATCAGTTCTCGCCTGGATGTCAAAAGCTAACCATGATGAGAAAAAAACAGAGCCAGTGGCGAGACACAAATTGATGGGCAGTTCTACAATATATTTCTAAAAGAGAAAGAAATTTAAACATTGAGATGATGCAATCATTAAGATGTTTCTGTGCTGGTACTCAGCTCCAGAAGCTAGTCTTTTCCCAGTACAAAAGATTACTGAAGATAAATTAAATTAAACTAAAGGCTTGATCCATTATTACACCTGTAGGCCAGACAACACATTAATTGATATATCGTAATATTTAATATTTTGAAATCATTATAAGAATATATATAATAATTACACCTGAGTTTTAAAAACAAAACAAAATGGAACTGAATGTTGTCATCAGTAACAGGCTATGAGCAGCCAGACGCAAAACTGACACAAACTAACTCATCTGCTTGAGACCGAGATTATCTCTTAAAGCCAATGATTCACACCTTGTCCACCACGATTTGTAACATTCCTTTCTCTTTTCGAGCTCTATCATGTCATAATAGAGTTGAAGAGAACTATACAAGAGATTTAGTATAGCTTAATATATGTCTACATCTTTTATAACAAAAACCTCATCTCTCTGACAGTAACTTGAACCAATACACATACAAGAGTATTGCACATGGACATTATTATAATTATTCTTTCATAGACTAACATTTTAATAGTATGCCTGAACATGCAGCAGTTGATACCTCTATATTCAATGAATTCCACAGGCCTTGCAGCAAACACTATATACAAAATCTCACCTGTACAAAAGGCAAAAAAGCTTCTTTAGTGCCACTTTGCCAATCACAAGTATATATATTTTTGTGCAGCTGGAAATCCATGTGCAACAATTAAAATGGATTCCAATGACCGCTCACTCAGTCCAGTAAAATATATAATAAAATGACCTCAGCGATACATGTACACAAAAAAAAATCCAAACCACAGGGTACTCCTGGAAATATAAGTACATAACACTGTTAGCATATCTACAGGAGGTAACTTCACATTAGTAATATTGTCCACATGAGTTACCATTTCAATTCATACACAAAAAAATTCAATTTACAACTTTCAATAATGTCAGTTTGTGAATGTTTGATCTTCAGTTTTTTAACACACTTCCACATAATGCACGTGTAGCCTTATTTTGTGTCTTTTAAAAGCAGATTTCTCTTTAGATTTTAAACATAAAAAACAACAAACACAGTAGTATTATGGTTTTGTAAAAGTGTGCAAAAGTAACACACTGCTGAGAAAATAAATATAAATAAGAAATTATTTATCAACTTAGCTACAATGGAAAAGGCAAATTTATAATGTTTATAATTCATTTTTGATGTAAAATTAACTGTGCACATTTGCAAGCTTGCCATCACATTAATGGTTCATTTAAATGGATATTAAATTTGGTAACATGGATAGTACACCCAATTGCCTGAAAAACTATAAAATGCCTATATATAGCTGTGTTAAAGTACTATAGGCTTTTTATTCTTTAGCCCTTTAATAACTATCCATATAGTATCTATTTCCTGCTTTAAATAAAATTTCAGTTGTGTTTGTGACTCTTCTTATTCCTAAGAGTTCTGTAAATTGTACGAGGAACTTATCGAAAGCTTTAACCAATGTGCTTCTTTTCCTGGACAGCTTTATTTAAAAATAAATTAATAATTGAGGATTACATCTCCATGAAGGCAGAATTCTTTGCTTATCAAAGGGTAACATAATACTTAGTTGTTCCACATCTGAGTACAGATCTTACCATAACCACCAGTGCAGAGGAAACAGTTCTCACCTTCTTTGCATAACTACATATGACGATTACAGAATGTGATCTGCTAAATCACTTTTAACAGCACGGGTTCATTTTCCACAGAAAAGATGCAATTTTGTCCTCTGGGGAGATCTTAGGAATAAAAGAAAAGTTGCAAATATATGGCAGTGTGTTACATCTACAATTTCTGATACAAAATTATTTTGCATTGCTTTGTGAGACAGAAATTAAGAGTGCTTTCAGGTCAGAAGATTAAAGGAAAAAAACAATAAATATATACTTTAAATGGGGATATGGGCTCAGGGTAAGAGAAGTAGTTCTTGATCTACTGAGTCTCAGTAATTTGATGATCTCTTCAGAATCACTTCTCGCAGCATCATTCATCTGTCAGCCTAACGTTGTCTATGGCAGTAGCTCTTCTCCAAAATAAGAGAACCCTTTAAATTCTTCTTGATTGATTTGTTTTATAATTGTCTCATCCACCAGCGTTAATACTGGTTCTTCTCGTGTAAAGTCTTGGTCAAAGTTATTTACATCCCTTTTGGTTTTCTGAGAAGAAAAATACAAATAAAGTGAATGGTAAAACAGCACAGTAAAATAAAAGGTGCTCTCCCTCTTCTCCATCCCCCCTGCAAGGCTGAATTTTCTGGAATGATTGAAATAAAAGAGGAGCTACTCCACACAAAGAATAACAGACGTATGACAGAAGCTACAGGAGCAAGTACTATAAATGAGTTCAGGAGAGGCCACAGAAGCAGTACTATAAATGAGTTCCCAGAGACTCGCGCGTCTCTGACAGGCAAAGGAATAGCAGTATGGTGATAAAGCAGGAAGCTGAGATTAGGACTCGTTTCAAAAGGCTTTGGCATAGTAGGTGGTATGGCTGTTTCCTCTTAAGATTCAAACATAATGATATTTCATTTGAGAGGCCCAGAGCGAGCTGATTTAATTGATTTCCCCACAATATAGCCTACTGTTTCAACTCTAAGTTAACTGTTTCTTTATATCTGGCTACACTCAGCTTTAAAATCAGACCTAGACCTCACAACAGCTCTCAGTCCAAAATCCTCGAGCTCCACATCAGCAACTCAGATTTCCTAACACAGCCAAATTCACTCAGAGCACCACGGCAAACTGCGAAATTCTGGCTCCAGACAAATCCACCTCAGAATTCTTCTTCATTTCAACGGCATCAGGATTTCCCCACTGAAGTCAAAAGCACCTTGCTCCTTCAGCAAAGTTGGGCCAGCAATGTGCAACTGTACATGTTGCTGTTGGGACAAGATGTATTAACCAGAGACAGTCCTGGGAGGCCAACTCGTTGTCCTCAGGGCACTCATGACGGTGACTATCTGTGACCACTTACATGTAAAAAACCCCAAGGCTGAAGGGGAAAACATTCCCTATGGTTATTCCCTTGTGACCTGCACTGTTGGTGTTTTCCACGTTAGCAGCGTATTTCAGGCATGTACAGGTTCAGGGCATCAAAACAAGCATTTTCCTCTACACTCTCTTTTTTCTCTTTGTTTCATGAGATCTCATGGCTCCCTGAGTGATACTTAATGGAGGCACACTGACACACTGAAAACTAGCTTTGTGTCCATCCTGCACGTCTGAGATTCAGATGATACCAGAAACAGAACGGCTATTTGACTTGCAAAGTAAAATGATAACATCATACAGTGATACATCATAAAGTACATTAATGTATTCCAGATGGGATATATGCCTTCTTTCAATGTAGGTAAATTTTCCCATAAAATATACATATAATTGTATTTTCTTCATCAGCTCTACTGAGGCACTAAACCAAATAGTTTTATTTCTCACAACTGTAAAATGGTCATAGTGACCTTCACCTACATTGTTTCTAAGAACTTTATAGATATAGGGGAAAAAAGGGTCTCTATAAAAGCAAGAGACTGTCACTTGTAAACAAAGTGCTTTCCAAGCACAGGCAACCAAAAATCCACATCCTCTGTCTACAAAATTCCATTAAAAGGAAAGGAACATGGACTTAACAGACATATATATATAGGCTTATATTGTTTACATTTGCAATATTTACTTTGTACATAAAGACTGGACATAAAGTGTATGTGACCCATATACTCTGAACTGTGAGGGATGTGGATTTGTGCTTTGTGTTTTTTCCCAGTCATTTGGGCAAATACTGCAAAATAAGAACGAAATTCCACATGAATTTTAAAGTGCACTACATTGCAACTACATCTACATTCTTCTTGTTCCCCATCTCCTACTGTAGTATTTTGACACACCCATACCATGAATTTGCTACAGGAACAGTCACTAAAGCAGAAGGAGGTAAGTGAATACTTGTAGAAAATAGAATTCAAATTCAGAAGTGTAATTATGTGCAAGAGGAACATGACTACACTCACACTTTAACCACTAGCTATCCAGGGCAAATAAGCTCTGCACTAGCCGAGAACAAATACAATATATATTATTTTCAGGTTTTCATACTAAACGTATTTGTGGAAAGTGTTATTTCCTTGTTGAAGCTAAAAGAGTAAGGTGACAAATTCCTCAAAATCTATCGGGGCAGTTGATTCCCAGTAGATACTTTTTCCAGAAAACCATCAGTAAGATTTGTGAAGGTGTTAGGCGAAAAGGAGTACAGATGAGTACATCTGAAAAACTGTCCCAACACCAGTGTACCCAAATCCTATTGATTAAAAATAATTGTACTTTCAGCAGAACTTTGGATCCCAAACACTTGTGAAACAACAACCAAAGGTATTTGCTTAGATTTAAAAGCCTAACATCTTAAAATATGCCTTCAAGACCAAGGAAAGAAATAGAAGTTTTTACTTTCTCAGATATATAAACAATTCCATCTCTATTTGGCAGCATAGATGTACATCACCCAGTTTATTACCAGGACAAGTATGAGGCAATCTAAGATTGCAAGGATATGCCAGCAAGCCTCTAACCAACCAATTCATGAAGTGAGATTAAATAAATCACAGGGAACAAAAGTGAGTGGATTAAATCATATGACACAAAAGGTTCATAGCAAGTGCTTCTTTTCAATGGAAAGATTTATTTGAGAAACCCTCCTTAGCAACTCAGGCACTTTCTTCCTGAAGCTATGACTATTTTGCAAGACCCCATCTGCTAAGACGAAACAGGTCTGGCCACATTTCTGCCACTACTGCTATTTTAATGGGCTTGCACTGTGAATACTCTCTAGGCCAGCAGCATCCATGAACCAATATATAGCTGCAGCATGAGGGCTCAGGATGAAGGTATGAAGGGCTGTGGCTGTCTCCTAGCAGAGAAGCTGAGAAAAGAAAGAAGATCTGCAAGGTAAGGAGAGTATATAAAGGAAACAGACGGCAGCTATTATCCAACCTTGAGCATTAAAAAAATCATGAAGAAAAAAGGAAAAATATTTAGATTGGCTGGCAAATGCATCATTAAAAATGCAGTAATTAAATGGGCGGGATTCTGTTTATTTAGCCTGCAGCTCCTGAGACTTTGGGACACATTATTTTTAACTTTTCAAACTTTTTTCCAGGCAGGACTTTTCAATTTCAGATGGCTGAAGAAACTAGGTTATTAGGAAAAAAAGAACCCCCAAAACAACAGCTGTCCACCCAAACACCCAGAAATTAGACTAAGATTCAGATGCTACTTTTTTTCTCTCTAGACTACCCAAACACCTTGTGTTCAGCATGCGTCAATGCTGCCCGAGAGCCGGGGCACAGCAGCTACCCAAGAGGTTCCAACAATACGTGCCAAATTCCACGCTGCACTGAAACTGCTCCTACTGCGGGCAGCATGTGGGCAGTCTGTCTCCGTCTGACAGAGAGCAGCAGCACTGCCACAGCACTTTTAATGACTAAAAATGACACGACTCCAATTCTAAACCTCATCTGAAAGATGGCTTCTCCACCAGCATGGTATCTCTGATAGTAAGAAGGAATAGTGACTCACTACCTCTTGTGCAGGAAACCCACCAGCTAGTCGATCTTTTATTTTTTCTAGCAGTGTGAATGCTTCATAGGTCTCCCGTCTGAGCACTGACCTAGTGTGACCTACTTATCCTGGGAGACATGGTGGACCTGCTTCATGTGGGTGATACGATCTGATTAGATGCAACACTTCTGCTACAGAAATAGAACCCCTTGAATTAATGAATATTAACATGACCTACTGCTCATGATGGATGACAATTTTTAAGTCACAGAATCACATAATGGCAGGGGTTGGAAGGGAGCTCTGTGGGTCATCTAGTCCAACCCCCCTGCCGAAGCAGGGTCACCTACAGCAGGCTGCACAGGACCTTGTCCAGGCAGGTCTTGAATA
>Ga0065711_1007910_pt1 | contig 25082 bp, 10 predicted proteins | sample Hoacrofraction12_FD_59098 | JGI IMG/M metagenome (GOLD analysis project Ga0065711, IMG submission 59098) | Hoatzin crop microbial communities from Cojedes, Venezuela - Epithelial fraction 12 v2 (version 2) | ecosystem: Host-associated > Birds > Digestive system > Esophagus > Crop | place...
CCGCACCGCCCACGCGCCCTTCCGCGGGCGTTCACCCGCGAGCCCCCCCCCCGGCATCACGCGGCCGCCCCTCCCCGGGAGCCGGCGGCTCCATCCGCAATGCAGCTGCGGCTGCCCCGTCCTCCTCCTCCTCGTCCTCGTCCTCGTCCTCGTCTTCCTCCCGAGCTCACCCAGCGGGCGCGCGGCGCGGGGGCACCGCGCCTGGGCGCACGGCCACAGCGGCCCCGGGGGGGTGAAACGGGGAGAGGTGCGGGAGGGCAAAGAAAGGAAAAGAAAAAGAAAGGAAAAAAGGGAAAAAGGGAAATTAAAAAGGGACAAAAATGGTGTTATTTCCAAAAGGACTCCTGCGGGCAGGAAAAAAACAAAAGAAAGGAAAGGAAGAAAAAGGGAAAAAAAAAGAAAAAGAAAAGGAAAAAATGGGGAAAAAAAAGAAAAAAAGGAAAAAAGGGGGAAAAGGAAGGGAAAAAAAAAAGGGACGAAAATGGTGTTATTTCCAAAAGGACTCCTATGGGCAGAAAAAAAAAATAAAAAGGAAAGGAAGAAAAAGGAAAAAAAAAAAGAAAAAGAAAAGGAAAAAATAGAAAAAAAAAGAAAAAAGGAAAAAAGGGGGAAAAGGAATAAAAAAAAAAGGGACGAAAATGGTGTTATTTCCAAAAGGACTCCTATGGGCAGAAAAAAAAATAAAAAGGAAAGGAAGAAAAAGGAAAAAAAAGAAAAAAAGGGGAAAAAAAGGAAAAAAAAGGAAGAAAAAAAAAAAGGACGATAGTGGTGTTATTTCCAAAAGCACTCTTGCGGGCTGCGAAAGGTTCTCCCCCCAAAGCTATTACTGCGGCGGGCCCCTGGGACGGTGCGAGATTAATTGGTCTGTGTTAGGAAGAAAATGATAGATGCCATTAATCAGGGAGTTGTGAGTCACCCAGGTTTGTAGATGGAATTCAGAGATTAGCTGGGACAGATGGCCGGCAAACACAGCGCGCTCCAGGTCTGGCGTAAATCACTCAAGTTCTGGAGCTATTAAATAGTCAATGACAGAATCTCATACGTTTCCTTAAAGAGAAGTGTTTCTTAGGAAGACGAATATTCACTTCATCTTACGAAAGAGTGTTTTCAGTCGCTGCTGCATTTCCCTTTCTAACTAATGAAAGCGTTGGGGTTTCCTTCCTCCTACATTTCCTTTTCTAACTAATGCAAGCCTTGCGGTTTCCTTCCTCTTACATTGCCCTTTCCAACTAATGAAAGCGTTGAGGTTTCCTTCCTGGGTGTCAGAAACTTCAAACCTGAAAAAGAAACCCGACTTTCCACACAGAGATCTTTCGGAGGCGGATAAGAAGCAAAGCCAGGCAAAGTACGCGAGTACCCAGATCATCGCTTTAATGCCCTTTCTGAAATAAACGGCCAAAGCTGGAAGTTAATAGGCTTGTCCTGATATCTCCAGATTTATCTTTACTTGCAGTAACTATCACAGAAAATAATTTTGTTTTAAAGTTTTATTTGTTTTCATGCACTTTGAGGAAAGCAGTGAATCAGTGCCACTTTTGTTCACTGCTTCTAAAAGAACAGTAGATATTCTGTGGAATCTAAATATTCCAAGTGGAGAGAAGACCTTTGTTCATTAGTCTCCCCTCATTTTTTTTTTACATAGCAAAAATGAGTTATGGTGTGATCAACTTCAATCAATCTTTCACGGTATCACATTGATTGATGTGTCAAATGCTTGTCTAAATATAAGCTTAGCACCAATATCTATGACAGAGTAATTGTGAGCTTGATTGTTTGTCCTGCAATAATGTGATCAATCTACAGTGACATTCAGAATTTTGCAGAAACCTGCGCTATAAATTCAACAATAACATCTATTATATCACAGAAAGGAACCACAGTCCAAACCACGGAGTTTACAGTTGTTATTAAAAAAAAATTCAAATGTTAACCTCATGATACATAAACTGAATGTTTATCATGCTAACCAGTTTAATTTTCATTATTAAAAATTTCTTGTAGGAAAATGAATGTTACTTATTATTAGATTTAAGAAAAGCCACTTACAAAAGATCAAAAGGGCTTTTTTTTGTTAACTTATTCTCAGATTTCGGATTTACTGAGCACTGTACCCTGACTCATCTTTAAATTGCTTCAGTCTCTGATGCAGAAATAGTCTCTCGCACACAAGTACCATCTTTCCTAGCTTTGGTGCAAAATGTAGGGGAAAATTAGGTTTAGATTATTTTTTAAATCAAAAGGGCAAAGCTAACACATGAAGTGGAAAATCAGGTCATTGTTGGTGACTTAGAAATATCACTACATGCAACCAGAATAATTTGGGTTGGGGAGGACTTTTAGAGATGATCCAGTTCAACCCCCTGCTCGAGGCAGGGCAGCTTCAAAGCTTGATCAGCTTCCTCACCACCTCGCCCAGCCAAGTTTCAAAACTCCCCAAGAATGGAGATTCCAACTTTTCTGCAATAACTGTTCAATTTTGGCGACTGCTTATTGTGGCGAGCGCTTTCTTTTTTTCCTGATCAGCATTTCCCTTGCTGCAGCCCGTGTCTGCTGCTTCTCCTCCCTTCTCTGTGCACCTGACAAGAGCATGGTTCTGCCTTCCCTGTAAGCACTCCCTCAGTAGCTGAAGGTGGCAATTAGATCCTCCCCCTTAGCCTTCTTTTCTTCACACTTCTCAGAAAAGTCTCTAGCTGTTCACAAATTGACTGGTCTCTCCCATGCCTTTTACTAAATGTGACTGAATTTAATATTAAAAAGCAGAACTGTTATTTGTGGAGGTTGTATTCCCATCTCTCAGAGGACTCTAAAATGGATAGCTAAAATGACTTATTCCTCTTCTAAAAGGGGTGTTCATGACAAAACCTACACGAACCAGCATGGTCAAAGTAAAATTTCATCCTAAGAAAGAGCAAAGATTCAGGTAAAAGTAATTTATTTCCCATTTGGCCATACAAGTTGGTCATACAGTAACTTTAACACCCACAAAGCAGACTGAGCTTTCCTAGGCCTTATGCAAAAAAAAAAAATTAATACTGCATGTTAGGTTCTTCCACTAACAGTGACACTGTTTGCCTGAGATGCAGTTTCTCAGGCAGACATGAAAGCTAGCACACATTTTTAAGTGCGTGGCCCGTGTACAGCCGCATGGCTAGCGCTGAGAGAGGTGAAGCTGTTAGGGACGGCAGCTCAGAGGGCGGCTGGGAAAGGGAAGAACTGGCAGAAAGGGTAGCCTACATTGAAACTGGTTTTTCTTTTGTTCATACAAGCTCTGGTTTGTCTGCAATCTGCACGAAAGAGAAAACTAGAATTTCTAGCCATTGTGTTCATCTGAAACTGTCTGAATCGTTTACCGGTATTCTCATTAATACTATTTGCATTTTAACTTATTCCCCATTTCTCCATTACATAAATTATGCACTCTTTCTATCTACATGCATAAATATAAAACTTATCAGAAGATACATGTACTTGTAAGGCATAAAATCTTAAGCATCTCATGGATACAGACATTCTTGTTTTAAAGAATCAAGCAACAAGCAGGCAGGTATATCTGGAATGTAATATTCTACTATACTGCAGAATCACCATCACATTCTAAACAAATCTAGCAGCCTTGCAAGGTGTGGTTTTAATTCATTTTGCACGTATCTTTCAGGCCCTTTAGAGCAAATCAAGGGTGAGAAATGCAAACAAATTGGCTCAAGTGTTCTGGGAAACAGTATTTAAAGAAACAAGCAAAAAATATCTTCTTAAATCTATTAAGAACTTGTGAAACCTTTCAGAGGTTTTGTAATGATGCAAAAAATACAGGGGAAAAAAAATCTTCCCTAAGGGACCTGGTGAGAGAAAATACATGTTCATAGTCAAGGAGCTAAACAGTTCAGCAAACTGGAGTGGGATACAGAAGCTTTCATCTCAGTTCACCAAAGCTGTGACAAATTGACTGAGTTGTTACTGTCTTACATATTCTGTGCCTTACATGACATTAATTAGTTATTCCAGTGGGCAGACATCTACCCAAGAAATCACCAGCACAGCAGACCTTAACTGGCGTTCCTATTCACAGTCTATGTAGGAAGCATTAATTTTCTAGCACTGTGTAGAGACAGACAGCACACACAACTATACCACTGATTACACTGAAACATTTAAGGCAAAAATGATGGCGAAGTGCAGCCAGGCTTACATTGCCCATGCCTATGATGCAACTCAGCACTTCTCTGCTCTTTTTCAAAATCATTGTCTTCTAGCCTTGTTTTGAAACAAGGAAGGAGTTATCATTGAATAAATGTATTATTCCTTCTTCCATTTGATATGTTATTCCCAACACAAAGTCAAAAATCTGTTAATTTTTTTTATTGAAGGACTATTCCTTACAAGACTAAGCAATAGAGAAGTTTGAAGGCACTCCCTTGGTATTTTGGCCATTCATCCTAAAGCAGAAGAAGCACAAAAGAATACTTCATTTTCCATCTATTTAGGGATACCTCTGGTTTTGCCTCAGAAACAAAACTGTCTTGTGTCATATCTGAAACATCCAGACTGGAAGACCTTCCATCTGTTAGTTTTTCTAACAGATTTACATCTTTGAAAAGACTTCTGCTGAAGAATTTTCTTTTCCTAGAACATCAGTTGAATCGTTAACAGTGCATTTGATCTACTAGAAATAAATTATAAAAAATATACTTGAATGGAAGCAGATGTTGGACATTCCTTTCCTGTTCAAATCCATTTTTCCGTGTATCCCCTAAAAACAGAACGTTTGAAAGTACTGGAATATAAATTGAGGAAAGTTCTGCAATGCCATGAAGCCTTGCCTAGGAAGAACTGATACGGTTTTAAGAGAAATGAATGATATTTTATGTCTACCACTATCTCCAGCAATACTATGAAGATCAGAACAATAAATATTTCCAGCTGTCAAGAGTCAGAAACCTGGAAGGCTTTGTAGGGAAGGGAGGAAAGACTGGAGAACACCTGGAGGGAAAGGGGGAAAGAAAAGCCCGAATCATATTGCTGAGAACAAGGACGGGCACAAGGGCAGAACAGTGATGGGGTGCGTAAAGTGGCTGCTGTAGGCAGAGAATGACATTTATGTAACTAAAGCAAGAAAATGTTTTCAGGGCAGAACTAGCTAATTTTTTTTTTTTTTATGGCACACGGGGATTTAGCCTCTCAGGTAAATTTATTTTGCCCAAGGCCTGCAAGTTGTTTGCTGTTAAAACCTCTGTGCAACCAGGAGTGAAAATTTTATTCAGATCAATGAAGTTAATAGGACCATTCCATTTGAAAGAGGATATAAAGTTATGAGCATCCACTTCAATTTATACCTGTGGTCCTCTATGCTTGCCATGCCAATAAGCACATCAGTCTAAGGAAATCTTACTATTATACTGTCGCTCATGACAAAGCATTTTGGGGCCTTTCCGAGCAACGGGACAGGATGGCGTACAGCTGTGGCAGTAGACCTCTAGGAATGCCAATGAGACAGGACAGCTCAAAGTCTACCCTATCTTATAGGGGTAGGGTATATGGAGTATAGAAATCCCCGTGCAGAAGACTGCATTGTTACAGTGCAGCAAAGCATCCATTCATTCTTTTCACTGAGTTCTCCGCGTTGTAGCTAACGTGGGCGTACCTAGGGATAGTCACTGAAACATTTTTTTTCTTAGCAAAGTGTTTTAATAGAAATTACTTTCAAAACATATGAGAGCTCTTGTGTGCATATGTATTCTTAGGCAACATACCTAGTTCTTTGTGAAATACGAATGACTGTCAGATTGTTAAAACTGTTGGAGAAATGTTATTAATTTCATGAAAAATTCAATGTCTTTTTACAAAAGGATATATATCCCTGATCATCTATATTCCACAGGGGGGACAAATAGTTTGTGTCATCCCAAGTTAATGTCAGTATTTTAACGCACCTCTTCCTTGCTTTAAGCTGAAGGTACAAGGAGTGTAAGGAGAACACTCCAGTCCTGGATTCATGCTCCTGGAACAGGTTCTGCACTGGACTCCCTGTTTTTCTTTCACAAGTACTTACCTGGAAAGTTGAAACTCTATCATTCACTGCACATCCAATATATAACAAACAAAAGCATGCCAGCTTCAGCATTATAAAAGCTGATTTATGAAAACAAGAACCTTTATTGCACACCATTATTACACTTGTAATGTCTATATGAAACCCCAGTTGGACATTACCTTTATTAACGATAATGAACCTTCTTAACATTAGTTAACTACAAAAGAGGAGTATTTTCTTGCCAGTTATGATATTTACACTAGAACTACACTGACAAAGGACATTTTCCTGAAACATTCTTTTTTTTTTTTTTTTCTAATATGGTTTGGAGACTAGAGAAACTCCAGGGAACTGGCAATTTAAAATATAAAGGTCAGTTTCTGTTAATGAAAGCAGAATATACATAGAAAAAAGGAATTTTCATGAAAAGCTGGCCCACTGTGGACTAATTGCTCATTACTCTCATCATCCCTTAGGAAACGTGTAGATAATCCTATTTCAAGACATGCAGCGTAGCTGAAATTTAGGCAGAATGAACAAAGCTTGAATCTGCTACAAAGGGTCATATATCAAAGGTACAAAGGACCCAATTCGTAGCCAAATCAGGAAATGTAAAAATCCAGTCTGGTTGAAGACGACTTTGGAGACTTTCCCAGATCTGCCTGTAGAGGGCTAAAAATGTATCCCCAGCAGCATCCTGAAATGTGCTGCAAGAAATCACTAATTTATCAATAAGAACAAATATAACATCACTCATTCCAGCCCTACTGATGTACTGCTCTGCTCTCAAGGAAGCCCCCTTACATAGCTATATGGAGCAAGATCATGCTCTTTGGCCCGGGAGTAGAAGCAGTGTGGTGAGAAAAGATCTCCTAGGCTTTCATTTGTTTCAGTTTTTAGCCATAAGGTTGTACTGAGTTTTTTCAGGTGGAACAAATGCATGATGTCTATGCAGACACTATATAAGCAGCATATGTTTTACGTAAAAGGTTCGTAGGATCTGGTCTGACAACATAAATGTTTATGGGGTCTTTTCATTCACTGAAAGCAGGTACCAGGTCATCCTATCACTGACACACACGAACTGAATATGACCACCAGAACCAGTCATTTTTTAATGCCCTACAGTCTAAACAACATAATTTTCAATTTTAAACTTCATATGTCCTTTTTTGTGTTGGATTGCTCAGGTATGGCCAAATGCAGGCTGCACCTCGCTGTGATTTTGGCTCAGGCAAATGGAAACATCACTGTTCCAAGGGACAGGATCAAGAGATGGCGTGCCTGTCAAACAGGAATTACTTTCCACAGTTAGTTTTCCATTTTCTCTTTATCATCAATTTTACAGTGATGATACTTCTTTTTATTTACAAAAGATGACAATTTTCTACTAGACTGGAAAATTGCATAGCTTACACAAATACTAATTTCGTAATTTTTCGATAAAGAATTATTCTAATACCTCAGAAAAGTTGTCATGTTGTCTAAGCTGACTTAATCAGTGATACAGTATGATCTGCATAGTGTAGAATGGTCTATTATAGGATTATTTTTGAGATGTGGATATAGAGTATTTAGCACATCTTTAGAGTACGTAGAATGTGAAAATATTTTGTTGTGGTAGTCTTCAAAGACATTTTACTGTCACACAGAGTACCATCATTCTTTAAACTGGTATCACATAAGCATTACCAGAGGAAGATAAATCATAATAAAAACTGCCCAGCAGAAATGGTTGCAGAGCTATGTTTGTGTCTTCTAAGACCCCTGAGAGGAAAATAACTGTGCATGTCCATTCATATGACTGGGTCTTCTGACACCTTAGGGAATTTTCCATTCCTGGCTATAGAAACATTTGGTGAGGGTTTTTTTGCAGATTTTATTCAGATCAGAGTTGAATTTGTTTGTTTTTAAATGAGGCAATAAGGTCTCAGCATCTAATGAAAGGATAGGTGTAGCCAAGAGGAAAGACAGGAATAACTAATCTGGTTCTCTTATACAAAATTCTGCCCGCAAACGCTACAGCTGAAATCAGTAGCATTACCTAAACTTGAGTAAAGATGTCAAAAAGGAGATTTATAAAACCAAATGAGGAATAGGCAGCCCAGTTCTCATCCTTGACATTGAAAGCAAAGTCTCCTGTAGCTTTGATGAGGGTGTTATTTCTTTGCTACCATGTCTGATATATATTTACATATTTAAAATCCAGAAAAATTGATGAATATGCCACACGTTTATAACCTAATTAATAATAAAAATTTAATTTTTGAGGTAAACTCTGCATTGAGAAACCTAATTATTTTTTTCAGCAGAAGGCTCTATACTTTCAAAGCTAGTATTTGGGGATTTTTGTAGGTTTGGATTTTTCTAGGTGATTTGAAAAACAAAAAAACCCCCAGAGTTAAGGATTAAAGAGTTGGATACTCAGCTGCTTTTTAAACACTAAAGGCTGAATCCTCTGGACTCAAAAGGCTGCAAGACCTCTAGGCTGGAGGAGGCCTGGGACAAGCATTGTTTTCTCCATGGCAGCTAACTTTCCGCAAACCGACCAGTAATCACCCACCCAGAAAAAAACGAGACTTGTTTGAAGGCTACATTGAATCAAAGCAGAAGATTGTTTCAGTAGCTGAGAGCTGCTGGCATTTGGGATTTCAGTGGTAGCCTTTTAATTTTCTTCCACTGGGCGCGCACCACCTACTGACAAGATTGACAAACATGATCAGAAGGGTGTCTATAGGCTCTGAGGTACACAGAGAATTATACAATGATTTTTTTTTAAAGTATAAAACGAAATTACTATTGACAGTTATATATCCTAAATAAAATAGGTTAAAACTTTCATTCAACTTTGACACGGTGAATAAAGGTATCAGAGTTATGGATTAAAAGGTACGAAGATAATATTGGCTAGAAAGTAAGAATAATTTGCAACTTTATAGGTTGTTTTTCCTATTTTTTCACCCTCTTCCAATTTCCTCAGGGCTTAGGAAGTTGTTTTACAAATATGGATAAAACTGACATCATCCCTGCAAAGCAGACGAAGTCCTCATGCGAGAGGCAGAAAGAAATGTTAAATGAGAGATATCTGGAATCCTATCTTGTACTCCACAAAGTACAGTACATTATATTTCAGGTCTGAATGTATTTTACAAAGCCTTCAGGGCTACCAGTTTGTCACTCTAGAGTAATTGTCCTAACACAATAGGGAGAGAAGGTAAAAGAAAGGCTCTGGCTCAACCTTAAGTCCTGTTTTCTAAATGCACTTACGATGGCTAACTGAAAAACCTTTGAAAAGCCACATTGAGACCCTTCTGAAAATGAGAAAATTACTGTAATCTGTTTAGGCAATGGTTTGAATTTCCAGAGAACTATCTGGCCTAATCAAAAGCTGTTGTTCCCCAACCCCCCTCGCTTTTCTATAGCTGTGCAGTGAAGAGTCTGCGTCACAAAGGCCCTTGTGGCACTAATGATGCTATTGCTCCTTTTTGCTGAGCTGTCGTTTCTCCTAATTATCATTTATATTGGCTTCTGCTACTTTCTGATATTAATATTGCCACATATATACTTTAATTGTTAGGCAACACTATGCAGTGCTTATTCGTAAGAGAATTTCAGCCCCCTCCACTTCCCTGAAGGCTTGAAAAGTTGATGGATGTCTTGAAGATGGTCCCTGCTTAATGCTCATTACCCAGGGGAGAGTTAGCTGTCCATAAAACCTTTAATTTTATACATGCAAATGTCCATTGTTTGAGCAAAATAGCTAATTGAGCACCTAATTAGTGAATACCTGCCTGCACACACAATTAGCCAATTTGCAAGAACAGATGCTGGCTTATGAATACAGCAAAAGCAGTTGCAGTGGCACGCAAGTTCCTTTCATAGGTGATTCCCTTTGACTTCATAAGTTTCACGTTACCCTCCTTATCCAGAGAAGATGTGGGGAGCGAAGGAAATGACACTATGTCAAGTATTCCCTTTAGGATTTTATACTTGAAGATAATATAGAAATAGTGTAAGGGGTCATAACAAACCCCTGGAAATTCCCTCATCCTTAGATCAGACCCAAGGACTGGCTCCATTACCTTCATGGTCACAGCGTAACTGGACCACATGCGGTTGCTCACCTTTTGTCCTTCATATCAATGTGAGTTAAATGGAAGGCCAGTTGATTCAGCTACTAAGTAGTAAGTGTCAACATCTACCCAAACTAATTCTAGGTTCTATAATATTATTTCAGTAAATCCTACAGTTGACTCCTGCAATGCATATTTTTATGATTGCTCATTTAAAGCAATAGGTCACCCTGTTATCATCGGTGTAATTGTTTCTTCCTCTGCAGGTGGATTTAGTTTGCTTTGCTTTGACCAATTCATATTCTACCAAGGAATTTTGCTGAGTGTGCTGCTACAGCTGAACCTAATCAATTTCATTCTTAGCCTTCAAAAGAGGTATCTCAGTTATCACACAGAGGAAGATCCCTTTATATATTCAGATATTAGAGTAGCTCTGTGCAACAGATACAAAGCTAAGGTAAAGAAAGCAAGTTTTCCAAAACATGAAAGCTAAGCCATCTGTCTGAGGAGCGGTATCTATCTCACAAAGATCTGCCAATGCATAATTTTGGCACTTGAACCAGCGGTGCCTGGTCTGATAGCTTTCTATCAGTCTTTACATTACAAACAGACTAACAGTTTACTAAGACACACACAGAAAGGTGCCAGTTCATGTTCCCGCTTCTCAATCACCAGGCGTGCTGTGCAGGCAGACTTACTCAGCAGGGTCACTGCTGTGGGGCAACCACCAGTGTAGGCATCAGCAAGCTCTTACTCTTAAAAATAGAGAAAAATGGAAACTGGTACAATACAGGTGTTCTGCCTTTGTAAGACAGAGGTGAAATTGTAATTAGAAAACATCCTAATCTTTAAAGAACTTCTATGAGATGCTAGATCTCTCAAAAATCTTTCCATTATAGCTTACTCTAAGCCTTTGCAATAACTGATTTCCTTACCTCTTTATAACAGATTTGTTACTTCCCCTTCCAGAAGTGGGTGACGTCTGCTGTATTTTGTTATTTTAAAAGCATGATAAACACAATGTGCACATCTCTGTAACAAGAAGTTGTTAGTTAAAGTAAATTTTGATTGTGAAGAGAGGTAAGGGGACAGATGCTCTGTTAATTAGTGTGAAACAGAAGCCGAGCTTCCCATAACTTTAGGCACTACTATGACTCATTCATTTTGCTAATACAAACCTGATCAATTCTAATTCTATTTTCTATAGAGATGAATTTGCTGATTACATTTAATCATCTTGAAAAAAGACTACAAAAAATAAGTCCGTGTATAACATTATGCATTGAGGAACCTTTTGAGTTTCTACAATGAATTCACTTTTCAAAGCTTAATTCTAGCTTTACTTTCTGATTTACAGAACCAGAAGTTGCTTAAAGCAGTTTCCCAAATAGCTGTCCTTCAACAATGCTGCTCAAAAGACCAGCTTGTAAAATAGAGGTATTTGAAGACTTATTTTGATTTAGTGCTATGTGGTGTGTTTGTTTAAAAAAAGTAATAAAATAACATCTACAAACAAAGCACTACATTGCAAAAAATGAAAAAAAAAAGGGAGAAAATAAGAGGTGGAAGTGGGGAATAAGGTGACATGTTCCAGTTTACAGTTAAAATAGAAACAGGGAGAGAACACAGGCAAACTGGGTGCCTGACAGCCACAGAGTGATGTGGCGAATACTAGGCTCCCAGAACAGGGTAAGGCAGCAATACAGACCCTTGCAGCTGGAGAAAGCCATCAGACTGTTTAGCTAGTTAGGGGAGAAGAGCAGCACTTTATCCACCAGTTATCAAGAACTCTTCAAAAGTCCTCTCAGCAGCCAGTAGGACACTGAAGAAAACCTATAAATGAGTTGGAAAATGGAGTTGCTGTCTTGGAAGGGATGAAATGCAGGACTTCTAACATTATCACATCAACTGTCTTTCCCTTGTAAAGCAAAGGGACGTACCTGTTTTGTGCTCAGGCACTACCCTTCCCTCTCTATGGACCAAACAGGTAGCCTGCATTAGAAGCAATTCCTAAGGAGAGACGTGGTGTGAAATGGCCCTTTTTGCACTTTTATTTAATCTAGACATTAAGTGGATCTATTTGAGAGGAGATAGTACTGACTTTTTGTCATTCATTACTCAGATTTTAGGGTGTTCAGTATAATCTGAAGTTTTGATATTAACAACATTTCTTATTTTGGAAATAATGCGCTTTCTTAAAGTACAAGACTTTCATAAAAATCTGGAAACCTCTGGACATTAATCTTCAGCTCGGATTAGTTTCCAAGCATGAAAGGTTATTCTGTCCCTTAAAAAAAGGGATACTACACTTGAGAAACAGCCTTTAACAGGATATGAAGTGCTGCAATTGCCAAGCGCAGTTATTTTCGCTATAAAGTCCAACTTTAACCATAAGCCTTTAACCACAAGCAAATGTACTCTTCATAAGACAACGTGCACTTCATCTGCTAAGAACCAATAATGCCATTAGTAGCTTTAGTATACCAAAGACGTTGCTATTTATGTACTCCACTTACGTACACCTGTTAGCAAAAACATTTTCACGGCTTAGCAACCAGTTTCGGTCACTTCATCATCGGTTTCCGTTGTCAGGCTTGGTCAATTCATTATTGCAAAGAATTTTAATAGTGTGCTTTGTGTCCTGGGAGAGAAATGGTCACCACATAATGGACAGTATGCCAGTACTGGTTTTCTATACTTTCCCTCCAGCTGCTATTCAGCTCAACCATTTTACAGTTACGTAAGACCATAGTTTACCTGGCAAACAGCAAGTAGATAATTGTTGCTGGTGTAAAACTTTGGGGAGCACATTAATTTACAAGAAAAAAAAAAAGTAACACTTTTTTGATATAACATTTCAATGATCAAATTAATAAGCATGAAAACAAGCTAATTCACGAGACTTGAGATTCCAGCTCAGTGTCCCTGAAGTTTGCAGTCATTTCCTTTAATTGCTCATCAGATAGTTATTTGCTATTTCCATGTTGTAGTTCTGATAATTTCATCCCACTCTGCTGCTTTAACCAGGGAGAAGATTTTTGGTTGATACATGTATGAATTTCCACTTAGTGTTCTTGTTAAAAAAAAGTGAAAAACATCCTGAAGAAATGCCATTAAAAGCCTCTTTTCAAAACCCAGTCCAAAACTCCTGTGTTAAAACATGGAAAGCCATACTTCAGTTATGCTACAAAGGGTGGTGCCTGACTCAAGGTGTGAAGTTTCCGCGACATGGCTAATACATGGCTTAAATGACTTTTTGAAGTATTCATATTCACTTTTTCTGCAGGAAAAAGCATAGCAGTTTTCTGAACGCTCCTCTCCTATTGTTTCCCACAACACAGAGAGAATACACCCTTACCTGCACTGTTATGGGTGTTGCATCATGCAATATATGGCACAGAAGATAGGCTGTTTAGAATCTTTAACACCTGGAAGTCAGGAAAAGCCAGGATTATACGGTTTGTTTGGAACCCTAACTCTGCTGTGAGGCAACATTCATATATTTTATGACCATGCTCTCCTCAGTCCCCCTACCCCCTGGTTCCTCCTTTACAAGTTTGTGTTAAAAATGTTGTAGGCATGTGCTACCTCCATTGTGATTCCCACGATGGCTAATGCAGCTTCTCTTGAGAGAGTATTGGTAACCCAGAAAAATCTGTATTTTTTCCTTTGGATTCCTGTGAAACTTTGCCTATGTTAGGTCACGTTTCCTTCCAGTATCAGCTATGGACTTCTAGACTTCTGAGAGTAACAGAACAGCAAAATTAGAATATAATTTACTAAAACCAGAGGAAACTTATCCTCTCATGGTACCACTGTGATTAAAGGCTTTAATTGAATTATAGAGGCTTATACAGCATGAAATGAAAGCAGAAATACATCAAGAATCACTGTTTCATGCATAAAAATCATAAAAGTCGGTAATGGTCCACAAGGTAATATTTATCTGGAAATAGATGACAGAGGACTTTATGAGACAGAGCTACAAGGCATGAAGGGTATAAAATGCAACAAAAAAGAATGATAAACTCAGCAGGGCTGATGATAAAGACCAAATATACAAATATTAACCCACACATAACTGACACAACTATCATGTTCTTTCAAAGGTAAAGGCTTTTATCTTAAAAATTTTAAACTTCTATGATGATTCAAAACGAAAACAGCCTGATATTTAAATTATTACCTCTGAATATTAAAGTTAAATGTCATTTCCGGTATCCAAAGCTGAAAATACTATCTGCATAATCTACTTCAGCTTTCAATTCATCTTCTCAGAACACATTAGTGGTTTTAATAAAGCTCCAAAGGAAACACACTACAATAGATTTTAGTTTGCATTTCTACAAAGAAACTCATCTATTGATAACTGTTAAGACCCTCTCCTCGGTTAAATCTCCAGCTATAAAGGTATGCATAATGACCACATAACATCAAAAGAAAGCACCATCTCCATCTGTGGGCTATTGTATCTAACTGCACCTCCAAACCACTCCAAGCCACTGACCTTTCTGCCAGTGTTCTGAAAGATGGGCTGCTGATGAATGCAATAAATTACAACATCTAAAACTGTGGTCAAGATAAAAATAGGCCAAACCCTATTAACAGTTATGCTTACAGATGTGTTGGTTTTCCAAGGGTGATTGACTACAATCATGCTATTGAAATGTATGAAGTATGTTTATAATAATTTGCAGCATTGAAGTCTGAGATCATTCTGCATATTATTTTACAAAATATTAAAAGTCCCTTGGATTTATGCCTAACAGCCTATTTTTAAATCCTCAAGACAGAAAGTTTCCTCCTAGTTGCTACATGCTTTCAATATCTTTAAAAGAAGCATCATTTATTTTTCGTCCAGATATTCAACAATTATTTTCTCTTCTTGTTTTTCTTTTTGAAATACACTAAAACATGACATGGATGCACACTGTCTGTCCAAGACTAATTCTAGTTTTCTTGAGTGATCTTTGTAAAGTGAAGACTGGGCTTTAACTATAGCTTTTAAAGGAATTTAATTGGAAGGTAGGTCATTACATACCATACGTGACTAGACAGGAAGGTAGCACTTGTTTATGCTCAAATGAGTCAGGGTCATTAGTAAGAATGTTGTTTACTGTGCAGGCAAGGAAAAGAGAATAATTGAGTCACACAGAAATAAACTTCCATCTTTTTGAGTCTCCAGTAACAAGAAGTAATGGTGTCTCATTAAATCAACAGCTCATTCCTGCACTTACCTATATTAAATTATATATTCATTCACACTACCTACTCTGCAACAGTGTCACCTTAAATTATCTCCATATTCATACTAAGCTGGATAACTTTATGGTTGTAACATTTTTATTTCTTAAGAGATAGGATAATCAAATTGCATGCTGCAGTCTGTAGAGGAATTGCCACAGGGATTTCCTCCCACTGCTGCAGTCAGCATTGCACGGTGAGGTAGGTGCATCCTTCTCTCTCTGCACCATCTGCCATCACCCACAGCAGGTGGCAAGATATATCATTTACTAGACATTTAAGCACTTAAGATGCAGCATAACATTGCATTGGGACATGCTTTTGGGATGACTCCTGAACGAACTGAAGACTGGCAAAAAGAAAAAAAAAAAAGAACAAAAAGAAACCGTTTCAGTTTGCCATGGTATGGAAAGAGACATGCTGAACACAATAAAATTCATTCACGTTGTCTATGCTTGCTCTACGTATCTGTGGACTGCAATGAAGAAAACAAAATGGACATCCTGGCTACATTCAGGCCGCGTTGGCAACACAAAAGGATGAGTTCAAACTCCACATCACCTTTTCCAAATGAATTTCCAGTTCACATTTGACTCCTTTCAGGATTTTCAACAGGATTTTGTCTGTCTGCTTTGTCTTAAAGCACATTAGAGCTGACCTGTGCAAGTGCAGCAATTCCCCCTTTGATCAAGTCTTGGCCACCAGTGCTGCACCACTGTTACAGCTTAGATCTTATCCTTTGTACAGAGGTACTGTTAAAAAAAACCCCAACCCTTACATATTCTTGCCTACATATAGTTATTTCTAGAAAATGTTACTACTGAAAGGTAGGTCTAGAATGAGGTAAGTTCAGAAAAAGACATGACCACATTCAGATTTCAAAATTTTCTATAACATTCACGCTACTGCTACTACAAGTTAAATTTAACCAGTTAGTTCCCTCATAGAATAGATATAAAACCAGGCCACTTGTGTGAATGCTGAGAGGTATGATCTTTTTTTTATTCATTACTTTCCTTGTCTCGTATAAGGAGTAAGAAAATATAAGTGACTGGCACATCATATATCAGGCAAACTTGAAGAAACATAACAATTTTTATGACAGATGTGTTCCTTTCTGGATCTCCTGCTACTTAAAAATAAAACTGGTATCTTAAGACCCTGCACACTCAGAGTTAAAATCTGTTTCAATCTCGATGCAAACAGCACTGCTGTAAGGGGCAAGCTGCACACATACAGCTACGAAGTTTCTGTCACCTTTTTGTGGTTAGGTTGCAGAGCTTGGCCACTTCTTTCATTTTCTTTCCTGGGCTGGGTAGAATGCTAGAACACTGCCACATCTCTTCAGCAGTTTTCCAGTCTCTTCAAATTCTCTTCCCTAACATAAGGCCAGATGAAAGTGGAAAAACGGGGTAAAAAATGGTGCAAAGGATGGAATAGGTGAAGAGAACAGTGCAATTGAATGTAAAATGACTGAAATGAAATTAAACTTAACGAATTTACACTGTTATTGGCTTCAGTACAACTAATACAATAAAAAGTTGGAACTCAACATTAAAGTACCATTATTCAGTATCTTACTCAGTAATATCATTTTATTACTGCTTTTATGCCCACAGAGAAGTAATGAATGCTTAGTCCATACATGTAGGTGCAACACTTTTTCCAAAAGTTTTTACAGATAAATCAGTTGTAGAGTAGTCTGTGCACATTATTATATACTATTACACACATAGTGATCAGATGTTCTTAATGTTACTGAGAACCATTTAGCAGTGCTTCACTTTCCATTTATTTCAGTTTAAAGCTTAAAAAGAAGTAGCTTTGGTATCTCTCACTAAAACACAGGCTACACCTTATGATCAGGCCAGTGTTTTTACGAGAGAACTCTTCTGACATCAAAACATGGAAAAATTTTAGTAATACTTTCAGTGAAGATAGGCATGCAGCATATGACCACAGTATATTCAACTTCCATGCTCAAATTTGATCTGAATGAAGAAACCCTAGGTCTTCATTAGAACAAAACTAAAACAAAAATCCCTTAATATGTAAAAAACATTGCAAAGAAAAGTGTAGTTCAGTGCTACCTGAGGCTTCTAGATAGCATGGCTGCCTTAAGATCTTTTATTCAGAGCCCTGAGGAAGAGCAGAGCGTTACATTATCAACACTGCATCTCTCCCTAAGCACGGGGATCCAGCACGCTGCTTATGTTCAAATTAATGTCTCATCAGGCATTGACATCATGACTTAATGAGTAAGTGGGTCCTACGTGTAAGAGCTCCTTGTCTTCCTCTCTGTATGTAGTTTAAAAATAGCTTCTTGGACTTTGGGATGGAGGTGGGATCAATGTAAGCAGGAGCTGATTTCACTTGAAAGTAAGCATTTAAAAGTACCCTCAGCTATCTAACTCCAGCTACTGGTAGATTATATTCTTCTTCGCACCATGCCATCTCCAGTGCCCCATGTTTTATTAAGTTTCTTTGGAACTAGCAAGTTGAAACTGAAGTTGAAGTGATTTGTGGGTTTGGTGTCTTATTGTTGTTATCCTCATCTGCAAAGTTCTGTCCTGGAAAAGAAACTCAGGAACATTAGTGTAGCAGGGAGAGAGGAAGGGAAACTCAGGCCGAGTTTGTGCTCCTGAAAACTGTAGCCTGATTTGTCAGCATTGTCTGCACCTAACTTACATCCCCTGCACACAGAGGGCAGCTCAGATTTGCCCCAGCTGTTTTTTTCTCCTCAGGTCCAGGGTTCCTATAGTGTTACAAAATCCAAGCATCATGGAGGGCATTAAATGTGTGGCAGACATAGGCCTCAAGCCCAGGGCACTGGCCAGAGAGTACAGCCCAAGGTACAGATCTTTTGCAAGCTGGCCCATGTAAGCGGGACCCTAAAATGACCTTTGCAGAAACTAAAGGGAGTCATGGAAAAATGCAAGGAAAAAAAGAGACAAAACCCCATGTACCTCTTAGCCACCCTTAGCCTAGAAGGCTGTTGATATAACACAGGTTGTGCCCCCAAAATCTCTGTTTTTAGGAGGAAGGATTTAAATGAGCTCAGTAAATAGTGAAGTGGAAGTTGGAAAGAATAAACCCAATCCTATTGCTCTCTGATCTGTGGTCAGTCCAGTCATGTAGCCTTGTGGCTACTTGTCCTCGCAGCAGCCTCCTGACCACAATAGCACCGTCCCTTCAAAGTCATCATTTTTAGCCTTGTGGGGTACAGCTTGCTGCCATTGGGCACAGCATTGCTTACAATATATTCACATTTGGATGGCACTAAAACCTCTTTCAAGATACTTTCATCTTTTCACACTTGTGTAAAGTATCAGCATGCTGCCTTGAGTTAATAAAGCATTACCTTCAATTTCTTCCCTTACCTGGCTGTTTGGATTCCAGCAGGACTAGTCTGTCACTCTAGATCCTTTGTGCCAGTTGTGACTCCAGGAAAGATGTGCAGGCACAGGGACCTGCTCCCAAAGCAGCACTAAGGTGATTTGAAAAGGAACGAGTATTTTCCAGAACTACACAAACAGTTCATCAAGCAAAGAAGCTTGAAGCCTAGAAAAATTCTGCTCCCCAGCTCTTGTAACACAAGGTTTCTCTTGTTCAACAGGTGTTTGGAGAGGCAGAAAAGCCCAAATTGCCTTGTTCTTAACAATCTACCAAGTGGAGAAGTCCCCATTAAGCTCTGCAAAGGTCTTGCTTAGTTAGCAATGTTACACAGCTCATCCATAGCTTTGATTTATGGTGTCAGGAGTTAACCCGACACTACTCAGATAACTTGCATCATTTAATTAGATTGCTAAGACCAATAATCAAAATTCCTTCTTTGTTTCAGGGCAGTTGATGACCTTTGCTTTTCTACAGACTGGCATCAAATGTGACACCTCTGAGTATGAGCCCATCATTTGCCTTGCTTCAAAGCTGATGCCCCAGATCTAGCCCTACAGTTTTGAAACTGATGTGATGACAGGGAATTGTGAAGAAATGCAGCAATGGCTGAAAGCATTCAGATTTTTATTGTGATAGAAATTCAGTTGTAGCTGTGGCAATGGGGCTTTAAAACTTCAAATTTTGTAGTGGAAAAGCCTACGATTTGCTGCATGCTAGACTCTAATTCAATCTCACTAGACTCATTAATTTAGTTGTTATTAATTATGATGAAGTAATTCACTAATATGACTGTTCCCACATAATTACCCTTTCCAAACACTCTCCTGAAAAACAGGTTCTTACTCTAGCAGCTAGATCCAAACAACAGCTCCTCCCACTTGATAAAACCCAGAACAGAGCAAATGCCCTGCAAACACACAGGAGTGGTACAACTCCACAAGCTTGTCTGCAGTATTTCCAGCAGCTCATTGGCAACATGTGCCTTTAGCTGGACTTCAATTTAGAAATGCCAATTATAATTCCAGTATCTTCCTCTATATAGCCACATGAAAAAGCAAAGAAATGGCCATAGAATAGCCAAGAAAACCCTTAGAAAGGAAGCAGGGCAAAGTTCCCCACCAAAGCGTAATTGTATTGTTAACATATTTAGCACTGAGGTCAGTTTAACCTTTTTACTACAGGCTATAACCTATACAAGTTTTTGAGAATAAATCCGTGTTTCTCTGCCTAGTGACTGCTGTCGGTTCCTAGTGGTCACATGGCACCCCAATGGGGAAGAGGATCATCTCAAATTCATATTCCCTGTGGTAGGGGGTTCCCCTCTGGAGAAGCTGAGGGATGCTGCAGCCACAGCACTGAGGCAGGGAACTCCGACAGCGCTCAGCTGCTTCTGCTCCTCTGCTCTTACCACTTCTCCATCAGGAGCGCACCAACAGCCACACATGAGGAGAGGACCTCTTGCGCCTCTGCTCCCAGCTTCCTCCCTCCTTCCAGCCGAGGTCAGGAGAAGTCCTGCGGCAGCCGGCTGCCTCTCCCTCCTCAGGGAAGCCAGGCTGCTCGTGTGCCCCAGCCCACTCCCCGCTGTGGTGCAAAGGTAGGAAGTCCCTTCGAAAGGAGTTCCCAGGAACTCCCTTCCTGCTGTAAGGAGCTGGGATTGTAGCTGTATTACTAAATTCAATGCCATTACTTTAGCAGCTTAAAAATGCTATGAAATTATCTAGGCTATTGTGTTTGTCCAAGACCAGTGAAAAAGGAAAGGAGTGGCATAAACAATGCCAAGAAATTAGCAAGCTAATATTCTCCTATTAATAACCTCATATGTTATCTTTAATACAGGTAGATGGAATATTAAAAATACCCATGCTGAAATTTGGCTGCATCCTTTAAACTGGGATATCATCACCCAGTCCTGCTGCCGGCTGTCCTGCTGGCAAGCAGAGCAGTGGGGATATTCCTTGTTGGAGAGTTGGTTTATTGACTTGAGACAGGTAGTCCTAATGCAGAAAACTTGTTAAGGATCAAAAGGCCAATTTGGAGGCTTTGATTATTTCATTTTGGACTTTGTGATTTTTAAATGCTCATTTATAATACAAGGAACCCAAAGAGAATTTTTTTTAAAGGACAAGCAACCAGTAACAGGAGTTGGTTTCCCACACGGCACTTTTGCAATACCATTTTCTACCATAACTGTTCCCTTTTCCTTTTGTTCAAACACAAGCCATTGCAGATGAAACGGCATGCCTGTCTTCTGCGGTTTAAACCTTTGTTTGTGCACTAATGAATCTAACTAGGTGTCACAGCAGACTCTAATGAGCATCCCTAGATTTCGTTTAGCTCTACAGCTTGCCATTTTACACTTTATAAGATCTGTTGGTTTATTCATAGCAATCACCAGATATTCTTTTTCATTAGATAGATACTAGTTTTCCCTGTTGTGCCTTTCATTACTAAGGGAACTATGAAATGTTAATACTGGCCTCAAAACCCAGGGCAAAAATGCCCCCAATGCTATCTGAAATGCAATTGCTCGTGTTGTAAATGATCTTAAAGATCTGAGCACAAACAACTTGAAATTGTCTTCATTTATTTATGAAAGAACAAGAGAAAGAACAGAATCAAGAAGGTGGCTCTGTATAACCCCCTTGTCCAATTTACCTTATTAACTGAATTTCTTGTCGTTAATTTAAGCAGCAGAACTGCAACTGCAAAAGCATCCATGAACAACTCCTAAGAGCTCCCACATTCCTACCCAGGTTCTTTGCTCAGATTTTAAACCCAGAAATGTTTATACTTTTCAGAGCTCAGCCCTGAGTTAGGTTTTAGAGGGTTTTGCCCTACCAAGCCGTCTTTGTAAATGCTTGACACTGATAACAGGAACATTGCAAAGCAGCCCACATGATCCATATTTTTGAAGGATTTATTGCCACCATTGATAGTCAGGCCAGATATTATAAGGTTCAAAACACAATTCAGAGGGATAAATCCTGAAAAGAGCTGAAGTCCTTTTTGTGCTAATGATGCCAGTAACAAATTTATATTAATTTTATATGACATGGTGATGCTTATATGATATTTTATGATATGTTATATGATGTTTATATGATACCTTTTAAGTCTGGAATTTTTAAAGAATGGATGTAATATTTCATTTAATTTTGGAATCCTTTTTTTTAACCAAAAATATTTCCATGCTAAAAATTTCTTCACCTTTCTTCCCTAATATTGTATATTTGTCAAATTTTTAAATAGTTTCTATTAGATTTGATATAAAGCTATTTTAAAATTTTATATTAAAAAAACATACTGTCTACTCAGCTTAGGTTTTGTAGAAATGTTTAGCTCCTGTTCTGATCAAATATATAACTAATATTTAAACAAGTACGACTTCAGACAAAAAAACCCCACCACGCTTTCCAGAGTCTACAGAACAACCATTTTTACAAGCCAAGTGTCAGTTTTCATACTATATTATCTCATATCTGCACCTGATTTAGGGTGACCAACCTCCAAATTAAGATAAATGTAGAGATTATTTGTACTGAAATTTCATTATTCTTTCACTTCACACACCAAAGACTGAAGAAGATGCATTTAATTTACTTGATGTTACAGTCACATCACCCTTGTACATAACCTGCCACAGATATTGTATCCTAGAACTTATCCTAGAGCATTAATCCACCTCAACTAATTTATGTTACTTTCTAGATCCTCCCAATAAACGTTTGGCTAAACACTATTTGTGGTTTATTATGGTGCTTTAGTTCTACTACACAGACATGCTCTGAGTATAAAAAGACTCTCAAAAGCACAAGAACCATTTTCATTAGATTTTTTTTTCCTATAAGGTTGGAGAATCTAAAGCATAATAATGGAGATTGTCTTCACTTCTGTTTTAACAACTCTTAAAATAAAGAATATAACAAATTCTTTCTGTCCCTGACTAATAAGAGAGACAATCTCTCATTTCGCTTCCAGCCGTGTGGACTTACTGGTACAGACAACCTGAAACTTTTTCTCCTCCTGTGCATGCCTGGGTGAATATGAACATAAAATATACCGAGTATCAGTGTCCCACAGATAATTATTTGGATAAATAAGAAATGCCATCTGCTGATTAGACCACCACATAGGGATTCTGCTACACCAAGATTAATGGCTCAGGAAGAAGGTGTAATTCCTGAAGAACCCAATAGAACTGATAAAACAACAGTTTATATACTAGATAGTCACAGATGTAAAGTACATTACCAGTTTCTCACAGCGGGAATGAGCAACAGGGAAGGAAATGCTTGTGAAGACTTCAGTTCACGATACTTTAGATGTAAGAAATACAAGAATTCATCCCCATATCTAGAAAACATTTACAGAAACACTTTTAAAAATTTACTTCATCTATGTGTGCACGTGCACTACAAAACAACAGATTGGTAGAACTCTGTATGAGGCATTCTCCAGAAAATTCACACTCTTTTCAGGGTTAAAAAAAAAAAATCAGCTGGTTTCTCAGGTGTACTAAAGATTTCAAAAGGTCATCAGTGAAAGCCTCTCTCCAACTTGACTTGCACACACAAAAAAAATGTCCTTTTCTGTTTGATTCAACTTCAGTATCTGATCTAAGATTACCTTTCATTCAGACCAGTGTTCAGTTTTTTAAAGTTCCTAAGATTTCTTATCCTGTATAAGTAAAAATTACTTTGGTGGAAAAAGCCGGATACTATAAAAGCACCTGCTACCACGAGGTTTGACTGGCCTTTTGCCAAAACCAGGCATCACAAATATCTCTCGAAAGCTTCCCTTTATAGCCTCCCTTCAGTTTTCTCTTCCTCTTTTTAAGCCTGATTTCCATTCTGTTCAAAAATTGTTAGCTCATAAACTTCATACATAATCAAAAAAAACCAATTTTATTTCAGAGTAAACAAAAAAGAGTAAATGTGTTACAGATTAAGAAGAAATTAGGAAAGAAAATGCCCTTGACTGACGAAGCCTTGGTTACTTCTACATTCTTTCATAGATAGTCCACGATAAGAATCTGAAATCAAACTATGACACATCCAAGGCTGAAGAAACTAAGACGTCTCTTTCAGTGTTCTGGTTTTGTTTGGGTTTTTATTTTACCTGAAGAAGACTTCAGAATTGGAAGGCAACTTGGGAATTGCTGTACTTCAGTCTTGTCTGCCACCATATAATAAGAACTTGTTTCTTTCATATAAAGCTGCTGAGTGTCAGAAGAAACCATTTCTTTCACTGAGACTTCCATTACCTCCATATAACTTTCTCTGTATTTTTTTTTCCTTACAATAGTAGTTATGTTAATTTCTTTTTTTCTGAAGGTATGGTTAGAAGTTCAGGAATTCTTTCATTTATATAAAAAAATTCCCCAGGAAGTTCCTTTCATGTTGTCTATGTGCATATTTTATTAGTAAAGCCATATACCAAGAAGGTATTACAGATTCTTGCAAATTGTTGTCAGGGTAGTTTGCCTTTACAGGGAGTAGGAGGCCTATCACACCTTTCCTGTGATCAATTACAAAGCAAAACTAAAAGAAATACAACGAAAACTAGAGAACAAATACTAAAAGCAATCCACATAGTGTCACCTTGCTGAGACCACAAGCAGTTTTGAAAAACTTCAGCAGCATAATTTCCAATATTGAACCAAGCTGTAAATGTTAAATCATCTTAATTATTCTGGAGATGTATTAATTTCTAATTTACATTAGCATGCAAATAAATCACGTCTTTTTTCCCCCTCTAGGAACCTTTTTCACATGTTAATTGCTGGTTTGTCCTTGGGCTCCTTTGCCTTAGGAAGGATTAGGCATTTTAGTTTAAATCCAGAATACCAGCTTTAAAGTATCTTAACCATCCATCTGCAGTGGGTACTTAAAGTTACAGACAGATAGAAGTTGTACTCTGTATTGTAGACAGAAAACATAGTATCTTGCAAGAAAATACCTTAGAAGGTTTTTTTGAACAACAAAGAATTCTGAAAATGTTTTAAACAGAGAATTGTTCAATATATTCCCTACTTCCTTCCACCACACTTATCATTTACGTCCTCTTACTCTTTTTCCCCTGTGCTGAGAGGGAAACAACTAGCGGATCAATGCAGATTACTGGAAAAGCGCTCTTAGCAAGCTAAGATAGTTGTGCCATAACCACTCTTACTTTAAAGAGATGCAGAGATTTTGATTATGACAACAGAATCACAGAATGGTAGGGGTTGGAAGGGACCTCTGTGGGTCATCTAGTCCAACCCCCCTGCCAAACCAGGGTCACCCAGAGCAGGCTGCACAGGACCTTGTCCAGGCAGGGCTTGAATATCTCCAGAGAAGGAG
>Ga0065711_1033651_pt1 | contig 25082 bp, 13 predicted proteins | sample Hoacrofraction12_FD_59098 | JGI IMG/M metagenome (GOLD analysis project Ga0065711, IMG submission 59098) | Hoatzin crop microbial communities from Cojedes, Venezuela - Epithelial fraction 12 v2 (version 2) | ecosystem: Host-associated > Birds > Digestive system > Esophagus > Crop | place...
TCACCCTCAGAGTGAAGAAGTTCTTCCTCATGTTCAGACAGAACTTCCTCTGCTTCAGTTTGTGCCCATTGCCCCTTGTCCTGTCACTGGGCACCACTGAAAAGAGTTTGGCCCCATCCTCCTGACACCCACCCTGCAGATATTTATAAGCATATATTAGGTCCCCTAATATTACTAAGCAACGCATCAACCTAATGCTATGTCTACAATTCTGTGCAAGTACTTTCTTATCCAGCTTGCAAAATCTCCCAGGAACTTGGCAAGAGAGACTAGCTTCACTCTACTGCAGACAAAACTAAAAATGTAAGCAAAATGTGTACTTCTGCCTTTTCCTAGATCCCACACACTATCTTAGAAGAAAAATACCAGGCAAACAGCCTTAAGTACTAGCTACAGATAAAGCTTTTTGTTCAATTGTAAGCACATGGAGATAATACAACTTACATTTCTCAAAGCGTTTTATGCATCAAGAAATACACCATAACATGGCTACTCCAGAACTAGCACACCCACAAGCCTCCTACCTGAAAGTGGTGCAGCGCTGGGCTCTGGATGGGCCTGGCAGTCTGAACACCTGGGCATCATAGCCATCATAATCTACCTGGATAGGCAGGGCATTCTCAGCATCTTTTGGAGTCCCTAATGCTGAAATGAAAATCATATAGCACTGGAGCTTCTTTCAAGAATGTTCAAGATCTGCAAATCAGAAGTATCCAACTCCCACGACTAAGAAAAGTACCTATTCCAAAAGGAAGCGCCTTTGAAAGAATGGACAGCCTCACTTTTAAAAGGTACCCCTTCCTGCAACGAGGCAGTATTAGAAGAATGCAGGTTTCTCCCACTGTAATTCTGCATTCAGAGCACTGACAACACCCCAAGCCAGTGAACGGCCTCCTGTCCTACTCCCACCAACAATACTGCTGGCACACCAGCCTGATACTATCTATTCCTCTAGCCAGGTGACAAGCAGCCAGGGCAGAAACAGTTATTTGCCAAGAAGGCAACTAATACATGCACATTAACATCCTGGATTACCACTGTGTGGTTTTGATGATTTTCTGTAACAATTGTCCCTTCCCGCATCTCATCAGTAGTCCTTTTGCTGAAGTGTCATTGTCTTCCTACAGCAGTTTGTTAGTTTGGGGGTCATTGGGACAGATCATTCCAGAACAGAATTACTCACAGGCATCTCGGTTATTCTTTGCTTTCTCAGTCAGTGGCTAGAGGGTCCAAAGGAAGTGTGAAGTGACAAAAAAAAAAAAAAAAAAAAAAAAACAACAAAAAAAAAAAAAAAAAAAAAAAAAAAAAACCTGTCCAAAACTCTTCTCCTTTGCTGCATTTGCCAGGCTGCTGTTCCACCATGCCTTATGCTTGTCTGCAGGTGGACTGGCCAGGCTGGCTTCTGGAGTTCCGTGGTGGCCTTTTCATTGCATGGCCAGAAGAACAGTTCCTTCTTGATTTTTCTGGGTTGCTCAGGCCAGGGTCCTGCAAAGACCAGCTCTCTCCCTTGGGACCTAGCGATGAGCTGGGAGATAGCGTGGAGGTTTTTAGTGGGGTGAAGAAGACCTCTGCGTTTCCTCCTTCGGTATCTGAGAGGAGACTGCGCTTGGCTGCAGCCGGACAGGCAGCTCCGGCCGCCCTGGGGTGCGGGCTGGGAGTGAGAGTGCCTGAGACCGCGCTGCTGGGGAGTGCGGGCTGGGAGGTGAAGACCGAGGCGGGCTCCACATGAGCGGGGCGGGGGAGATCCCGCGGGCTGTATGGACACTGCAGAGACCACTAATTCCAGGCAGAATGAGTCCTTGTCTTGACGAGCTTTGCTGTTGCGCAGGAGACTGAGCTTGCATCCAAGTCTTTCCAATACGGAGAATTTTGCTTTCAATTAAGATACAACCCTGTAATTTCATCGTCTTGGACTGACTTTCGTTGACCTATATGCCCCAGCGGGTGTGGAAGCCTGCAGTTTTTAGCACCTGTGGTTTTGAAAATACAGGCTTCTTGCACAGAAATAGTAACCAAAACATCTTGGTTTGTTTAATTTAGGCTTTTAGTTATTTTGGGTTAAGTGAGCGTGTGAACCTTCCCCTTTCACATTGAACAATCTGGTTTAGCTATGACTGAATTTAAAAAAAAATTAAATAATTCACTGGAACTTTTTTTGGACATATATATCCAGCTACAGTTTTGCAGCAGACCGTTCAGTGCAGTGGATCAAAAGCACCTCGCTCTGCAGCCGCAGGCTCTGGTCACTGTGCAGAGGGTGGGTACGATACTCGCCGTGTCGCTCGCCTGAGGAGGGTTTGGCTAAGGCCGCAGTCAGTCTGCCAGGTACAAAGCACATCCCAGCCCCAGTTAGGATAAGAGCAATCATCCGTTTTCTAGCACCTTCTGTTTTTCAGCAGCTTTATAGTCACAAGCTAAAATGGAATCCAATAGGCTGTACCAGTGAAAGTGGATTTTGAGGTCTGGAAAATCTTCCTCTGGAATCTGGCAGAAAACAGCTCGTTTTCATGACTCAATCCAGCCTGGCCAGCCCAGCTGCAGTGTCACAGTAAGGTACCATGCGTCAGCGAACCGGGCCTTTACAGCCACATCACCATGTTATCTGATGTCGCTGCTGGTGGTATCTGCCATAATCAACAGTCTCTTGCCTAACCCACAGCAGCATTTCCCTGCGAAGCTGTGCTCCCCTGATTCTGGCAAGAGAAACGCCCGGGTCAAGTAAGTTACCCTGAATGGAGCCGCAACCTCTCTGAACAGAAAACCTGGCAGATCAACGCGTCTGGAGCTTAAGGTTGTCTCAGTTGAAAGTTCCATAGTTTCAGGGAAGATCACAGGTTAATCTAGAGGACCCTGGTCTGGATTTATTAAAGCATCTTATTTGTAACAACCTGTATTTTAAAAAAAACAAGAAACCAACCCAAAACCTCAGACGCTCGTTAAGCAACCGGGAGGCCCCGAATCCTGGGTGAAATGTTCCTGGGAACCAGCTGCGCTACAACAGTCTCTGCATTCATCTGGCCAACGTACGTCACCTGTGAGTCAAGTAACACCAGGTTTAATTGATACAGAATTAGAAATTATTAAGGCTCTTCTGGAGTCTGAAAGTGCCTCTTGTCCCCTGAAACCTGGCGTGTCTCGAGCCACGGATGTCAGCGTCGCGTTGGCTCACACCGGTGTGCACCACAGCAGCCTCCCGCCTGCCTCGCACCCCTTGGTGGCAGCAAGCGCCCGTGAGAGGGCCGAGCAGCGTGCTCGCGTTCAATACCACTGTGTTGTTGAGCGGAGAAAAAAAAAAAAGTTAAATTATTTAGATCAAATATAGGTTCATTTTACCCTGTATGAAATCAGCGGAACAAATATCTGTCTCCAGGGCTCCGATGGAAAATGATGTAGTGGGTACCGACAGGATTACTGTTATTCCAAAGCGTGTTTCCTTGTGCGGCATTCCGGCCAGCAGCCCGGACTCCAGGGCTGAATACCACAGCCCCTGCAGCTGCTGCCTGCGACACGTGTGTTCAGGCTTCACGGAGTCCCTTTTACCAGCACACAGTTCCTGCATGGGTTGGGTGTTTTTTAACCACTCCCTAGATGCTTTCATTTTAGTATGGCTACATTATCTTCTTTAGGTGCTCTTTCTTTTTCTTTCTTTTTCTCTTTTACGTAATATTTTAGAGAGCAGCTCTGCAGAGCAGTTTGACAAGCGCTAAAGGTCAGGCTTTGATTCAAAATTCAGCATCAGTCTCAAAACCAGAGCTGCGCTACCGGCAACATTATTTTTTTCCTTCCAGTTGACTGGACAATGTAAGTAGTGGCTGTGAATTTGTATCACGTCTACTAGGTCACAAATGAAAACTGCTGAAGAAGAGGTAAGATTTCTTTTTTTTAATCCCATTAAACATATCTCGAAAATAAATTTCTTAAGGAGAGTTTGAGAGCTGTACAGATACATCCTCAGACGCTAGAAAAAAGAGACAGCGTGTACGGAGTAGGATTGTTTAGCGTTTTCAGCTTAACCCCCCACCCAATTTTGTACCTGGAGAGACCCAAAGCTCTGCGTTCCCTGCCGAGGGCAGAAGTGAGGTTGCGTGCAGCCTTTTGCCAGCCTGCTGCCAGCGGGCAGGCGATGGGAGCAGCCCGCACGCGTTTGCTCTCCGGCTGCAGCAGCGCTAGGAGCTCAGAGTTTTGCCCGTGCTTATAGAATCATAGAATAGTTTGGGTTGGAAGGGACCTTCAAAGATCATCTAGTCCAACCTCCTGCCATGGGCAGGAACATCTCCCACTAGATCAGGTTGCTCAAAGCTCAATTTATGGTATTCAAACATAGCACTTCGGTTCAGCAATGTCTAGCTCATGAAAAAATCCTATAATAAAAAGGAATATTCAGGTACACTGAGAAAACGATGGTGAATATTGCCAGACACAGAAAAATAATTTAACGGTACTAATATTTTTTGGTCAAGAGATCACAATGGACTGTTTGCCCTTGCGATTAATTGAAACATTCACTTCAGATGCTTTTAGTTCTTAAATATCAGTTCCTTTTAATCTCTGTTGTCTCTACCTTTTGCTTCTTAAGCTTCAGGCAGTTTTTTCCACGGTGCCAGGCTGGTTCCTCAAATCCCATATCCCAACAGATCATTAACAGGAAGAGCTGGGAAAGAGTATGAAAACCAGACAAAGGTAGAGCTGGTGAGAACACACAGGATTTGTGTTCACATAAGCTGTAATCTTCAGAGCAGGAGTCAGTTCGTGGGTATAAATCTTCATGTTTCTGCCTCATCTGTCCTGAAATTCCAGTGCTCCTACCTGGTAATGCTCACAGCGCAGGGAGCGCTTTACGATCACATAAGGAGGCAGAGAAGTTGGCCAGCAGGTCACTCCACCTTTTATTTAGGATAAAAAGGCAAAGGCACGCACACTGTAACAAAGCCCTTGTCCTTTCTCTAAGCCTTCACTAATTCCACAGAGCCACGGCTGGCTGAGAACTCACAGGGGATGTGAAGGAACGCTCCCTGCTGTGAAATGCTTGGGCTCGAAATGGGTACGGTCACCTGCAGAGGTGAACTCCACAGGCATCCACCTCCCGCTGGAAGACAAAAGCTGAGCAGAACAGAACCGGTGCTTCCTCCCGTCTCCTCCCTTTCACTTGGTGCTGGGATGGCTCTTCAGCGGGCTGTCGCCTCTGCAGCCTTGAGCTGTAGGAAATTACCCTCCTTAAGGAGGTAAGAGAGAAAGTGCGGAGCAAAAGAGAAGATCAGCTTATTCCTTCAGTGCTCAGTGGTTTGGAAACTGAGCGAACTACAAATTAACGAAGCAGACTTACAAGTTCCAAAGTTTAAACTCACTGCAATTAAAGAAATACATTTCAGTGCAATTAAAGAAACAGATCTCAACACGATACCGTGGAAAGCCTATGAGTGGGTCAGGTAACCAGAAATAGGGAAAGAGCACTTGGCAGAGTTTTGGGGAGAAATTTTCTCGTCGAGAGGCAGGTAAACTCCTTCCGTTGCACCTTGCAGGAACTGTGAAACCATGGGGAACTACTGGTAGATTGTTCCCATCTCCTGGTGAGCTCTTGCCCACCTTCCCCTAGACAGCCCTCTTTATTAACAACTCCAGAATTGGCACCTGCTCCGTCACAAGCGGGGCTGCAGGGACAGCTCACGGGCCCCGGCTGGGGAGGAGCTGGGGGGCAGATGCCCCAAGCCACTCTGGCCTCTGGTGCATTCGGCTCACTGGATGCATGGTTCAACAGCAAATCTGCTGGGAGGCCACAACTGGGGATTTGTCTTTTATTGGTAGGTGATGATTGTTAGACTAATGTGTGACCTGCTTTTTAAGGTGGGCAGTATTAAAGGCCTAAAGCAAAAGATAGGAGCTGATGGCGTTAAAATAGATATACGTGCAGTCAAGATTGATGAGGGGAGTACGTTTGATGTTTATATTGAATACCAAAATACATGCCCCAAACACCATCAGCTTTGATTATTCAAGAAAATCTGTATCACAAATCAACTCAAGAGGTTTTAAGTAACAATTTTAAAAAAAAAATCTTATTTTTAAACTGTAGTATTAAAACCCCACAGTAAAATACGTGATACATGCATACAAGCCTTTTAATATAAATGGCCTTGCTCTAGAAGCATTCAGTGGTGCTCTGGTTCTGGAATCCAGGCATATAAGGTTGAGAGCCAGCATTTGGGGCGTGGGGAAAGGCTATTTCTCAGTCTTCTCCCTGAACTTCTGTCTGTCTCTCTCTAAGAATGCGCTCTCACCTTTCCTACAAGACACCTGTGCTTGAATATTGCACTGCTGCAAGGAGAAAAGAAAACGGAGAACTTGTGCTGAAGCCTGTTTTTAAGCAGGAGCTTAAAAAAAATGCAGAGGATGATTATAAAAGCGGAAGTTTCTGGAAGACTGGATCATGCAATGCAGATGAAGATGCAGATTATTGGTCTCCAAACCACAGCCCTTCGGTTTGATTCCCAGAAATATGCAGGCCAGTGCACCAAAGGCCGTCATCTGCCTAAACTTGCCGCAATCCCATTCCTCTTGGCTAAGCGAAGCAGGCAGGATCGCGCAGGCGAGGGCTGTGTCAGTCTGAGGTACAGCTTCTGGTTTGAATTCCCAGAAATTACTTCCTAGGACGGTCACAAGTCTAACACCAGATCCTTGGGGTGTTTTGTTATCAGCCCTTTGCCCTCCTGGCTTTGTCGTACTGGTTAATTTAAAAGTACAGGTTTTGAACTGTTTGCATGGGCTTTTTTCTTTAAATATTTGCAGTATATTCTAAATATTTCACAACAGGAGGGAAGGACAGAAAGGTGACTCAAGCATGGAAATGGGCTTTGAGTCTCGAACACATGTGTGTAATACTTCCCCTTTCTCTGTATCTTCTTTATAACGCATAAATTCTGGTGTCCTGGCTGTACCCCATCCAGAATTATGTTCTGCCACCACAAGTTCTTGTGTGACTTCACCCTATTCCCCCACCTCATGTTCTTCACCAAAAAACGGAGAAAAAGCAAGCAAGCATAAAACCAGAGTGCACCATATGAACTATGGCTGCAGTTCTGCCCCAAGCTATAGATCCTTATAACTGCGCTAAGCTTCTAATTTCAGGTGCCTACAGACTTTTTATACAAAACTCTACTACCCTGTTTGATGTATGTAGCTGTAGTGGAGGTAGTCCTACTGACTAGAGTGTTCTTGCTCGGTTTTACTTACTTATTTTTATTAATGGCTCGCTTACTCCTTTATTCCTGAATGTCCTCTTCTCGCTGGGGATTAGCCCGTGTCCCACTGTCCCCTCTCAGCCAGCTGTGGCATCTGGCTCTTTCCATCTTGCGTTACTGCTGGTGCTCAAGTTACTGCGTTCATGCCACTCACCCTGACATTTCTCCTCCGTACTTTTTTACCCCTAGGAGGTGGCAAGCAAGCTTTTTAAAATAAAGTCTTGTGCTAATGAATGAACCCATTTACCAGGGAAAGTAATAGGTGCCACAAGGCTGTGGCTGTGGACTGCAGCTGCAAGGAGCCTTTCTTTCTGAGTCAGCATCAAGGAATTTAACCGTTGCCTGTGAAGAAAGCAGCACAGCATGGAGTAGAACAGGGAGAAGGAAATGGATTCATTTCAGAACAGTTAAATAATTGCAGCTCCCGTGGATCTGGAGCACCCCTTCCCTATCTTCTTACCCAGAGTCCCTTCCAGGCGAGCGTTTGTTCACCTGCTGTGGGTTGTGCTTCAGGCTCTGCAGGTAAAAGCAGCTTTTAGCAGCCATGCTTGGGTGCTCAAGAGAGCGCTTTTGCTGACCTAACTCTGGAAGAGGATCCAAAAATGGGGCACTCCCAGATGCTGGGAAGGCTGGATTCAGGACCAGTTTAGGATTTGACTCCCAGGACCCGGCGAATGCTGTATTGATGTCAATACTTCCAGCCGTCCCTGCCCACTGATGATACTGCGGGTGCTGACCAGGGCCTCTGGTTTACAAGGACCCTGCTGGCTGTTGCAAGGGCAGGACTGGTTTACTAATTTGCCGGAGCAAACATTACATACACTCCAGATTTACTCTGCAGTCACTATCGAGACCATTACTGGACCTAATTTAATCTGAACCCTGATCGTATGATTTATAGCTATAGATGATGAACTGCGGTGACACATGCTGATAAACTAAGGTCTGGCCTTCTCCATCCAAATGGGTGACCACATAGCAGGTGACTTCACATCACTTATTTGTTTGTTCCCACATGTGTTATTTCAGCTTTTACTGCTGTTGGGATTGCCGTACAACTTGGGTAAACCCATGTCTCTAACCTGTCCTGGAGCCGTCTGGCAAGCCTCGCAGCAGGGGCTCTTGATCCTCTGCTGCACAGCCCACGCAGCCTGGACGTTTTCATCCACGTGTGAGCACCAGTTTGGCGCTCTACTTATCCTTGTGTTTTATTTCTTCTAAGAACATGATTATCATCTTCTGTTTTGCCTGCACTTCGCTAGCCTGTTGGCTGTTCCTCTGAGTGAGGCCTTTCTGTCAGCAAAGAACGGATTTTGTCAGACTCTCAGCTTGCCATCACGATTCTCCCAGCAGTGTCTCGGTGCCTGGTGAGCATGGCAAAAAAATAAACCTGCCAGCAACGGGAAAAGCCTGGCTGTTCTACGGGTGAAAGCCAAATGCCCATCAGCTCCTTTTGCATACCGCATGCAGTCCCCTACACTGCATTATTTTCACACAACATTCGGCCCATCGCGTCATAGGCCAACCACGTATGCTCAAAAGTCAGTTTTTTGACAGCAAACCATGTTTCTGTAACGCATATCCCTTTAAAGACGTCGGGTTTTTGCCAGTTGTGTGGAGAAGTATGAATTGGCCTAGGTCGTTAAAAATGCCCTGGGTTTTGTCTTTGAGCGGGGATGCCAGGCCCACGGCGGGCCGACGCACCAGCGGCGCGGGCACCTGGCCCTCGCGTGAAGGAGTCCTGACGCACACCCGCCCTTCACGGGTAAAACTGACCCTCGAGTAGGATCCAGAGCTAGGAATTCGGACGAATTTCTCTCATTTCGGTGAAATCTGATCAAGAGCTGAAGGAGGAAACACAACCATCACCTCTCTCCCCTAGCCCGAGGGACGCCGCCGCTGCGAGGCCGGGCAGGTTTGCTGCCCGCTCTGCTCTCCAGGAAAAGCGTCTCGCACGGTGCGCCCGCTCGTTTGTTGTTAAGCCTACAGCCAAATATGTTTCTAAATTGGCGGCTGGGTATCCTCCCGCGTCCCGGCTCTGGGAAGCCGTTCCGGTGCCGCCCCGGCGGCTGCGTGCGGGACGTGACCAGGCCTCCCGCCTCAGCCCGCCCTCCCACGGGGGCGGGCGGCCCTCCGACGGGCAGGCGGCTCGACCAGTAGCGACGCGCGGCGGACTGCGCGGCCCAATCGTTGCGGGGCGGGGGCGGGGCGATCCGGGCGCCAACGGCGCTGGCGGCGGCTGCGGCAGAGCGCGGGCGGCGGCCGAGGGGAACGCATCAGCAGCCATCATGTCCCTCTCCAACAAGCTCACCCTCGACAAGGTGGACGTGAAGGGCAAGCGGGTCGTCATGAGGTGAGGAGCTGGGGCCCGCCGTGCCGTGAGGGGAAGAACGGCCGCCGCGCTCCCCCCTGCGTCCCGGGAGCGGCCCTCAGCAGGGGCAGGGCGGGAGGCCGCGGGGTGTCGGCCCCGCCGGGGCTGAGCGGCCCCCGCTGCTGGCTGGGGGCGGCCGCTGCGCTGAGCCCCGCAAACGGCTCTCGGGGGGGAGGGCGGGGTTCGGTTTGTTATTTTTTTCCCGCACGCCGCCGGTGGGAAAGGCCCCGTGCAGCTCGCGTTACCCCTCGGTCTGCCGGGGAGCGGTGCGGGTCCGGGCCGCCCGAGGGGGTAGCCGAGCCCGTCTGTCTCCGTTTTATTCGGGAGCGCTGCAAAAAAAACCAAGCTTTTTCCTCCGATTCCCTTCGTCCCTTCCCGCAAATACTAAAAGCGTTGCAATGAAAAAGTGAAAGCGTGGCTCTGGCCAGCTACCCAAGTAAAATAATAATTCTGCTTTTTGCAGCAAGAGTGGAGTCACAGGTAGGCAGCACGTCCTGGTGTAAAACCCTAAAATAGGAATTCGTAGCTTATTTAGAAAGCGTCAAGGCCAACTGAAAGCCCAGCGTTGGAATTGCTGCCAGATGCTGGGAGATAAGGGCTGCGAGGTACATCCTGGTCAAAATACTCCTACTCAGAATACTCAAAAAATTGTGGGATTCTTTGTCCAAGGTCACCGTAACGTGACTACTATGTGACCATTGCCATGCTTGGTGAGTAGGCAGGTATAACGAAACCATAATTCTCTGCCCTGTAGTCTGGGTCAGACAGCTTGCTCTTTTTACTTTGTCTCTCTGTCTTATTCTGAAGTAGTTCCCTAGAAATTTAGTTACCAGAAACCAGCCCCTGCAGTGAGTGCAGAAGAAGCTAGCTCAGAATTTGCATGTGCTTCCTAAATCCGGTACAACAGAAGATCTTTTCATCTCTGTAACAACTGCTGCTTTTTTGTATTTTTTCCTTGCTGTCTGACTGGAGCAATCTTGCACGGGCAGAGGACCAGTTAGCCAGCTCTTAGCTTCTGATAGATAACGCACATATCTGTCTTTGCAGTTCTGTGACGGACTGCTAAAACCGAGTGAAACGGCGGATGGCGTGCCAGTCTTTGCATTTCCCACCTGCATCTCGTTTCCCTGAAAAGAATCACCATGTGCTCTCAGAGCTACTAAAATCGATACTTCTTTATTTTTCTTCTCCTAATCACCCTAATTCTGGTGTACTCGAAAGGTGCTTATCTTCCACTCCTAATGCCAGAGCTTCAAGAAAAGTTGGGAATGGGGAGGAGAAAAGGTTCAAGGGGGAGCTCAGATTTCAGTGGTCACACAGTGGGGAAGAGTGGTGATCTGGGTCTTTTTTTGTAGCTCTGATGGCTCTGTAAAGCAAACTAGTCTTCTATTCTCTCAATTCATGGTAATAGCATGATAATGGTGCTCTCCTTTCCTGTTTCTAGAATTAGGCCCTCTGTACTGTGGGGCTGCCAGTTCAATTGCTTTCTGCTCAGCTACTCCTGTTTTGCTGGCAGCTGTTGTTGGTCTTTCCCTCTGTTTCTTGTGCTGAGCAGGCTACAAGAGGATTCAAGCAACTTCCTGAATTTTGTCGTTCTGTAATATAGATAGAGAATGATGAAGGGTGAACTGTAACACCATACTTAGTTTCCTCGTTCTGATATGCTGTTACAGTCGGTTGGATGTTCCCTTCCGTAGCTCTGTGAGTAATTTCTGCGTCTGCTGTTACACAAGACGGCTTCCTGCTGCTGCTGGCGAGCACATGGGCACAAGGTACTGCCCTGAGAAATGGCTGATGAAACTCCTCCCTTCCATCCCTTCACTGGGCGTGAGCAGGGAGGATTCCTCTGGATCCACCTCGGGTCTTCCTACAGGAACGTGCTAAGCCACAGCACTTGGCTGCAGAGAGACGAGAGCTGCAGAGAACAGAAATTGGAAGTTGTAGGCAATAACTGGGCGGCTTCGTTGAGCCTGCCTGCTTGCCGTAGTAGTCAAACCAAGTATTTTAGAGGCCTGATTAGAGAACACAATGTCATTTTTCAGTATTTCCTTTCTTTCCCTTGGAAGCTCCTAGTCAGTGATCTGAGAGTGTGTAATCTGAAATGAAAAGGTTGTGGGGAGCTTGTTCAATCTTCATTTCCTACTTCAGCGTCATTGCTACTGCGGTCGTGAGCATTAGGAGGTACTGGTGGCATAGCCTTACCGAGTCATTCTGCCAGATGTCTGCTCTCCGTTTGTGTTCCATTATTACAAGCAGAAATGGCTAACACTGTACTGATTTCAAAATGGAACTTGTGTACAAGGCAGAGCTAAAAATCTTACTTTAATTGTAACATTGCTTTTCTAGCCAGCGCCTTTACTGGCAGGTTCCTTCACCCTTTCTAAAAGAAATTTGTTGCATGTTTAATTTTATTTCTGTTCTTTTTCAGGGTTGACTTCAATGTTCCAATGAAGGATCACAAGATAACCAACAATCAAAGGTGAGCCATACCTTCCATCCCAGATAGAAGCCCTGAAGTCTGTTTTCTCTCTGATTTTAGCCTGGTTCTGTTAGCAGTATGTGGAGTGCTACCGTGATTAAGCTGTCGTTGCTTGTACCAGAATGTTAAAGGTGTCTCAGAGAAGGTCTAACAATTGTTAATTAAAACCCCTGTAGCTATTAGCAAACTGCGCTAACGACAAGGCTTCTTCTCAGCGTAGCTGCTGTGGGAAGCATTTAAAAAAAGTCTCTTAATTGTACAGATCCTAAATTTCATTTTTTTAAGTACGGTTGAAGTGTTGTGACCATCTCACAACCACATCCCTTTGGCTGAGTGTGCTGTATTTGTTGGTAGTATCCAGAAGACTCACGGCCTCCTGGTTACCCTGCAGTTCTGTTAGCTTGTTGGCTTAGAGTAATTGTCCTGTGCAGCAAAGAAAGACACAGGGTTTGGAAGCAGGGATATTGAATGTCTTGTCTTGCTTGTCGGTCACTTGCTGGCAGATGCTATTTTTTTTTCACCACAATACGCTTACTGCTCAACTTTCCCATCATTTCTTTCTTGGTTCAGGATCACAGACTAAACCAGGAAGCGCAGTAATGTTCAAGTGTATTCTGACATTTCTTAGCTACAAGCAGTCAGCAGAATTTAGATTACAAAATGCATTTTACTTCCGTGGCCTACATCGCATGGAAGGTAGCTGTGAAACACATGAAAATGTGCTGAGATGGAGAATTTTGTTGATGCTTTCCGGACCGTCCTTCAGAGTTCTCGCAGTCCTGAGGAGAAGAGCAGGCTGGGTTAGCTCCCCGGGGAAGGCTGTGCTCTGTGGGATGTGGTTGGTCTCCTAGACATCTGTTCTAGCAAGGAGAGGCTGCTAAAAAGCCTGATGTCCCTTTTGGAGCCTTACTGGTGGTGATCACGTGCTGTCTTTTGATGAGAGGTAGGCTGAACCGTGTGAACGCCAGAGGTAGGATGAACTTCTTAAGAAATTGTTCAGCCCAGCTCTTGTGCTCCGTTTCTTTTGTCATTTTTGAGGGACAGCTCCCAGGGCTTTGGTGTAAGTGGTCACTAATTCTGCTTGCCTGGTAAACTCTGCTGGAATCCTTTTTCATTTGTTCTTTTCTGCCATTACAGAATCAAGGCGGCCGTTCCTACCATCAAGCACTGCTTGGATCATGGAGCCAAGTCAGTGGTTTTGATGAGTCACCTGGGTCGCCCGGATGGTGTTCCCATGCCTGAAAAGTTCTCCTTGGCCCCAGTAGCTGCGGAGCTTAAGGCACTCCTGGGCAGGTGAAGTAGAAGAGCAGTCCCGCATGCATCGGGCCCTCCCTCTCTGTCAGCGGACCTGGATGCTTTCCTTTCCGAAAGGAACAGTCACTGGTGGGATGACAGTGTGTATCTTGTGTTTGCAGGGAGGTCTTATTCCTGAAAGATTGTGTTGGTCCTGAGGTGGAGAAGGCCTGTGCTAATCCTGCAGCTGGCTCCATCATCCTGCTAGAGAACCTCCGATTCCATGTAGAAGAAGAAGGGAAAGGGAAGGATGCTTCAGGGAACAAGGTGAAACTGCAAGCCTAGCTGGGGTGCATGCCTGCTCTGGTCTTACTACCTTGTTTGCTGCAGATTGACAAGGAGCCAGCAGCCTGTCTAAAATGCTGCTTATTAATTTGCTCTCAGAAGGCTACGTCGGAGATCTTTAGTTCAGTGTGTCCGATCATTTTTACTATGCTGTGCAAAAGTTTGGGTCAAATGTGTTGAATTTCCAAGATGAAACAGCTTAAGTGAAAGGCTGCAGATGATTCTGCCGAAGGCGGAGCAGTCTGTGAAAGAAGGAAAAAGGAGCAAATACAGGGCTGTGCAGGAAATCGGTTGCTACTAGTTAGATTTTATTTTGGGATGTTTAAAACAAAAACCAAGGTCAGTTGGAGAGGGTTTGTTGCCACTGGGGCTGCAAGAATGACACTGCTTTCTTGGTTATCTGGTTAATGTGTTAATATGATGTTTAAACATTCTGCAGCATAGGGATTATCAAACCCTTTTATAAGCCTGTCTGCTTTTAAGAGCAGTCATCTAGAACCAGGCTGCCTTGCACCTCTGACATTTTCTTGAAGGTCAGGAAGAGTGCTTGCTCCAGACAGCTGCTTTTCTTGGCGATGGTGACCCCGTTGACTTTACGCAGGCCTTGGCTCCTTTCAGATTCAGTGCGTGGAGTGGAATGCTGACACTGTGTGGTGCCCTTTATGGGCTGACACAGGACTCCTGTAGCCTAGAAAAGCAGCCCAAAGAACTAATAAGCCTTTGCAGGTGGCAATGAGAAACTGAGCAAGTCTGGAATTATTCACTACTAGAACTGTGTGCCATGGAAAGCCAGTATGGTGCCACGGAGAAGAGTGGGGCAAGAATTTAATCAGCTTTGGGAAACAGTTCCTTGGGTTTGTGCATTTCTGTAATTCTCTGATTATTTAGTTGGGTGTGTGCACACGGAAGCTTGCCCTGCAGTTGAGTACAACAGGAGAGGTCCTGATGACGGACCTGCTTCTTGTCCTAACAGGGGTGAAAGTCAGTGCTACAGAAATAGTGGTGCAATACAAGACTGCAGATCACTGACTGGTGCTGAGAAACTGGCTTTCCAAAGCAGACCAAGTGGTAGTGGTGCCTTCATTCAGGGCCTCTTGTCTGATTGCAGATGTTACTGGTTTTAACAGGAGCACTTAATCTCTTTGTGTAAAGCCAGGCAGTTTACCAAGTGAAGGAGCAATTGACAGCATTGTTCTGTCATCTGTGTAGTCCCTTTGGCTTGTCTGCTGCTCAGGCTGTGTGAATAAAAGGGCACCCAAAGCCGTGCTGAGCCCATCCGCTGTGTATTGGAGCACTTTCCTGCCATCGTCCCGTGGTGTTACATCTGGGTGCTAGCGGAGGCCTCCCTCACTTGGGGTGGTGAGCTGACAGAGCAGAAAGGTGATTGCCGGACTGCCAGTCTGGGCCGTTCCTTCAGAACGAGTGGCTGTAAACTAGGTCCGAGCAGTCACTTACTGTTACAGCGAGCTCTGCTGTCTTTTCATGGTGGGAAAGATAACTGAGCTATATGAGCCCTCCCATGAGGATTTGGTAGGATGCTTGGAGGATGCAGAAAAGGTCCTTAACAGAAATGCATCTGTTCTTGACCACTACATGCTAAGCTTGTCTCCACTTTTCCGGTGTTGGCTCCTTTCACTTTGGCCTGTTGTAGTGTGCAGGCTATTTATAAGTTGATCCACAATGCAGTTGCTAAATCAGTTCTGCAAGAGCTCATCCTTTACCTGTGGCACTTGGAGACCACACTTTCTTTGTTCACGAAGTGAGTGTGAATTTGTTTAGCCTCAACTTGGCATTGCCTTGTCTCTACACACCCTTTCAATGTTACCTGCGTTCACCACAGAACTGGAAATCTGTTGGAGAGAAGCTGAAAGGTTGGTAGTGCTGCAGTTCATTCCTGCTCTGTTGATGGACTGGAAACTTGAAGTGGGAACAGTCCTCAGGCCTGTAATGGCAGTCTTGAGGAGTTTAATGTGGAGTTTAAACCATTTAAACCTTTTTGTTCCTGCTGGACTGGGAAAGTGCATATGAAACACAGTGACCCACAGGATGGACTGATGAGTTCCCCCAGCTGACCTTTCTTTGCTTTGGGTTTGCACGTCAAATTGCTGACTTTGACCTTAGTTTCAGAATCAGTTCTGTGCATCCAAATAGCACAAACTTGTCATTCTTTCTCTTTTTAGATCAAGGCTGATGCTGCAAAAGTGGAGGCTTTCAGAGCCTCTCTTTCTAAACTGGGAGATGTCTATGTCAATGATGCTTTTGGAACTGCCCACCGAGCTCACAGGTGCGTATCCGTTTCCCTTCCAGAGGCAGAACTGCTGAACGATGTCTGCCACGGAAACATATACAGCTTTGCCCCCAGTGAGTTCTCACTTCCTTTTGGGCTTATCCTGTTATCATTCTGCTGTGTTTGTTCCTGAGTAATGGATTTAGTGGAGGTAGTTGTCAGTAGTGTCTGCTCTTTCAAGGTTGACTCTGGGAGCAGGAGACAGATGAAACTCTTGAAGACTTGAATTGAATTCCTAGGCTTTGAAGATACAAATATTACTTCCTTAGGACTTACATAAATTGTCCTGCAGTTACAGCAGACCTCTTTTCCAAAGATTAATAGCTCCAGATTGATTATTCTCCTGGAGTGTGTTTCGATATGTGTACTTGCAAACTCTGCGGGTCTTCTTTGAGCTTGATTCAATGGTATTGGAGGAAGACGCCTCTGCTCTCGCTATGCTTATTTGTCCCTCAGCATTTTGGATCACTAATTAACACTATGAGTGTTTTGCATATCGGTATGTATGTGCAAAAACAGTCTCAGAAAGTAAGCGTGTACAGCCGTCTAATCAAACCAGGACAACAAAAACCTCGTGTTTGTTTTCATGCAGGTAGTAGCTATTGTCATTGCTGCAGCTGACTAAAGGATTGGCTTTGTAATGCTATGAGATGCAGCGATGTTTGGACCTGTACTGATAGAAGGCTTTTCCTTCCTTGCTTTTTTTGTTCTGCAGCTCCATGGTCGGTGTCAATCTGCCTCAGAAGGCTGCTGGCTTCCTGATGAAGAAAGAACTGGATTATTTTGCTAAGGCCCTGGAGAGTCCGGAGAGACCCTTCTTAGCAATTCTTGGAGGGTAAGACAAGAACATATTGACTCCATATTTCTCTTTAAGAAACAGGAAGTTATTTTGGCTTGGTTCAGACAAGTGCTTTCCTTTTAACTGTACCTGCAGTTCAAATTTGTAGGTAAGTCCTGAGATCTCTAAGATACGAGTTACAAGGAGCTAACTGACTGTGTTTGCTCCTGTGATGATACTATCGGGGTCTGCTCCTCATATCTCCTGACCTCTTACGTTCCCCAAATTGAGGTAGTCCACAGCCGTTTGTTGTACAGATGAACCAGAAGAGCTGTTAGATACACGGTAGCCCTGAAACATTGTCAGTGACCTTTCCTCCATGGTTCAGAGTACAGGCATCCTGCAGGCTCAGCACTCTGTAAGTTGACACGATCTGGCATTATGCAATGGTGACCTACTGTAGCTGGACAGGCCTACGCTCTTCCACAGCAGCTCGTGTGCGAAGAAACCTGAAGGTGCAAATCCAAGTGACTGCTTGTGTGTAGAAATAATTTCCCATTGCCCACGATTTTTGTCAGGTGTGTACCCAGTTTAGCATTGTAGTTCTATGACAGTGTATTTCAGTTCATCAGGTGAACTAAAATACTTTGATACGTACACAAAGCCGGGACACCGTAACATTCCCGTGTTCTTGGTATGACTGTGTGGCTTATTGCTGCTCTCTGCACCCATAGGTGTGTTCTTTAAGAAGTAGTATTCAGTTCTCACATACAGTTTTAAACTTCTTCTGTGAGCTTGGTTATACTGAATAATGCTTTTTTTCCTTTTTATTAGTACCCTTCCAAGGTTTACAGCTGCAGGTGACCCATCAATAAGTGTTATACTCTCCTCATTGCCTTTGATGGAAGTTGCAGGTGTATCACCAAGGGAAAGTTTGTTAGTTACTTTATCAGATGTTTGAATTAGAGCAGCAGCTGGGATGGCCAAAATGTTAAAATATCAGGCCTATTAGTAAAGTCTGGAAGTGTTGTAAATCCAGTGAGAACAAAATAACCTTTTTTGAGAGGTGCATAACAAGGGTGACCAGCGTGTCCCAGTCTCGGAACTTGATACTGTACTCGTTGTGTGGCCAAAGACTGAGGAATGCCGACTACATCTTCGTGAGTCTCAGCAGGAGATCCAAGAGCAGTTCGGAGCTGGAAAACACCTTTATCTGTTTGAAAGCAGTACTGTTGCACTGGCAGTGCAGCTGGTTCCTAGGTGGGACGGCAGAGTGGGCAACTCCTGCTCAATTATACCAGAGGGAAATCACACTTGGAAGCTGGGTGTGGTCCAGCTGCAGGTTTGCTGCTGCTTATATATAACAAAATTGGGCCTAGAAGATGAACTGAGAACAACTGTACTAACAAGCACAGTGGAAGTGAAATGTGTTGGCAAAGACAGACCATGTGTAGGAAGGTAATTCAGTGCCAGGAGCAGGGTACGTGCAAGGGAAAGAAACAAAAATCTAATTCACCTTCACCTTTCTTTTTGCCTGGAGCTGCACATGGCAGGACGGGGTTTTGCTGTGGCTCTGTCTCACCCCATCAACGCTGCTTTAACGGTTCGGTTCCCACAGCGTAGCCTTGCTGGACGGTCAGGGGAAATCAGGCTCTAAAGTGCCAAACGAGGTTATATTTAAATAGGAAAAAAACGGAGGGCTGAATAATGCTCTTGTAAGTTGATATTTAATGCTGGCCTGCTAACTTGCCAAGTTCCCTTCCTGCCCACTTCCAACAACTCCTTCGCTGGATCATTCTCTCAGAATGGCCTTGTTATGGCACAATCATGACATTGCCTTTACTGAATAGCAGTTGATTAATTCTGCTTCAATCCAAGAAGTCCTTGTAAGACTTCATGCTGCCTTAGATAAAGATTACTAGAGAGTGAGTTCTGTCTGAGGAGTTTTTGGACAGGGCTACCGTTACTCATTCTTTTTACTTCTCTCTCTCGCCAGAGCCAAAGTTCAGGATAAGATCCAGCTGATCAGTAACATGTTGGATAAGGTCAATGAGATGATCATTGGTGGTGGAATGGCGTTCACCTTCCTCAAAGTGATCAACAACATGGAGGTATGAAGAGAGCAATTCTGTGTCTGCTCCTAGTAAACAATATGGTCAGAATCCCCCTTATATATTCTGGCTATCTCGACTCTCTGCAAGAGTAGGGAGCACGGAAAAGTTACTTGACAACTCCTTTGCAAAAATCAGATTACTCCCTATGTCTAGCTAGGTGTTTTTAGAAGACAGTCCTTCCATAAGTGCTGTCTGAGCAGTTCAGCTTGACTGCTGCTGTTCTCTTCTGTAACGACCAGTAGCTAAACAAACACTTCTCTCTTACTTTCCCCAAATAATTTCTCTAGATTGGCAACTCTCTGTTTGATGAAGAGGGATCAAAAATTGTCAAGGACCTGATGGCCAAGGCAGAGAAGAACGGTGTGAAGATTACTCTGCCTGTAGACTTCGTCACTGCAGACAAATTCGATGAGCATGCACAGACTGGGCAAGCCACGGTGGCTTCAGGCATTCCTGCTGGCTGGATGGTAGGTTTTAATAGGCGAGGGACTACAGGAAGTAACAGGCAGCAGTGGGGTGGGAAGGGCACCTCTTAAAGGAGTAGAAAGAGTAATTGTGATCCTTTGCAAATGTTTCCGAAGGCAGTCACATTGCATAGAGTGTGTTGGTTTAATGAAATTGAAGCTCTGTTGTTTGTCCTGAATTTTTAAGTCTAAAGTAGCTTTTGTGAGATTTGGATTAAAACAGCAAAACTCTTCTAAAACCTTCAGATCTGAATGCAGTAGAAACCCCTTTTATTTGACTGGATCTTAAGTAGAGTTGACAAAAGTTTCTAACCGAGGCTTGGAGCATCTGACATCGATTTAAAAATGACTTGTACTAGGAAGATGAGTACCACACCAGACTCCAGCTTACTGCAGCAGCTGCTGGCGAATCTCTCTGTTCCTCACTATTCAGTGCATACAGAGAAACCCGTGCTTCGTATCTGGGGGTGAGCGGGAAGCTTCTGAGGATCCCAGCTAGACACTGGGGGGTTGAGATGAGGGTTGGCGGTAAAGATCTCTGTGGCTTCTCTTACTTGCCTTAGGGCTTGGACTGTGGCCCTGAAAGTGTGAAGAAGTTTGTTGAAGTTGTGGGAAGGGCCAAGCAAATTGTGTGGAATGGTCCAGTTGGTGTCTTTGAGTGGGACAAGTTTGCCAAAGGAACCAAAGCCCTGATGGACAAAGTGGTGGAAGTAACTGGAAAGGGCAGCATCACCATTATTGGTAAGTAGTTGTATGTGTGTGTTGTCTTTCTCAATGCAACAAGGAAGCTTCTGCTTGCCAGTACCATGTTAAAAATACTTGTCAAATTGATTTTCTTTCCTGATGTTTTCATCTGTCCTTCAACTTGGAGATAGGGCTTTAAAAACTGCTGTGCGCACTAGTGCTGAGTATGTGGGAGCAGGACCAGCCCGTAGCAAGGCTATGGCCCTTAAGCTGAACAGAATCTGAATTTCTTGGGTCTCATTGATTTTCTTTGTATTACAGGTGGTGGAGATACAGCTACTTGCTGTGCAAAGTGGAACACTGAGGATAAAGTTAGCCATGTCAGCACGGGAGGTGGTGCCAGCCTGGAACTGCTAGAGGGTAACTGTTCTTTTAACTTGTTTGAGCAAATCGGGTAGTTCTGGGTGCTCTAACATCTGTTGGTATTCAAGAAAGCACAACAGTAGAATGACTGTCTTTTCTGTTCCTCCGTGTGGAGCTGCACATAGCTTTTCAGCAATGAGCTCCTTCTTTTGTAGTCCTAGAGGAAGGGAGGAAAGAAAATGCAGTATTCTTGCAGACGGTACAGGCTGCCACTCCCAGAAAGCAAAAATGCTGGAATAGAAACTAAAAGGGCATCGAGAGCCGGCTCTCTTTTGTAGATGATCCCCTGAGACATGCTAACCAGACCGTTTAAAATGCCCAGTTTCTGTGAGGGAAATCTCATCAGAATAGTCTCCAATTTTTGCCAGAAGTCTCTTTTTTTAGCTCATTGTTTGAAATTCCCTAGTTTTGAGGAGCCCTCTAGTGATCACTTACGAACCTGCACGGGGTACTTGGAATTCAAAATGGTGAGAATCTACAGGATTCTTCTAATGAGCTACATTGTACTCTAAATGAGTTTTCATTTCCTCTGGTAATTAGCTGTTTCCCAATATGTGTAAATTATCTAATGCTGTCAACTTCCTGTAGAAGAGAAACTGCAGTAAACTGCATTGCAGCCGTTAGTTTCCAGCAGTTATATGCGAGACAGAGCTTTTGTTTCTGTTGCCTAGGGAGTGATGGTAAAGGGAAAGAATGCAGATGGCTAGAAGGAAACACTGTGCAACCGATTTATTCAAAAGGACAAACTTGTCTTAAGTTTTGGCCCAAAATGTGGGTTTGTGTGTGTGATCTTTTAAACGTAACGGAAGTCTAGCTAATTGGAAAAGCTTCTGAAGATTTAAAAAAAATAAAAAAAAGGCAACCCCACTGCCCCCAAAAAATACCCTAGCAAACTAGCGAGTTGTGAACAGTGTTAAAATTCAGTACTGCCACACAGCTTGAGCATTAGAAGGTAGGTGTGCTGAAAAAAAGCGGAACCAGAATGGTGTCTCTAAATCACTAAAGTAGGACAAAGAGCTAACAATGCTTTAGAAAACATTGCGCTTTAATAATCTGAGCCCTTCTACTCAAAGATGAGCATATTCCTTGCTTCCATCAGTTGGAATGAAGCATGTAAATACCTAAACCTGGGTGTGTTATTCTCAGTAAAAGACTGGAGACTTGTAGGAGGCTTTGTTTCTTTTTCTTAATTCATTCTTAAAATTTCCACCACACACTCTAAAATCCTATTGACATGCCACTAGGGACTGAAGAAAGTATGCAGCAGCTCTCTAGACCCAATCAAAAATCTGCTTGCCATCAAACTTGATGGAAAAAGCTGTTTGATGTTTGGATCTGACCCTAGCAGAGACTTGGACAGAAATTTACCATTATGGTTAATTGACGACTGTGGTACGTTAAGAACCGGTCTGCTGACATACGAGTGCAGCTGTGCTCTGGATACTCACTACAGCCCTAAAAGGTATTTACTGTGTGGAACAGTTTAACTCGTAAGCCTTAAGAGCCACAGTCGTCAACAGGAGTGTATGTAGAGCCAAGCTCTTCCACTTTTAACCTATAACTTCTGCTTCATTTATCCAAGTGTTGCATTTGCAAGCGTTGAGCTTAGTTGTTTCAGGGCAGAGGGGTTCTTATCTTCACTGGTATTTGTTAACTGCCAACAGGTAAGGTTCTTCCTGGTGTGGATGCCTTGAGCAACGTGTAGAGAACAGATGATCGCCCCGCTTCCTGGTCCTGTGCACAGCCCCTGAGACTCAACACTTCAGCGCTTCTGTATTTCAGCTCTGCGCTAGGTAGATCACACAGTGTAAACCGAAACTGGACAGGGTTTGAGGAGAAGACAGCAGAGATATTTTACGACTGCAGTTTACGTGATGTGGATTTGTCCACTGTTACCCCACTTGAATTAACGTAGTGAGTTTAAACTGTTGTTGTGAATTTAGAATGTATATATTTATATTTCGCCTTTTCAAAGAGATTAATCCGTTAGACATGTCTGTTTCTCAGGAGTGCACTGTTTAGCTTCAATGTTCTTAGCAGGCGTTTTCATCACTTGACACGGTTCAGAAACAAGAGGGGACTCCAGTTTTTTGGAGGCTGATTGTAATAGCTGCTGAATAAACATTTAAAGTGCTCTCCGTTTGTATATGGTCCTTCTTTCAGATTTTTAGAGTGGTCTACATTAAAATACCTTCCTCCTAGCATTAGGAGTCGGAGACATTTTTCCTTTTTGCACTACTTACAATATTTGTAAATACCCTTTTATTTTTGTCCAGCAGATCTATAAGCACCCAGTCATCATCAAAGTGAACTTTGTTGGTAAGGAAGTAAACTGTTACACATGTGCTGTTATGTCAAAACTTCCATGCCATCAAGTAATAAAGTAAGGTGAAATTATGGATGTGCAAATCTAGTAAAAAAAGTGCAAATTTAAGTGTTTCTCATCTCGAGAACTCGCCTCATAGTAGGCAACTAAAGTAATCTGAATATAAGGGAAACTTTGAAGACAGGCAGGTAAAAACTGAGTCACAGGCACAGAACTGCAGTGCGCTTTTGCTCAAATTTGTGGTCCTAAAAGCTCTAAAACTAGCGTAGTAAAACCACACCCTTGGACAATTGCGTTTGTGTGTGTGGTTTAAGCGCGTTGCGGAACCGCAAATATTGTCAGTGGAGGACCACCAACATGGTGCAAATGTATAAAACTGGGATTTCCATTTTGGCTGTGGTGTGTTGGCTCCTACGCTTGCTGCAGGACCCGAATGTGAGCACGGGGTGGCTCTAAACCAAACCCAGGACTACTCCAACCTCAGGCTGGCTTCTGAGCATCCAAAAGCGTGTTTTGGATTCTGTCAGCAGTCACAGCTCTGCTCGTGAGAACTGCGAGAAGATGCAGTGCTCCAGCTGAACTGCTTGTGTCTCTTCCCGCTGGAGCAGAGAACAGCGAGTGATGTAAAGCAGCGATCGCCTGTTTTTATTCCTGGTGAATTCCCAGGAGTCGCGGTAGGGTGTTTCCCAGGAGGTTTTGCATGGCCTGAATAGTGTAAAGCAGCCGAATAGTGTAAAGGACGAACCATGGAGGGAATCTTTGAGGTAAGCAGTAAGCCACAACACAGAGTACGCTTTTAAGTTAATTTGTATGCATGTACATAATATTACCAAAACAAAATGAAAGCATGTGTTCTAAACAGACACAGCTGATTTGCCAAATTTTACTCGGTCATGGTGGGATGTGAATTAAAACCCAACAACGCTGAAGTGTGTATAAAGCTGCGTATGAAATATATACTTATTACATTTTAAAGCTAAAAGTGACTATTGCAAAGAAAAGAAACTAGAAATAATGCAAATGACTGTGGGGCTGTGGTTTTCTCCTCCTCCTCCCCTCCTTTGTAAATCTCCCAAGCATTGTCTGATTACGCATGAATGATGCAGATTTTTGCTAGGATTGCTTTCTCGCTGTTACTCATGTTTTCCAGGCAGGGGTGCAGACCTCCGACAGCTGCAGTAACGAGGCAAAGAAAGGAGTGAGCTTGTCGGCCACAAAAAGACTATGGATTTTGGAAATCCAGTACTACAAAAACAAACATTCCACCACGCTTTATAACAGATCATTCTTGTCTGGCTCTGGCAAACAAGGCCTCGTGACAGCACGGCCCATTTTAGTGTCACTCTTATACCCCTGTGTTGCTGGATTCCCATGGAGCAGTAACAGACTTCCCCTCCGTAGCTCCTTTCTTGGGGTTTACAGTGAAGGGTTGGTGTGTGGCCGCTACCTCTGCCAGGCTTTCCCCCCACTCTTCGTCAAAAGCAACAAAACAGAGCTATCCATAATCAAATACAGCAAGGAGGAGCAATGCTCCATGAACAGTGATGTCTGCACTTAAAAACATTTTTTTCACCTCACTCAGGATGGTTGCTACTGAAGTGTTCTTTTGTTTCCACATGGCTTGTTTTAACTAATGCGATGTTCAGGTCCCTGTGCTCAACAGAGCAAGCCTTGTACCGCAAGGCCAGAGAGATACTCAGCTCTACGGGCTGTACATAAAAATGCATGAAACATCTCAACATGAGACAGCAGGAGCTGTACACTTGATGACCAGCAGCTGATTACTTGAGTGACAGATTTTCCAGATTTTTTTTTAAAGCTTTGCCTATTAATACTTTTTAGCACCTGGCTACTGCAGTGATAAAATACTCTACGGCATCTACAGGCTCCTCCTATCACTAAATTTTACATCCCCTGGAGTCACACTGGTCTTTCTACATTGTTTTTGCATGTGTTCTCACATCTTTTCTAGACATGAATCTTTGACAGTTCTGCTTTTACATTTTTATTGCTTTTGTTGAGAGTGTTTTTGGGACAAGGGATATTGCTAGTTCTAAACATTGTGAAAGACGTTAGAATCACAGAATGTTAGGGGTTGGAAGGGACCTCTGTGGGTCATCTAGTCCAACCCCCTACCCAAGCAGGGTCACCCAGAGCAGGCTGCACAGCACCGCGTCCAGGTGGGTCTGGAATATCTCCAGAGAAGGAGACTCTACAGCCTCCCTGGGCAGCCTGGGCCAGGGCTCCGTCACCCTCAGAGGGAAGAAGTTCTTCCTCCTGTTCAGCTGGAGCTTCCTCTGCTTCAGTTTGTGCCCGTTGCCCCTTGTCCTGTCACTGGGCACC
>Ga0065711_1033652_pt1 | contig 25079 bp, 13 predicted proteins | sample Hoacrofraction12_FD_59098 | JGI IMG/M metagenome (GOLD analysis project Ga0065711, IMG submission 59098) | Hoatzin crop microbial communities from Cojedes, Venezuela - Epithelial fraction 12 v2 (version 2) | ecosystem: Host-associated > Birds > Digestive system > Esophagus > Crop | place...
TGGACGTTGCTGTGGGAAGTATAAGCTGGAGCATATCCTGTACAGGTATGGAGTATCCTGAGAGTTTTTTATGCGTCAGGCCTGGAGGAGACCAACAGATGGCTCATGGCCACCGAATTCCCGGTCAGAGGAGGCTAATCACCTAGCTGAGAGCAGGAGAAGTCTTTTATGTTATGGCCACTAGCTGACTTTCAAGGAGCTGTGGTATGAGATTTTTATAAGCGGAGGTTTTCCCTTTGTTGGGCTTCCACAGTGGATAAACAAGCTGTATTTCAAACATTTTGCAGGCATGGGCGTTTTTAATTATACACTAAGGGAAGTGTTGTCAGGCCGAAAGGAATGTCAGGATCAGGTGGTTGTATGAGCGTGCCCTACTGTTGTACAATAGCTTTTTCTTCTTTCCCTGTATTTGTGTTATTCTTATGCAGTCGGTGGAGAACTAGAGATCCTGCAGAATGAAGGGATGGTGCTTCTCTGTTACAGCGTTCTGAGGACTGGGCACACCGCAGTTTGCTTCTGACTTTGTAAAGGGAGAAAACCTGCAAACCGAATACCAATGACACAGCTACAGTAACCAGGGGTCCATCTCTTTGAAACACTCCCCACTCCCGAGCTTGGATCCTTCCCAAAGCAGTCGCCTTAAGTACCATACAAGCATGTTAAGAGAGATATAAAAATAGACCCAAACGCAAATCATATTAGAAGTGTTCTTAACAAAGACAGTAAGGAGCCAAGCAGAGCTACTGCTCACTAACACTGCCGTGGGGGCAGGAGGAGCCCTGCAGTCTGCACTCCAGAACACGGCTGTAAATCCAGCATTGCTCCGCAAATGGTGCCTGAATGCAGAGTTTGGTTCGAGGAGTCCAGCTTGCTCCTACGAAAAAGATCAATTAATTCCAAACATGTGCAGGAAATTAGAGTTATTGGATCACAGATGTGACAGTGGCATTAACAAATCCATTGAATCAGCTGAAATTTGGGCTGGGGACCCCTGTTTCTCCAGGGAGACAAACACAACCTCTGTGCAGAGGAACGGTTTATTCATTAAGTACTACTTGTGGCCCATGTAGGCTCTGTTCTGGCAGGACTGCCATGGCACTGAGACCTCATGAATTGTTTGCATCTGACAGATGTCAGACAATCATCATGAGGCTGGGTTTGATTCAATGGGCTCTTCCCGGTGTAAATGAGAGCTACAGTTCTTGCTGACATAGTACGTGGGTATATCCTGCACACACAAGACTCCAGAATAGTTTTGTTACAGAATTCAGAGGGCCATTAAAAAAAAAAAAAAAAAAGCTTAAGTGGTTTCTTTGTGGCAAATCTGGTGGAAATCCTGCACTGATTCCAGTGGGAGCAATAGTAGCCTCGTATTTGTTAATTTGTCTTGTTACACGAGTTTGTCAAAATAACAGGGAATCTTATTCTTTCCATGAATTTCTACTAGCCTAAGACTGCTAGTGGTGGCATTTGCAGCTGTGTCCTGCTCTGTCCTGAGAGTATGTGATGCTACCAAGATCACCAAGAAGTCCTTTGGACTCCAGCACAAATCTGTTCCCATGGCTCCTGCCTTCCTTTCCAGGCTTCAGTTAAATCATCCCTTCATCTTTACAGCCTGTGTACAACCAATTGCAGTCATTTCTAGGAAGCATGAGGATCTCATCACTGACAGTCTACATGTTTTAATGCTGTTTTCCTTTCTTCCCAGCTCGTAGTGTTCATGCAGTCGTTTTTCCTCCAAGCAGCTTTGGACTGCTATATATTGACCCCACGTGCCTGTGCCAGGCTCTGTAACATCCCCTAACCTCCCCTGATGTGAACTGTATAGCTCAGAGAGAGAAATTCCACAGCAAGTAAATCATCCCAATATAGAAACTGGGAAAAGATGGCCTGGATGAGCAAGGAGCTGCATGGACGAACAAGGAGATCCTGGACAAACTCAAGCACAAAAAGGAAGCCTACAGGGGGTGGAAGCAAGGACAGATAGCCTGGGAAAAATACAGAGAAATTTTCTGAGCAGCCAGGGCTCAGGTTAGGAAAGCTGAAGCCCTGATAGAATTAAATCTGGCCAGGAACATCAAAGTACGTCAGCTATAGGTACGTCAGCAATAAAAAAAATGCTAGCAAAAATGTGGGTCCACTGTGGAAGGAAATGGGACACCTGGTTACCTGGGATATGGAGAAGGCTGAGGTACTTGGTGACTTTTTTGCCTCAGTCTTCACCAGCAAGTGCTCCAGCCACACCACCCAAGTCACAGATGGAAAAAGCAGGGACTGGGAGAATGAATAACTGACCGCTGTAGGAGAAGATCAAGGTTGTGACCATCTAAGGAACCTGAAGGTGCAGAAGCCCATAGGACCTGATGAGGTGCATCCACAGGTCCTGAGGTAACTGGCAGATGAAGTTGCTAAGCCACTATCCATCATATTTGAGAAGTCATGGCAGTCCGGTGAAGTTCCCACTGGCTGGAAAAGGGGAAACACAACCCCCATTTTTAAGAAGGGTGAAAATGAAGACCCGTGGAACTACAAACCAGTCAGTCTTACCTCTGTGCCCAGCGAGATCATGGAACAGATCCTCCTGGAAACTATACTGAGGCACACGGAAAATAAGGAGGTGGCTGGTGACAGCTAACATGGCTTCACTATGGGCAAATCATGCCTGACAAACCTGGTGGCCTTCTACAATGGGGTTACTGCACTAGTGGATAAGGGAAGAGCAACAGATGTCATCTACCTGGACTTGAGCAAAGCATTTGACACTGTCCCACACAACATCCTTGTCTCTAAATTGGAGAGACATGGATTTGACAGATGGACCACTCGGGGGATGAGGAACTGGCTGGACAGTTGCACTCAAAGAGTTGCGCTCAACGGCTTGATGTCCAAGTGGAGACCAGTGACTAGTGGCATTCCTCAGGGAATCAGTATCAGAACCAATTTGACATCTTTTTTGGTGGCAAGAACAGTAGTATTGAGTGCACGCTCAGCAAGTTTGCTGACAACACCAAGCTGTGTGGTGAGGTCGACACGCTGGAAGGAAGGGATGCCATCCAGAGGGACCTTGACAGGCTTGTGCAAACCTCATGAAGTTCAACAAGGCCAAGTGCGAGGTCCTGCACATGGGTCAGGGCAATTCCAAGCACAAACACAGGCTAGGCAGATAATGGATTGAGAGCAGCCCTGAAGAGAAGGACTTGGGGGTGCTGGTTGGTGAGAAGATCAGCATGACCTGGCAATGTGCACCTGCAGCCCAGAAGGCCAGCTGTATCCTGGGCCTCATCAAAAGCAGCAGGCCAGCAGGTGGAGGGAGGTGATTCTGCCCCTCTACTCTGCTCTGATGAGACCCCACCTGGAGTCCTGCATCCAGCTCTGGAGCCCTTAGCACAGGAAAGACATGGACCTGTTGGATCGGGTTCAGAGGAGGGCCACAGAAATGGTCAGAGGGATGGAACACCTCTGCTATGAGGAAAGGCTGAGTGAGTTGGGGCTATTCAACCTGGAGAAGGGAAGTCTCCAGGGAGAACTTATAGCAGCCTTCTAGTACTTGAGGGGGTCTACAAGAAAGCTGGAGAGGGACTTTTTACAACGGCATGTAGTGATGATAGGACAAGGGGTAATGGCTTTAAACTAAAAGAGCCTAGATTTAGGTTAGATATAAGAAAGAAATTCTTCACTATGAGGGTGGTGAGGCACTGCAACAGGCTGCCCAGAGAAGTTGTGGATGCCCTCTCCCTGGAACTATTCAAGGCCAGGTTGGATGGGGCTTTGAGCAACCTGGTCTAGTAGAAGGTGTCTCTGCCCATGGCAGGGGGGTTGGAACTAGGTGATATTTAAGGTCCCTGCCAACCCAAACCATTCTATGATTCTATTAAAAAGATAGTGGGTAAAATCTCTCCATTTCATAACAATGACAAGATGGGTGAGGAAAGAGGACAGGCACTAGAGAAACACGGTACACATACTGGGCTGATCCAAAGCAGTTCTGCATGCACAAACTTTTTTTGTCTCCCCCTTCGTCTGAGTCATGCATGCTTGCCCTGAAAGTAGAGTGGATACCGCAGTCACAACAGCTGCAGCTCCCTGTGTAAGGAGCCCAAACAAAACAGCATCCGTTAAATACACAATGATACTGAAAGGCACATGGTTCCTCTCTACTGTGTTTCACTTTTGAAGTCCAGTGCCAGCCACGAGGGCTTCTCCTGTATAAGCAGGTCAGACTTGTCTAGCGCTGTCTTGTTATGGAAAATGCCTTCTAGCAGCAAGTTAAATGTCAGTTGTCTTCAAGTTTGAGAAAAGGGTGACCTTAAGCTAGAGCAGCTAGCTCATGGTTTGTACTTTAAACTCTCTAGTCTCGGTCTACCCACATTCCAGGTTCTCCAAGAAATGTGAGATATGAATGGAAATCTGGAGCTCGATCCCTTGATGATTGCATCATAATTTAGGTTTGGGTCTGTCTGCAGTTCAGTTGCTCATTGCTGTCTTAGATTAGTATGGCTGGGGCTTACTGGCAGTCTGCATCTGTCGAAATGATTTGGCAGCACTTCTAGCACGATCTCTAAAGGTTCAGAGATTCATTCTAGAATTTACCTGTGACTGTTACAGGTTAACAAAGATATTAACCTGCAGTGAAACCTGCAACATTGTCAGGCAGCTGCATCACTTAAGACAAAGAAAGCAAGCTGACTAGGATCAATTTCTACCCTACTTGTCTACTAACACCAACTGCTTGTCAAATGGAAGTCCTTTGCTCTGCATTGTATCCTGTCGATAATTCTCTGCCACTGAAATAATGTTCTTTGTCTTTCTTTTCTTCTTCCCCATCACGAAGTCTTTTGGTGGGAATGGACCTGAATGACAAAATTTAGAAGCAGATCTTAATTCACCTCCAAACATCCCCCAGAATCTGTAGGGAAGAAAAGGAATGACTTGGTTTGGTCCTTGCTCTGTAAATTTCGTGCTATCTGTATTTTTTCTCTTTTCTGTCATTGAAACAAATTATTTATGGAAAACATCAGGAAAGCTATTGATTTCTACTTAATAACTGCCAGTGTCACATGCAGTGATCTTGTGTCACTGCGCATTTGCTTTGCCACTGATTATTTTTTAGCAGTCTTGAATGTCTCTGTCCCCATTTTAGCTTAAGGAGATTCTCTTTCACTGTTGAAATGTTCCTTTTTCTGCTTTGTCTTAATGTAGTCACATTTCCCCCTTTTTTGGCCCCTTTCTCTGTGGAACTTTCTACTTTGCAACATTGCATAGACCAATTCGTTACTCATCTAGCATTCCTGTGCACTTCCATCATGTTCTTTGATCTAAGCAGTCGTCTTCTCTCCATCATGAACTCATTTTTGATCACAGGCATTATATGATGGTCCTGGGCATTCACTTTTTGTAAGTGGCGGCAGGACAAAGTTTCTAGGAGTTACTCTTGTGACATTTAGTGTCCTGGATTATTTGGTCCTCTCATACCATGGTATAGGTAGATCGGTTACTGTGCTTGGAAATGCCTAAGGCTGGTTGTTTTAAACCATTTGTGTTTTCCAGGCCTACTCCTACACCTCACAAATGTAGTCTCCTTTTTTCCCCTCTCTCCCACTGGTCATAATCTCCTTGCCCAACCAGTCCCGATGTCTCCATGTGATGATCCATTTTTCTCTTTCTGCCTTGTCTCATAGCTTCCAGTACCAGCCTTACTCAAACACTGCCAGGTTCTTGCTGTCTACCAAGACAAGACCCTGTTCCTTCTGCCTTTCAGAAACTTTTATCCTCCTCACAGTGTGATAGTTTGCAGAAGGAGGACACAGAACAGACAGGCACAATTTTGTCACTTCTTTTGTCATATTCTGGTCCATCCACAGCAGTCCAGAACTGCTGCAAGTCCAGTCCATTGGATTAAGGTTCTTTACCCAAAACAATCCAGTTTACCTAACATAGCCATGTAATTGCCTATTGCAGTTGGTGGAGGGACAGATCCTCAGATTTTCTGGGAATGATCAAGTCTGCTTAAGCTGAGCATCTGTTTCTCTGGTTAAGACTGTGAGGCACCAACAGGAAACATTAGGTATCTTCATCCATTTGGCATCCTTTCTGCTTCTCCCTTTCTGGAGGGGAAACATGTAATGGTTTAGTACATTTCGCGCAAAGTAGAACGAAGTATCTGTGTGTTCGATTTCCTGGGTTAGTGTATTCTGCCAGAGACTATTACTTAAAAGCTGACTACTGTGGCCACCATGTAAGATGAGATTTGTCATGCTCTGGTTATGGCTTCTCTGAGGGACCTAGGCAGAGTTCAGAAGCCTAAAATAAACCATATATACCACTCTCCATAGAGGAGTGCCAGTAAGCAGCAATAGGCAACTAAAATTATGTAATAAGAAAATATCCTATCTGTCATGAAGCACCTCTAAATTTAGGTGCCTGAAATATTAAGCAATCCTGAAAGCTAAGCGGGAATGGATTACTGTGTGGATCTTTGTGGGTTTAGGGTATCTGAGTTACAACTCAAAGCAGTGTTTGGACAGACCATGTTCCCTTCCGTATACACTTGTATTGACGCCCTCAAGGTCATTATTCTTGGACATCTTTTCTAGTACGAGATGAGACAGGACCCTTTTGTGTACAGACTGTTCCTCTCAGATTATGTCTGAGGGAGGCAAATAATGATCTGTGACTTGAGAACAACATCAGTCTATCAGGTAAACTACTGCAAAGCTGTCATGCTCTCCCTTAAATGAAATTACTCCTCAGATCAAACTTCTTGCCAATGATATATTATTTTTTATTTCTCAATAAAATCTGGTTCAGACAGGATTAAATGTTATGTGTTGTAAGACAGCCTTTTCAGAAAGCTGTGAAATAGAAAAACATATGCTGTTCCCCTCTCTTGAAACTTGCTTGAATCGTGATGCCGACAGAGGCTGATTTGCCAGCATACATAAATTTTGATCATGGAGAAAGGTACCCGTCTCTTTGACAGCTGTGAGGAATAAAATCCTCTATTTACCAACACGAGAACAGTGGTAATGCATGCTTTTCTCATACTGTTCTAACCCTTATCTGGAGGAACCAATTTTAAAAATGAGTTAGAAGTCCAAATAGTATGAGCTATTCAGTCCTTGTTTCTCTGCTACAGTTGCCCATAGCTTTGTAATCTCAGTTGGATGGAAATCAGCAGCTACTGTGACATAGGTCACATCTGAACTGGCATAAGCAGTAAGCACTGCTGATTAGCTCGGGGATTTTGAGTGGGATGGGGAGTTTTATGCATGGAATATAAGGAGCTTTATATTCTTTTAAACATGGCTGCCTGGGCTCTGGGCCATGTTGAAGGCTTTTGTCCAGCGCTTTGTGGGACAGTGCTAGGTCTCTGGTCAGTTCCAAGGCATAGATATCATCACCAGGAGTTTAGCAGTCTCAGCCACACTTGCTGAGAACAGATGAAAGGTTTTGCCTGAGGAATGCTTTCTCAAGATCACTGATGGGCTGTGAAGTGTAAGGATCTCGGGGGTTTTTTATGGTATAACCCAGTGGACTTCAAGCTTTCCAGTGGGGATGGGACTCGGTGAGCAGTTATCCCGTGAGCTACGGGGAATCTGTTTTTAGTGTGTAAAAACATCTGCCTGTCACTGGAGACTGGCCTGTTCACAAATGCTTCAGCAAGACTTTTGTTACGTTCAGGAGGGAGAATTTTTATCTATGCACTGTCAAGTACTTGGTGCAACATGGACTTTCTCTCACTGCCAAGTCTTCCTCTCTCTTATGAGCAAGTAGGGGACTTAATTTTCTGAGGCTGTACTAGCTCATTTTGTAAATGCTATGGAGTGCTACAAATTGTAGCAAAGTTCCATGGCTATTAGGAATTAAAATTGGAAATAAATGGTATTTTTAAGCTTGTTCAGCGAAAGAAGAAATTGTAAAGCTTCACTTGAAGCATAATGCACCCAACTAATGTTGGCAAGAGTTGGGAATGTAAAAGTGAAGATTGTCATAATCAAGAAAGCAATAATGACAGAAGCTGCTTCTCAGGCACCGAGAGCTGATATTAGCAGCACGCAGAGGGACTGAATGTCCTTTCATAAGTGGACTCAAGGAAGGACGTGTGGGGAGGGAGGCTGGTTCCTCATTTCTTTAAGCGATTCATCTAGCTGTAAAAGAGTTCTTGTGTTATCGATGCACTATCAGTCTAAACCACTTTTGTTTTCTTCCTGAGATGCATCTACTTCTTTCTTCTCTCTCCTCCTGGAGCTGGAAGACTACTTTAAATTATTTCTTGGCATACAAAAACACCTGCTTAAATTCCTTTTAATCTAGAATGGGATTAATGTTGCATTTGCTGATCTCCTTGTGAGTTATTCTCGCCCACGGGAAGAATTTACCTGGTACATTAATTTAGAAAGATGAGTCACGTGCAGTGGGGACTAGGCAGGAAGTATTCTTTAAGCCCTGAAAGGGATGTTTACGTGGAGATTATTACCTTTCTGAATTTCCCAGGCAAAGAGGGGGAGCAGGTAGGTAGATTCTGGATAGAAAACTCTTACGAGCTCAGGGAAAGAAAAGACATAGCTGATTTTGGTTTTCAAAGGCTAAGGCAGAGAGGCAGCCTGCAGTTTTTCATCCTTGAATGAAACTGCCTAATTTAATCTGAAACTTTTTTTTTGGAGAGGATGTAGTTGTTGCTGGCTCTTTCCATCCCAAAGCAATTTTCTGTGCTAGATGAGGCCTAGGGGTCTAGACTGAGGAAACATGCACTGGGCTCTGTGTCACAAATAACTGGCAAAAATCTCACTCCAGCACATGATTCTCCAGGGCTCTACAGGAATGCTGTCTGAGCCAGCTGGAATACTTATTAATGACGTGGTTGTAGGGAACTGCCCAGTCATGTCACCAGAGACTGGGAGACGCAATCCCATGATCTGATCATCACCCTAAGCATCCTAATGTTTATCTGCAAGACCAGTACACATCCAAAGTTTCTATTCTCTCTTTTGGAAACCCTTACTCTAGTTACTTGAGAACCTTTGCCCCTGTGTGCTTACTTGTTGAACAGACTTCTAGATTAGATATTACTGCATTTAAAAGAGCATTTCTGATGTCCAATTAAACTGGAAAATCCATGCTCAACAGATTTGTTAAATATGATTCTCCATCTAGTCATTATCATTAATGAAGTCATAACTTCCTGAGTGGTTCTTGTATGTCCTTAATTAGCGCCTCAGTTCTGTATCCACCCCCTCACTGTGGAAGTCAAGCTGTGGGTTTTTTCCTGGTTCTTGGATCCCTCATAAACCTCAGTATACACTAGCATCTCTCCAGCCCACCGGGTCCCTTTCTCCTGTGGTCTCTCTGGCTGCTTTTTAATGCACTTGTCCCAGAGACAGTGTCCACATCTCTCTTACTTCACTACAAACAGAAAGTGCTGTGGACAGCAGTGTTCCCCAAAGGTATGTGCAGCCTTTTGAGATAGCCTCCTTGCATGTAAAGGATTAAAATGGCTGCAACTGTATGAACTTTTTCCCCATGAGAAGCTGGATCCTCCTGAGTTTTACCTTCCTGTGGCACATTCAGCATGGCCTTTTACTTAGGGCGGGAAGGGCTTATTTCACTCAGTTGCCCATGTGAAACTGGCAGGGTGAAGCACGATGGACCTCACTCCTTTGATTCATACGCTGCTGTATATTTTTTTTAGTTAATAGCTTGATTTTTCTGAGACAGATCCCATCTGGCCCTGATGTTTTGTCAGCCATGTGACATTCTAAAAAATTTTATAACTATTTTTGGCATGATCTCAACTTCTGACAGTATTTCTGCTTTCTTCCCTAGAAAATGTGTGGCTGTTCTTGGCATCTTCTCCATATTCCCCATTCCTTATAAACATTGCACAGAAAATTTGTTTTAACAGTATCTGCTTCTTCTGTATATAATTTACCCTTCTACCCTTCTGAGGAGCTGTCCCCTCAAAGATGCCACGTTCTCCAGCTATCTATACTTCTTCTTCGTCAGAGGAAGCATTTGTGCAATAGTTCTGTCAGCCTCCACTTGCTGCTTTGTTCATAAACTTCCCATACACTTCTGATTTCTTCATCTCTCATTATAGGCGTCTACTCACCTCAGGTAGCCTGCCTGGGATTTTAATCCCAAATTGCCTTTTAGCACATGGAAAGGGGATACTTGCAATTGTATGCTTAGCAGTACGCTGCAGATGCCACATAATATTCCAGCTGACACATGATGGAGTTAGTCCTTTATCTTTCCAAGACAGATGGATCTAATCCTAAAAATCCTTAAAATCACTTTCAAACGATCGAAGAGTAGAGAACAGGCCTTCATGGGAAGGTCAACAGAAGATTTGATAGCTTTATATAGATATTTTATGCAAAAAGACATGATCTGAGTGTGGGTAAGGCTTTTCAGCCTAGTTGACAAAGGCACAACTAGATGGCTGGTGTGCCACCTAGTTGTGCCTTTCTTAAGGTGACCTGTTTGATCTCTGCCTGTGTTGCTCATGAACGCAAAGTTAAACCTGCCAAGAAGGAACAGAAATTCCAGGTTCTGACTAGCAGGTCCCAAATCTCTTTGCTCCCTTTTGTTAATTAATGAAATTCTCAAGGGTATTTCTGAAGTTGTTCACTGCCGTACCCCAGGCTCCACTCACTCTAAAATTAATTCATAGTCCTGGAGCTCTTTGCTGGCCAGTTCCTAACCTTTAATCTTTCCTGAGATAGTCTTCTCTCTGTCTCCATAATCTATTGTCCATATGCCTTCTGTTCAGCAGGAAAGATATCCAGACTAGCTATTTCTGTGCACATACAAAGGTATCACGACATTACCCACTCGCATATTGCATGCTTCTGGTATGATGGTTGAACTCTCTCCATGCATATTCATCACTGACCTCAATTTGATGAAGGACTAAAAATCTAGCAAGTTGCAGGCTGTGTGCCTGAAAGATATAGGCAGCAAACAGCCTTCACAATTGTGAGCTATTATGATTCTGCAAAAGTCTGTCACTACTGTCAGGGACAGAAGTGATTTGATAACTCTGTCAGCCTAGCAACATGATAATACTTCAGGAGAGTTTTTAAAACTTCCCCCATGTTTTCCCATGTCAATAGATTTTGTTATCATTTGGAGCTTGCTATCCTTTCTGCAGGCATGAGAAATACTTCTGCCAGAAATATTGTCAGAATCAACTCCCCTGCTTTATGAAAAAAAAGAGGTAAGTAATCTGAACACTGAAATAAAATCATAATTATTAAGATCTGGAGAGACTTCCTACAGTAGAGCAGGAATCCATCCAGTCCAGCACTCTGCCAGTTGCTGAGAGCTCTAATGGCCCACTGTTAGCTTGGCTTGCCAAGGATATTTTTGTGAACCTCACTCTTGGTCTACATGTACCTTCTAGTCTGTGGCAAGATCTCCTACCTGTTCTGGGCTTTGTGGTTTTTCACAAAAGAGTAGTTTGCATCTGCTGTCAATGCTAATTCCCTAATGACATGCCATCTACTGTAGTGCTTTTGTATTTCAGAACTTTCTTGGTAGTGCTTGTTTGGGGGGGACAACATCCCATAAAACCCCTATGGATCTGTTGATACCAAGGTTGTATCAACAGTATCTCAGTAGGAATGGAGAGTAGCAACAGGAGGAATATTGGGTAGGGGAAATTGTGTGGGCAGGGTCTCTCTCCCTCGCTCCATTTAGTCTCTTAGCAACAGCAGGCCCAACGGGTATGGCACTGCTTGCTGGGTGTGTGCAGTCCCCTTTGTCAGATGAAGAAAAGCAGAAAAGATTTAGCACAGAGGAGATGGGGAAATGAGGGGAGGAAGAGTCAGTAAGAGCATGAACCATATCACAATGGAAGAGAAATGACAAAAGATGGCTTACCTGATACACAACCATCAACGAATAGGTTATTCTTCTAGTAGCAATAGGATGCCAGTGAGAAGGTGTCTCAGGTTTTCAGAAAGAAATGCATGTGTGCAGCCTTAGGCATGATTTGTATCCCTTCCTGTTAATGATCCCCACCTGGGCTTTTGACATGGGTAGATATTATTAATTAATATGTCAGCCAGGCAGCTCACTTGCTCTCTGTACCTGACCCCAGAAGCCTTGCCTGGCTCACCTGTGCCTCGTCTGCAAAACAGTAATGTAACCACTGACTAAGTTCTGCTCTTCATGCTATCCTGTTGCTATATCACAGTCCAGTGGAAGACCATTCCTGCAAGACCAGAGGCAGATGCTGAGCTTCAGTGCATCAGCCACTCAGATGCCTAAGTCTTTCCTCTGCATCACAGCTCTTGCTCAGTTGGTTTCTCAGGATCTCTCCTCATATATATCTTAGACCTGGACAGTCTAGCACGCAACAAGGTACCTAGAAGCTGTGTGCTGCACCCAAGTATGTGATCCTCTGTGCTAACTACATCCGCTGTAGTGGTGACTGTGGTAATGCCAATATGTGTGTTAGAACACAGACAGAATCACACATGTTAAGTCATTTCCCACATCATTGCTTTTCTGAAACATGGTTTGTGTTTGCTATCTAGCAGGTAGGCTGTGTGTGTTTATTTATGTAAATAGCTTTTTTGTATATGAAATACATAAGTCTCAGTTGAAATGGGAAAGGAGAGGTGAAGAAAGGGGGATGGGACACAAGCTAAAATGTTCTGTGTAACATTATTCCTTCTACTCAAAAAATATCAGTGCTTTCTTTTCTCTGGAACTGTGCCATTTGCTTCTTTATACCTGGAGAGGCATTGTGTTAAAGCCATTATGAAACATAGGTGGTGATGGCATGGAAGCAGCAGAACTGCAGCTTCCAGAGAGCTTCTTTTTCATAGCCACCAGGTCGATGCAGAATTGAAGTGCCTTCAGAATGGAAGTATTATTTCTTCCTCACCTTCATAACTTTCCTTTTCTTCTAATGCCACATTAGCACATAAAACAGAGAAAAGAAAAAAGGATTCTCAATTTTATTTTAAACCTTGTCGTTGTGGCTGGTGATGCCAGTGGGAATGATGACATGGAAAGTGTTAAATAAGTCAAAACTAGATCTTGAAGTCAGAGCTGTAGTTCTAGACTGGCTGTCTCAGCACTGGCTGGTGTAGTTGGACTTCAGCTTCTCTACAAAAACAGACCCTAAATTCTCTTCCAAAACTAATCTAGATCTAGCTCTGAGCACTTCAACCTATCTCACACCACAAATTTCCTGTTCAACATGTTGACATTTACTTAGAACTGCAGAAGGTGTATCTGCCTCTGTGCCCATTCCAACATATGCCTGAAATAGATATTTTTAAGCCAATTGGTGTTATATTATAAGGTAAAATTCTTCATTGCTTGCAGCAAGTGACAGAATTCTTCATTGCTTGCAGCAAGAGTGACAGCAGATGATCTGATAGACTGTCTCCCATATCTGATTTATCTTGGGGGAGAGTATCATATAGGTACAGTATACCTGCAGCTACCACTGACTCTAGATGTAACTGAGGGTACACTGAATTGTGAAGATGCCTGATTATTGGCACCTCTAACTTAGACTGTCTGTAGCAAGCAAACTGTTAACTTCAGGGTGTGTTCCTACATATATCGGGCTACATAATAGCTTCAGGTGATGCCTTCTATAGTTCTCATTACAGTGTAAGCCACTGTAATATCTGTTTCAGTACTGGATTTAGATTGTCCTATGTTCAGTTGCTGCCATGTCTGACTGTGATGTGAATCAGTGATATCTAGCAAACACAGAGCTGGTGCCACTAGCCCATCAGGCAGTAAAAGGAGAAATTAAGGAAAGTGAATGTACTGAAAAGTAGAGAAAGGACGTATGTGCATGAACCTTCAGAAAAAAAGCTTTGGGGTGTATCTTTTAATCTCAGTTAGCAATAGTGACCTGTGGCAAGAAGCTGAGGTGTCAAAGAAGGTACTAAAAAAAGCTGGTAAAGGTGAAGGAAGTAAAAATCAAACTGTATTTTTCAAAAAATTCTGAAAGCATGTAGTCAGTTGTCAGACCTACTAGGACTATATACACTCCTTTATTAAAATCAGTAAGTGCTTTTAAAAAGCAGCCAGTTTGATCTGAAAGGTGATAGGTGTGATCCTGAGGGCCCTACACCAGGCTGGCTTTTCCTCCAGAAAGCAGGAAAAATAGTTTAAATGATAACTAAAAATAACTCTGTAAGAAGCCTAAGAGAAAATATAGAGAAAAAACGGCAGGTCTCTTAAAAAGAGATTAATGTCCTGTATTTTATATAAATTGATGCTGCTTCAAACTACATTAGCAAAAGATTTACCTCCATAGTCCTGACACTTGTCTTTTAAGCTTGAAAAATTGAGGGCTTAGTCTGAAAAACATTGAGTAGAAAGAGTACGGAAGCTCACCGTGTCTTCTGGAGCGTGACTGTGCCGTAACGCTCACTTTTATATCACTGAATCTGTATTACAGCAGAGAATCTGACCCATAGACTCATCCCCTTCCTCAGAAACATCTTCTGTCTCTCACATCACCCAGGCAAGAGAAAATCTAGAAATAGCGCTGAGCTGACAGTTCTACCGGTGGTGCCAGAGACAGGACAGAATCCAGCTCATTCCTTCATGCTTGCTGTTTCATTAGTAATGATAAGATTTACAAAAACACGTAGAAGAGATAAACTGAGTAAGAATCCCTTGTATAAACTCAGATTTCTGACTTGCTTTTTAGGTGTTCCCAGCAATCTTTCTTTCCAAAGAGTTTAGAGGAGATGCTGTGAAAACATCCAATGTTTATTGTATTGCTCCAGCAGGATTGAGAAGGTAAGGCCAGTGTTTTCCACAGCATTCTCATGCACAAAGAGGAATTACAGCATCATAACTGAGTCTCTCAGCAAGGTTAATCTAAGAGAGTATGAAAACTGACTTGCAGCTGATATTGGTATCAAGATGGAAAACAGTCTTTCATTTATATTCAAATGTGTAAGGTCCAGTTCTGGAATCCATACTCAGCCAGAAATACCTGGATAGTGAAAAGGAGATTCTCTGTAAGGAATACAAAGGTCTCCTTGTTGCAGATTTCTGTGTGTTGACCCGCTCCTGAGTCTGAGCAAAGCTCCATCATTGTCAGGGGCTTGGTTTTCTCATTTGAATGCTCTGAAACAATCCAACATTTTTGCCCAGTGTCATGCTAAATTAGGTCAGAGATTGAATCAGAAATCTGGAGCACGACTATGTGTGCCTAAAAGCTGAATTCAAATATGAACTTTCCATCCAGGGACCAACTCTAGGACAGTTTAATTAATCTAATGTCACAAAGTGATCTTCATGGTGTAACAGTTCAAGGGCGTATTTCTTCAACATCACAGCAAATGCTCTTCACCTTGGCCTTACGTCCAGCTTAAAAATATCTCGGGACCCAACAGATCTCTTCTAACGTGACTCAGAAATGTGACCGGTTCTTTGCACATCAGGTACCATCTCTTCATAGACATCGGTGCACAAGTTACGCTGTTACTGCCATATTCATGAGTTTTATTTGCTGCTGTAGTCTTACCCTTCTCCAAAAGCAGATTTTAAAAGTTTTGCCTTTTCTAAATGACCAACACAAGCATTTGAATTTAATTCTCTTTCAAATTCAACATCACCACTTGACCCTTTAAAGGTACAGACACTGAAGCAGTGTTTAATCTAAATGCCATTTCTAAGCAAACACCCACAGAATTATTAGGCATTTGCTCAACACAGTACATCCAACTTACATTAAAAGGACCAAGCTGAGACCCATCTGCTTTTTAAACCTTATTTGGCTCAGTCCCCAAAATCAAGAGCAACAATAAAATTTTTTAAAAATAGTGGTTTGTGATTGTCTGTTAAGAGATATTACAAGATAATGTTAATTTATCTCTCTAGCAGTACTTGGCATGACCCGAAATTGTGACTGCCTCACTGGGGGAATGCGTTTTTAGAAGTACAGTTAGTAGTAATGAAGAGAGGATTATGTTGGCTTCTGCAGAATCAGGTTTGCCCTCCTCATGGAAGGGAAAGCTCTGCACAAAATTTCGTCCAGGTGGACTTGGGAAACAATGTAGCTGTCTGTAGGGGTGGGGACCTTACACACAAGCTGAATAAAAGTTCAAAAATGGTCAGTGTTTTTAAAGCGAAGAAGAACAGCTTCAAAGTTAAAACAGCCTTGTGACACTTTCATGTTGTGCAAAGTTATTTTGAAAATATTTGTGTGACAATGGTCCATTTTTAACATCATCTGGGTTTTCATTTTTTAAATGGTCACTGTTAGCTTTAATTTTGGAGGAGAAAACAAAAGCTTTTATCAAGTGTCTTTACAAGAACTCCCCAAAACTCCAACTCTGTTTAAAGCTTTATGTTCTGTTTTTTCACCTAGGAAGCAATGAACTCTGCTGAACAGTCCTGAGGAAAATGCTTGAGGAGTACCTGTGTTTAGGTGAGAAGAGTAGAGCTGAATTTAAGTAATTTATTATCCATTTCTTTAAGGGAAACAAAACTGCGCTACCACAGAACAGTACGTTTTTCTTGTACAGTGAAATGCTATTCCCTTTGGAGCTAATGATGATTTTGCTTTTACTGCAGTGAATCCAGTATTTCAGCTATATTCTTTATTAAAGGTGACAGCCCTGTGACAGGGATGTGCAGCAACAACTCAAACTCAAAAGGAAGGTCTGTTAATTTGGACTAAATATATTTTTCTTTGATATCTTTCTGGTTTGGGTGAACCTTCAAAACTAATACAATCTTAGCCAACATAGGAAGGATTGGCCCATGTCACTGAAATGTGTCCAAGTTGTAAGACGTCAAAAGTAAGGAGACATCTTAATTGCAGGTCATGCAACCAGTTCTATCTAAAGGATCTCTATACACAAATGCATACAAATTGTCACTGATCCCTCAGAGAAGGTGTTCTCTCAGTGATCCCAGCACACAGATCCACAGCTTACTCGGTAAGCTCAAGCGTGGATTTCTCAGCCAGTTGGTCTAAAGCCAAGGGACCAGCAGCTATTGAATCATTTACCACAAGAAATGTGATTCAGTGCGTGCTTCCAGCTGAAAGGACAGAGAAATTGGTGCGCTGGATGGAGCTGAGCCTCAGTCCCAAGGTTCTGACGCTCAATCACTGCTGTGACTTTCAAATCCAACTCCCTTCCCTCCATGTCCTCAGTGTAAACACAGCACAGTCCATTTGTTCTCACTGACACGCAGCCACCAGTGCAGGTTCCGTGACTCACAGCCTTTGTGTTCACTTATGTCAAGTGTGTTTGTACAAGTTTTAGTACATAATTTATAACAATGTTGTCCCACCTGCTTATGAAATTAATGAACCCAGAGATGGAAGGGAGGGCATATTTTAACTATTCCTTCAGGTGGGCAGTCTGCTGTTTACCTTGTATTGTTCAGTGCTATGAGCTGTCACGTTCCCAAGCACATAATTTTCAGTCTTTTCTGGACACGGGTAGTTGTCCTCATCAGGTACCTGCCATTAGTTATTTTATTTCAAAGGAATAATGAGGATGTAGTTCTGGGTGTTTTGCCCCCCAAAAAAGTAGCCTAAAAATCCACAAAACTCTTTCAACAGATGCCATAAAGATTAAAACTAACAATCTTCAACTGGCAGCTTTTAATTATACAGGACTGTTCTAGGAAAAAAGTCTGTACTGTTGATGTTCAACAAATTGTACACCGAGGGCTTCAGCAATCCTAGACCATGAAAATAAACCTCCATTTCCTTACTAATGACAACAAAATTTTGTTGACATTGATGAGTAGGCCCAATTCATCACTCAGTCGAAATCACGCTATGGGCTTTTCGTGCCCTGTCACATCATTTCTCTGCTTGGCCGGCTGCTTGACACAATTTACTCTTACTTGTCCTTTCAAATCGGTATTCCCATTTCACACTGCTGTCAGACAGGTTAACACAGCAAGCACATTTCCATTTGGGTGCTACAAGGATTTTCACTCAAAGATTAAAATGTGGTCTAGCAATATTAGTCAATTAAATCTGAAAGCACCCAGATGAAGTCAGTGAGTAGCACATAGAGATCATTTCACTCTGGACATCTGTTTAATTGATTATAGCAATACTATGTAATGCTTTAGGATAGGCAGTAAAGAAATGGTGAACTCATTTGAAGCCACGTGGGAATTCTATTGTGAACCGCATTTATTAAAGGAACGCCAGTCTTGACAGGTAGATTAGACAGCAGACAGTGAGGCTATTTCCCTATCAGCTACCGTGTGCAACTGCAGTGGTAAACACACATGCCTGTGGTTTCATACCCTCATGGAGCACTCGGAGGAAGGCAAACTATCTGTGTTCCCAATAAGCCTGTATAACCCAAGGAGAGCAGCAGTTGCAGGCTGCTCTCCAAACTCTTCTCAGAGAGGGTAGTAGGAATTGCTCTTCTAGTAACTCCTTATTGCAATACCAGTTATATGCATTCTTGTGGTTTTAATGTGAAAAACTAGAAGAAAATTAGAAAATTTAGAAGCCATAGCTGATCAAGGAGCTAGGAAACAGCATGCTTCTGAGTATTTTTGCTTTTAATGAGTATTGTTTTTGTTACAAAAACAGATGTATCAGGAATTTTAAGGATTTATATTATGGATATTAAATGACATTTTTGTCAGCACTGAATTAAAACATTCTACTGCTTTTTGTGACTGCCAGTTTGTCATACTTTACACAGGAACATCAGAAAGGCCATACTTGCTCAGAGTAAAGGTCCATCTGGCTCAGCATCCTGTCCCTGGGCAGTGGCCAAGAAAGCATGCCTAGGGGTGAGTAGAAGAACAAGGAAAATTAATAGTGACTCTTCCTCAGAATACATCTCCAGCCTTCAGTTGCCAGTGACTCAGGAACTTCCAGCCTTACTGTCTCAGTGCGTTTTTTAACAGAGTCCTGTCTGGTATTCGAGGGGAAGAAAAGGGTATTTGGCATGAGTGGGTTTGTAGATCCTGAGATGTGTCTGTTGTTAGTGATGCCCATGGAGTGCTCAAAGGTGAAAAGCTGTTTGGGTTCCCTAGGTAGTCTGTGTAACTCAAGGACAGCAGTGGTTCCTGTCCATTCGCTATCTTCTCACTTCCCATGGTTCACGAGTATCTCTTACTAGTCAAATACAAGCTGCCTCTCTGTTCAGGTACAGGATACGTTGCCAATTTCTTCGCATTTCTTCCCTCACCATCCTTGGCTCTCCTCTGTTTCTTATTCTCTTATTAGGCAAAGATGATCCATTTCTCCTCTGCTGCACACACCTCCAGGTCAGCTGCAATGGGTGATGAAGGAGCACAAGGCCAGCTGCCCTCACATTATTTCCATCAAGAGCAGGAGCAGGTCCCCTAGGAGCCTCTGCACAGGACTGCTGATCTCCCTAAGGCTGGAAGACCAAAGCTGGGAATCTCAACTAGTTGTCTGTGAAATTAGTCCAGGGAAAAGTATCTGTGCATTTATGAGTAGACCTCCCAGAACAGTTTTCCTGTAATGCCCTTGACTACTTAAGGTCTTTGCAGGAGGTCTGAGCCAACCAGGCCACTACAGGAATGATCCACCAAGATTAGAGGCAATCAAAACCTTGTAGTGCAGGTGAGAAAAGCAAATGCCCGATCAAATATGGAGTAGTTCACCTGGAAGACTTATCTTGTGGTATATTTTAAAATGAACAGCCATTTTTTCTGTTTCCATGGAAACACTGAGGCGACTTCACAACAATTTGCTGTACAGTTGGCAGACTGGTGAAGCTCCGAATGCAGACCCCTAAACAAACTAAGACTTGCAGGTGCAAAGTTGTTTGACTTTTTAAAGTGAAATTGAAAAGTAGGTACAGCTTACAGCTAGAAGAAAGGAACACGTAACTGGAGTGGGAGAACACATCCAGCAGAAAAATTCTCAGCTGTGGTGTTAATATGTTGTTACAACAGGAATAATTTTTTACAGAGCTTTCCCTGTTAGTGCCTTGTGACGGGCATAATTAAAGGGGTGTAATACACATCAGTGAAGGCCCTAGGACAATCTGCTATGTGGCTGATGTTTGATCCAAATTACTACAATGCTCGTCATTGTGTGAGCAGGACATTGGCATATAAGCAGTTTGAAAATGAGGGTGCTGCTCCCAGGAGGGACTTCTAGCTGTACGTGTGCAAACGCAATGTGTAGGCAGTCCCTGTGTCAAATCTTGCCTTCTCCATACAGCTGACTGCACACAAGTGAGTACACCCGTGATGGATACGGGTGCTGTCAATAGACATCTGCTAAGAACTGGACTGAGATCCTCCAGCCTTCTCATATCAGTTGCTGAACAGATGGTGAGCCATCATCATCATTATTTCATATTCCAGATTCATGGAGTGGGGCTGTGAGCTGGCAATTTCTTTTTCTCAGCTTGGGATCAACAGATCTTTAAAAGTCACAACATTATTATTATTCTATTAATGTCTAGGGACCCACTAAGATTGGGGCACCTCGTACTAAGTGCATACACAGGATAGAGGCTAGTAAGAATTCCTTGTCCCAAACACTTTAAGTAAGTATGGACCTAATTTTGGCATAAGCCTGTGAGTTATACCTAAACAATCCTGACTTCCTTTGTGCCAGTCCCAACGTCCCCTTTTGCTGAAAGGGGCATCATTTGGGTGGGATCAGGTGAATGGGAAGTTACTGATGCTGCTCCCAGCTTCTTCTAGCAATAACTGTTCATCATACAGTCCTAATTTCTGTAGTGACCTGCTGAAAGTGTCTTACCTGTACTTATTTTATGTCATGTTGGAACAGAGTATGTGTGTGCATGCAGTGGATTACTGGGTGTGTTGCAGTGCAGTGAGGGTCTCTGGTTCAGGCATGGTAGCTTTTCAAGCCGCTTTAGTGTGAGATCAAGCACTCATCTGATGATACCATTCATGTCAGATGAGTTCAAAAGGAGATAAAAAAATCTTGGTGAACAATTCATAGTGCCAAAGCTGAGCTAAGAAGCTAAACCCACAAGCATTGGCTCTGTCAGACAGCAAGGTAACAGAAGCTGCAACAAACCATTCTTACATAACGAAGCAATTATGTTTTCTGTCTCACAAGTTTTTGAAAGCACAGCTTTCTCAGGCTTTCCACTGATAACACTTTGAGGCTCTTCAGGGAAAGCATGATAAATAAGCAGTCACTATTGCAAGCATGGTTTGACCACTGATTTTTCCTGCAGAAATATGTTACATTTTTTATATCTATGCTGATACACTCTCACGCCTGAAATAGGTCAAGTAGCTGTCACTGAGGGAAGTAGCAAGTCACTGAGGGAGGATCCCCCATAGAATCGGAAACAAACAAACAAACAAAAAGCCATGGTTAGAAAGAGAAACAAGTAATGAAGCTGTCACAGAGTTTCTCCAAACCATTTTTTATCCTAATCTTCTTGAAATATTAAATTACAAGAACTGCAGTAGCAGGCTCCCCAGACAAAACTGTACCATATATACAAATTAAAAATAAATTATAAATGGCTCTGTACAAGAAAAATTTAATTCTTCCCATCAAAGCATTAAATGGACTGAGGAGAACATGTCTTTTACGGTTTATAGAGACACTTCAGAAGGCTACCATTTGTCTTGCTAAAGCAATAACAAATAATATTTGTGGCCAAATTGCGCATTACTTATGCAAAGCAAAAAAGGCAACTGGGCTCTTTAAACACAGAAAAATAAAGATTATCTGTAAATCCAGATTCCAGGTACAAATGGGTGTTGCATGGAGGGTTTTGAGATCCAGACGTGAAATTGCACATGTTGCAATTTGGCAGCTCAAGCCCACCTCCGTGGTAACAGCAGAGGGCCCAAGGACTCAGCCCACACTCAGAAGGCACTGGGCCCTCAATCCCAGGAAAGGTGCAGGGTGCCCAAGCACAGCATGCATCGGCACATGTTTAGGTATGCAGGTGCGTATTTCTGAGAGCAGGTTCTCCTGATCTTAGTGCACTCAGGGGGAGGACAAGGTGCTCAGAGTGTTAATGTGAGTACTGCTCAGCTGGGTCCAAAACTCAAAATCCTTTGGAGTCAAATTCAGAGGGATGTCAAGCACCTGCAGCCCCATCCACATTCTCTAGAAATGGCAGGAATCTGCTGGAAGGTCAGCATTTGGTTCTCTCGTAACAGCGATTATTCACAAGTGTCTGGGAGAAATAAAAGCTGTAGCAGTTTGTCATTGTTCCAGGCAGATAAAAGGACAAAAATACTGAATCCAAATGAAATTGCTGGCAGGATTTCCTAAGATAAAGTACAGCCTGCTACCTGTGTAGCACCTACATGCATAGTTTTGTTCTTGTGGGGTGAGAATTCTGAGCTCTTTAATGACCACAGATGGTAAAGACCCCCTCTGAATGTCTTTTGAATGGAAATAACTGTAGTAACTGTACTAACTATCAGCGAAGAACCCCAAACACCTAGCTGAACCCCTGCTATAGAAATGACTCAGGGGTAAGAGGGATGAATCAGCAGGTGAAATCTTACTTCATATAGCACGTGGGTGTTCTAAGGTTTCCATCCAAGCTTCAACCTTGTTTAGTTTATGAGATCTGACAAGATCACAGCCCTTGCTACTAGACTGCAATACAAAGCACTGCACTAATTCACAGATGTCAAATCTGCCACCCTAGATAGAATACACTGGTAATACTCAAAGTTCTTATGGAGCTCTCAGCCTTTTCAGTGGGCAGAATTTAAATAGGCAAAGGGAGAATAAAACCAAGTTACATATTGAAAATACTGCTGAAAATAGCCTAGGAAATCTAATGTTAGTAAATAGCAATGGTGGTACTATGTGAAAGTGTATTAAAATAATCAGGCTTATACATATATCACATGTAGTTTCAAAGCACCTCATAAACATTAGTTAACCTCAATAACCAACATTCCTGCCATATAGAAATGTAGCATCTCTTTCTTTGTTTCATAGACCCACATCATACTTCCAAGCAAGAGATCATACATTTAGAAAGCAGCAGAGGAGAGGCTGTGACCCTGGAGTCTTGGTGACCTTCATGCATCTGGAAGAGGACTACTTTGTTACTCATATTCCCCAAGTAGGGAAAACAGAGAAGTCCCCAGCAGAACAGCAATGCAGGAAGACTCAGGCTGCACTCAAGCAGTTGAAGTGTGGCTCTTACACACCCCAGCCACATCCCACAACCACCGCAGAGACTGCGCAGGCACAGACATTGCTGGGGAATTCCCGTTCCCCAAGAAGGGAAGGAGCCGGGCAGCTGTGGGCTCCTGTTTGCACATTGCTGCAGACTCCAGCTGTGTGCCCATTCCAACATCACCTTGCAGTGTAAACCCCAGGTAGGCCGCGGTTGTTCGCTGCCTGTGAATATGTCCCTGAAATAAGTGACCTGTCTCTGGTGGCTCTTGGCTGGATGAGAAGTCTGGCAGGTAACTGGGATAGGTTGGCTGCTCCTGCCAAAGAGCTTGCTGTGGAACTGCATTATTTGTTTCAGATAGTAGAATCCGGCCATCATTATGTTAGGGAATATGCAATCACAAGTATTCTCTTAATCTTACAAAAAAAAAAAAAAAGGTTGTCATTGAGTACAAGGGCATAATTTCATGATTAGGGCTGTGCATACAAGGCACTTAGGGAGAGGGATGTAAAAGAATGTCATTAAAGACCTGTAGAAGCAGCTGGCTTTTTCAGCTGGGAAGGTGCTTGGAGTCAGCTGAGCCCAGTTCCTGGCTGAGGTATTTGAGTGGGGCCCTGGCTGAGAGGTAAGGGTGGGAACATGTGAATGGCACTTTGGGGTGTAGTTTTTCATCAGGCATTGATTTAACAGCTGCCAGCTAGGAAAGGGGATGTTCTTCTGCTCCCAATCCCTATGTGGTCCTGTGGCTTTCCTTATACAAGCTCTGGTATTTATCTGGCCACAGAGAAATTAAATTCAGGTAACAAAGCTGGCAGTAACCCCAGCTCCAGAGAAGGTGAGGAACAGATTTCCACTGGATCAGTTTTGGGATCTGGTTCATGGTGGCAACAGGCAAGTGGTAAACCAGGACTGGGAAAGGAATGGAGCAGGTCTGGGTCTGAGCTGTGGCCAGTTGTGAGATATAGGCTGTAATTTCAGGTCCTGGCTGTGCTAAGTCTCCTTGGGGCTGTTTTCTGTAACTTATTTTGCCTTTGGATTTTTTTTTTCTTAATTTGCATCTCTAATCAAAAATAGTTTATTTGACTCAAATTTGCAAGCACTTTGCTGCAACAGAAGCAGTTTTCAGGTCCTATGAATAACTACTGCTTTACCTGCAAAGGTCTTTTACTTCCCCTAGCAACCCTTTGGTTAAACAGAGCTGTGCTAGAAATATGCTCTGGAAATCCATTTTCAGGAGATTAAAGTCTTTGATGGAAACCTACAGCTCTTAAATGAATGTCCTTTTGTTATGCTGAGATTGCCTATAGAAATACTAGCAGAAAGTCTTCAATTACCACCGTGTTGGTAGGGTAGGAACAATTTAATTGCAATAATAACAAGGTGATTCTCAAAGAATAAATCATCTCTGCAGCAAGCTATGCCTGAAGTGTAGATCACTGTTGCAGTGACATCTCCAAACAATTATTTATCGCGGGAGAAGTCAGTTAGTATGGGCTATGGAGCTCAGTGACCCAGCAGCTGGGACATGCTGGGGGAATGGTGTTCTTGTTATATTTCCTACCCTGACCTTTTCCTGGGGGCAGGGAAGAAAGAGTGCTGTGGAAACTGAAATTATTTGTGTGTGGTTACCACAAGAAAAATGGCCTTTTCTGAATGAGCTGTGTAATTCTTGGGAAAGGGGAGAGCTGAATTAAATAACTATCATGTGTGACTGGGAATGGGACTACAGTTATCTTGCCGATAGACCACCAGCTTGAAGCAGCAGTCGCTGCAGCTCTTCATCTTCTGAGACCTATGGGAATGTTTTGGCAAAGTGAGCCTGAGACTCTTGGATCAGCATCATGACAAGCCAGGAAAAGGAGCCCTCACAGCATCTAAGAATGGAAATGTTTACCCACCTCATAGGTGCTCTGTGGGCAAGTGAAATGAGGTGTTCATTTACTTTTTTTTTTTTTTTAATTGGTTATGTAA
>Ga0065711_1033653_pt1 | contig 25078 bp, 9 predicted proteins | sample Hoacrofraction12_FD_59098 | JGI IMG/M metagenome (GOLD analysis project Ga0065711, IMG submission 59098) | Hoatzin crop microbial communities from Cojedes, Venezuela - Epithelial fraction 12 v2 (version 2) | ecosystem: Host-associated > Birds > Digestive system > Esophagus > Crop | place...
TATATAAATACCTGAAGGGAGGGTGCAAAGAGGACAGAGCCAGGCTCTTCTCAGCAGTGCCCAGTGACAGGACCAGAGGTGATGGGCACAAATGGGCACAAACAGAAACACACGAGGTCCCCTCTGAACATCGGGAAATCATTTTTGCTGTGAGGGCAACTGAGCACTGGCACAGGTTGCCCAGGGAGGTTGTGGAGTCTCCGTCCATGGAGACACTCACAAGCCATCTGGACATAATCCTGGGCCACTGGCTCTAGGTGGCCCTGCTGGAGCAGGGGGGTTGGACCAGATGACCTTCAGAGGTTCCCGCCAACCTCAACCCTTCTGTGATCCTATGATTTCTAGTCAGAAAGAATACTTGAGCCCTAGCACTAGATGTGCAGTGGGAACTGAATGGGTGGACCTATTCCTACCCCAAGGTGGGAAAGGAAATTTTTCCTTTCTGCAGCATTTCCTGTTTGTCCAGTCCACGCTGAGGCTACATATTGTACATTTTTGCATTGTACAAACAATATAAATTACATTTTCAATTGTACAAACAAATTTCCAAATAGTTGACCATTCAAGTCATGCATACTAATGTATTTATAATATTATTAGCTATTACTGAGGCTCTCTGTACCAATCATTAGTAGACAGACATGTTCAAAGAGTGCCTTGAAGAGTATATGGCTTACTTTGAGGTTAGGCTTATAGTCAAAATTTTCAATTTTCTGTGATGAGTAATTTCACAGACACTTTCGAATGGCATGCTGGATATGCCTAAGCAAAAATTTGGGCTAATTAGTTCTATTCTCTCTCACAACTTCTAGTACAGTTTCTTGTGTGGTATTTTTTCCATGTACACAATGTGTATCATGAAAGCAAGTACTCAGACAGCCAATGACAACTCTATAATGGATTAACAGTTAAATATTTTCTATATAGCAAGTGAATTCAGTGAACCAAGAGGTGCAAATATCTGTAACAAAGACATATCTCTAGCAAGCTGTTATCCAGCCTTTCTGGTTGGTAGTATCAGTCTGTGCATTTGAGAATGGCTTTGAAGTACTCACCATTTCCAGCAGAGCCCTTGTTTACCAGTGCACAAATTACTTTACATATGGAAGATCACACAAAACTAAAAAAAACAGAAGTGAATGTCAAGAGGCCCTGAAGATTATTTTGCAGTGCTCCCGGTAAAATAAGCCAGCTACTGATTATGTGGTATTCAACATTTCACAAGAAAACTATAGAAACTATTTAGTCCTGGATCTTTCAAAGAGAAAAGCAAAGTTTTTATGGCCAGGACAACAACAGCTTCCCATCTTTGCCAGAAACCTAGCAGTGTTTGAGTACGACTGTTGTTTTAGTTGTACCCATGCTGACTGTGGATAACAAAACACAATGCTATCTTTGGCATAAATATCTTCTACCCTGAAGATCTCAGATCATTTCAATATTGACATACACATGCTGCGCTATTAATATCAAAGTCAACTAGTGCCTATACATGCTCATAAGGTAAAGAAATGTTTGCCTAAGTAAGACCTAAGTACTTGTTTACACAGGGAAGTCAGCGTGGAACAGTTATGTGTGGAATACATCCCCATACTTGACTGCACACTAAATCCCTTAGTAGACAACTGGACGTGGCTCAGCTCAAGGCTTCAATAAATATTAGAGCCAAGAGTAGGTTTCACTTCCCTATTTCCATATTAAATTAAATAATATTTTTCTTGTGGGAGCTAACAACATAGGAGTAGGCTGAGATTAAAAAAAAATATATCTGTAAGCATTGCCTAAAGGTTGCAGAGGAGAGGCTAGTAGGGAGTCCTGAACTCAAAATGTGGGTTTTGGGAGGCTGGGCTCCAGCAGCTGAGAAAGGACTGGGAGACAGCAGTAGATCTGAAGCGGGGATGATAGGAAGACTGAGGGGTCAATGGGCTTTGGGACAGGGGAAGGAAGGATGAAGGAAGGGCTGTGTGGGGTCTGTGGAGCTTTTGGGAGCAATGCAAGATATCAGCATCTGTGAGCTTGTGCCTCTCCCTCCAACATGATCTGCTCAGAAGATGAGCAGATCCCTGCTGTCTTCCTTCTCAGATACCTTCTCCCTCTTAGCAGAAAGAGCAGCCTCAGCTGCTGCCGAGGGAGATGACACATGCAGGTGAAGAGCAGGCTCGGGGCCAAGAGCAATGGAAGCGGAGAGCAGCAGCAGGGAATATGCAAGAGAGTAGTGACTGCCACTACCAGCAGATCGCAGACTTCCCTTCAGAGTGGCCACCGTCCCTCCCCTCCTGGCCCTTCCCTTAGCAGTAGCAGCAGCAAGTCTGGCCCTGTGCATAGCTACAAAAACCAAAGTCCACTCCTGGGAGCGGTGAGCTCTGCTTACCCCTGTTGGCAGGTGAGCTGTGAGGAAACATCTGTGCCTTACTGGGGTGAATGGCAGATCCTGTAGATTGCTGCCTACATCAAAAATTAGTTTCTTCTGTCGACGCTGTTTGTGCAAAGCCTCCTTAGGATAGCTAAGGCACAGTGTTTGTATTTCCCTGAAGACTGAAATCACTAGCTGAATGATACTCTGTCTCGGAAGAAGGAAAGGTCTGGACTGACTCCAAGGACTCGAAGGAGTCTAGGGCAGAGCTTTCAAAAGAAAAAAAAAAAGAAAGCTCCATATACTGCTGTTCAGCATTTCCCAAAGGGGAAAATGCAAGTTCAGAAATACCGTACAATAACCTATCACATTTTTGAAGCAACCCATACTTCTGCTGGAAAAACATATGGTGGAAGCATGATGAAAAAGGCTTCCAAACATCAGTCTGCCAGTCCAGCGTGGAAATTACAGTCCTGGTACCTAGATATTTCCCAGTGATAATACATGTCTTGGCAAGCCAGGCATGGATACTTCAGTTTGCAGCCACAGAGTTAGCGCAGAATATTTGCAGAATATGCACATTTGAGTATGCAGCAGCTGGAAATCTCTCTGTAAAACATGGAGAGATACTAAAATCCACACATGGGGATACAATCAAATCATTATTTTATAAACTAAGAAGTATTATAAGAGCGGAGGACGGGGCAGAGAGGGCATATAGCCCTGTGGGCAGCTTACTAACAACAAACGAGCGAGAACCAACTAGTATTAGGCTGAAGGGATTCCATTTAATCGAAAGGCAAAACATTAAGATAATCCAAAATTAGAACACTGACAAGCAAATCAAGCTCTCAGTATCTGACCACAGATGCTCTAAAACAGAATTGTAGTTATGATTCTTTTTAACTACTGCCAGTTCCTGCTCCAGCTCTCATACCAACATACAAAACTTCAGTCTTGCTTAATGCTGAGAGGCTGAGAATGTCCTGGTCTTAAGATTCAGTTGCTGTATACCCGAAAACATAGCACCATATATAATGCATCAAGTGCACACACACACACAGAGTTGTTTTCCTTACTCCTTACTGCACATATTTCAGATTTTCAGTATCACTAACCCTAAATGTCCAATAAAAAAACCAGACACCTTACCTCCTCCCATCTCCAAATGCAATTATTTTGCACATCTCGTGACTGGCAAGGGTTGGGTTTTTTTAAAACTCAAAGGCAGTTATATTTTCCAGCTTTTTCCTGCATTTCCGAAAGCTGAACTTAAAGCAAACAACAAATACCTGAGAGTCCCAGATGAGCCCCTAACTCCGAGAGCTAAGGATTTAGTAAGAACACCAACATAACAAAAGTCTCAGTAAAATAAGAGAAGGTGACAACATTCATACTAAGGATTGTTATAAGACTAACACAGACTATAATTAAGAGGAAGTTGTTCTTCAGCTCAAAAATCCTTCTTTTCCCTTTTTTGTTATTTATGGGTCCATTTTGCTGAAGAGATGACTCTATCATTCAGATACGAGCTAGGAGAACTTTAAACTTTCTCTGGAGAAGGCTTGATTTAAACTCTGCTGGACACTAATGTGATTGTCTGAACTGCCACAAAGCTGTTATGATACAACAAAGGATATGTCAGATTTAAATAAACTGAACAATCTTTATGCTACATCAAAGGATGGAAAAAGCATACCAGCAAAACAGAAGCTTTTGAAAGTGTCATTTTGGTGCAATGCCTTACTGAAACCACTGTCTTCCCTAAAGCTCTTAATGGCCTTTGACTAAATTTAAGAAGCTCCACTCTCTATTTAACCGCCTTATTGAAATACACACAAAGCAGATTAGATCCGAGTTCCTCACCACCAAGCAACACCGTTGCTCGCAGTTGTCTCCCCCCATGCCACCGCAGTACGGCTCTTCTGGAAGCTGATGGAGGTAAAACCACCCGTCCCGGCACAGCTCTGTGCAGGGAGTTTGTGAGTGCCTGTGCTTCGCTCTGCCTCCTGACGACAGTTCCTTCTGTTCTCTCCCTTTGCGTCAGCAAAAACAAAGTGCAAGAGAGCCTTGCTTAATGGCCTTGAGCTGTCATTAAGAAGTTCTGTACAGATTTTAGTCTTTTTGGAAATAAAAAAAAAAGAAACCACTTTATAAATCAATACAAAACTGGCAACCATTGTTCTCAGAAACCATAATCTCAGCAAGATTTTAAAATCTGTATTTCACTGAAGTTCTCCAGTCGGTTGTGTCAATCATCTTCTTTCTGTGGCTTCCCTCCCATTTGCCTGTTACCTCTGCTCTCAGATGACTTCTCACCCAGGGCACTTCACTTATTCTCATGGCTTCGGCTACTGCCTATGCTACCAAAATCTCATTTATCTCGCTACTTCAACTTTTTTGTTACTTCAACATTTTAGTGTAAAGAACATCAGATTTACAATTCGAAATTATAACCTTCTCCTCAAAAACCTTGTCCTTTCTTTTAGCATTTAAAACCTGCTTAGTGTTACCTCTCACCCATACTTCTAAACGGCACTTTCATTTTTTTTCTTTCTCGTTCTTCCCATTTTTCTATCTCACACATTTATCCCAGTTTATCTTTCTAATCTTTACTTTATCCTAAACATGCTTACTGCCACAGTCTTATTCAAGCAGTTTTACCTAATCTTGATTACTACAGGTCCTGCCCCATCCACTCCCACCTTCCTACTTCAACCTCTTTCCTTCTTTAATTTAAACTGAGGAATGGTTGGTTTTGACTGATGCGAATTCACCCCTTACTTTTATTCGGTGTCAATACATCTGCAGATTCAAACAGACAATGCTGCGTCAGTTTGATTCGTTGTTTCTTCATAAGAACTGGAGAATTGCCATTTTAAAAGTTAAAGCTCAGGTTTTTTTCAAATGCAATTATGCAGCAGCTTAAAATAATTTACAGTTATTGGCAATTTACAAAGACAGAGAATTATATTGTAATCCTGGAACGTCTGTAAAGTATACCCTTCCAAGGCCTATCTAACCTTCACTTTTAAAATATTTCAGGTATTCATTTTACCGTATTACGCCACCAGTCCTTAATAGAAATAATTTTTAGAATATTTTAATTTTATCTACCTAGTTAAAAAAAAATATCGAGGCAACTATTGATATCATTTTTCTCAAATGATGGGTCTGCTGCGTCTGGTTGCTGCACACATCCCATCACAGTTTAGTAATCTCTTAGACAGCTACAGCTGTGCCAGCAAATGCAACCAGTTTTTTAGCTCCCAAGGGCCCAGCTTTGAATTAGCCAGTGCTAAACAGTGTCCCTCCCACCACAATTAATGTAATGCACGTTACAACGTAATTTTTTTCCTTCTGTCACTGAACTCCAGCTCACATAGTTTGCTATGAAGTTTTGTGCGACACATAAGTATTAAATTCTGCAATATTAATAAGTGAAAACTGCTTGTTTTTTCAGGTGTATTCATGCTTATGAACGGTTCTGAAGGTTTACTTGCTGTTATTCTGAGTCTTATGATTTCCAGAGCTTGTTATCTCAGGAAGCATCTTCGTGTACTCATGCCTTTTCCTTGTCCTGCCATCTCCCATTACTTTGGAAGGAACCAAAAGCCAAACTCATCACCCTTAAGATTTTGCCATTCTCCACAACCTTTATGCAGTAAAGACAGTCACAGTCGTGCTGTTTTCAGGTCGATCCCGAGGACCCCGCGCGCAGCACAGCACAGAGGGAGGGAGCGATGGAAAGGAGGGAGTACGTGTGGAGCAAAGGCTCAAAGGTGCACCTGGCAGGGAAGGCAGGCAGTGTCAGAGACCTGGGGCAGAAGGTGACCGATGGACAATGTAAGTGTGTTTGTCAGCGAGGGCAAGAAGAGATGACAGTGTGCTCTACGCCAGAGTTTAGGAGAGAGTTAACTTAGTCCCTGCTTTAGTGAAAAGGAGATAGCAGCTCTTTCACTATGCATTTAAAATACAAATGAGAGAATTGAAAATGAAGGGGGTTCACCCAAAGACTAAAAAATTAAAAGGCATTTCATTATTATATTTAAATAGTCTTCCTTTTTTTGTGGTCCACTGCTTTTCTCTTCTGAGTGCACTAAGACTGAACATTTTATGTAATCTACATTCAGCCAAGAGATTAATTACCATACTGGCAAATATTTATACACTTGTGCCAGGACTTTTCCAGGTCAGGTTTTGCATATCTTCACTTCTATTTCCCTGTACACTTATCAAAAATGCACAGAACTCTGTCTGCACTGTTCTCTCCTTTTCATTCTATCCTTATATTTATCCAGAGCATGTAGATACGGCTGAATAGTTTGTTCATTTGAAGTGCGATACTTTTCACTGTAAGTTTGCATTATACTTGATATACAGTAGATCACATTGACTGAAACACAAATACAGAACCCGTCACTGACTGCTAATTAAACCTGACATCTGTACTGTTGATTACAAATATACCAGAATTGAACATTTGCTGAAATTTTTATTAAATGACATAAAAAAGATGGGAGAGCGGTTATTGTCTCAGTTGCTATCTGAGAATCAGCTCTTCCCATTCTTTTGGAGGACTGTGTCTGAAACAGATGCCACCGCAGATTTCCAAGGGAAGGGAGGGTGACCGAGACAAAGAGGATCTGCAGGTGGTTTTGCCTGAATTACTCGTCATCTGGAAAAGACAGAGCTTAAGTGATGTGCAAGATAAACACAGTGAAATGTGAAATACTGAAATGATGGGCAGGACTGTATTATTTGTCTCATGAGTGAATAAGACCAGGCATCGTAATTCATCTTTAATGTAACTGGCTGGGAGGAACTCGTTTCATGTTTACTTAGGAAAACATTGAGGCTTCTCAAAAGGCACAAGCCTCAGGAGATGGGGGCTGAAGCGTTGTGAAATTGCTTTTGTGTCTGGCATTCTGAACCCTTTGAAGACTGATATGTGCAGGACTGGCTCTGAGAGAGGCAAAGTGGATAGTTGCCTATTGGAGCAGACTCCTGGGAGCAGCAATACGCTGCTGTCACTGAAGCAGGATCAGCTGCTTCCAGCAAAGACAGCAAACTTCTGGCTTTTCCAGGCCCTTCCCTTAGCTCTGCTCACAGCCTCTGCCTGATCTGTTGGTGTTTCCCACCATGGTGACACACCGTATGCCCGCTCTGGTTATGGATTACCCAGTTTAATCTTACACCAAACCCTCTGCTGCTTCCTGAGGAATATTCACAGCCCCCCATTGAGCACTCCTACACCCCATGCTGCTCCAGGAACAGTCCTCCAGCTAAAAGTGTACCTTCTGTAAAGGAGAAAAAAAACCACAAAGTGTTATTATCAGCCCCTGCGTCCAACACAGAGAAAGCTACTGAAGACAAGACAGTGTGTGGCCATATGTTGGGAAGACAGGTTTGAGATTAACAAGAAATGTAAAAATCTCTTTTATTTTCCTCAGGAGGGGGAAACTGATGGGACTGCTGAGAATGGGATTGTGGAATAATGTCCATGGCTAAGAGCCAGGCTATCCCTGTAGTGCAAGGCTCAAGGACACAAGGGCAACTCAGCTTCTCTTACAACCCCTGTACACTGAAAAAGAACAATATGGGAGACAGGAACTGGCATAATATACTGAGCTCACTCATTGCCAGAGATGGTACGGCCATCAAACCAAGTACAGAACCAGTGTGCCACAAAAACTGAGATGCAGGATGTTTCTGCTTTCAACTGAAAACATTATGCCAGCTAAAAGACATCCATTGCAATGTGTTTTCCAGAGAATGATTAATGTAACTTTTTCCAGGGAAACCCAGAAAATGAGATGTGAACTCATTACATGCATCTTATGATGCTGTGATTTTATCTAGCTTGAGAAAATGAGGACAAAAAATGAGTGGGTTTGGCCCAACGAAAGTAGACAAGCCCAAAACTGGATCACTTACTTGCAGAGAGTGAGAGGTGCTCTGGAAGCCCTGCATTTGGCCTGGTTGAGGGGACATTATTTCAGCGTGAGTGGCTCAGACTAGTCCCAAAAGCTATGCTGTCCAAATGTGCACTGAATTTGCCTGCCCCTGTTTCAGCCTGGCTTAGCACACGCCAGCCTACTTTTTTGATGTACTGGCTTTGGGCTGAAGGACTTCAGTATCTCTGACTGTCAGAAAAGGTGTTCTCAGGAATGTTCAGACACACAATTCCCATTAAAATTAAGGATTCAGGGTGGTCATAACCTACATAAACACTACTGAAACATTGACTGTAGGAAACTGGAACTCTTCAAATGTTAGGGTGAACCATGTATGCATGCACATGTGTGTGGATACACTCAAACTATCGAAAATGGAAATCCAGTAGTACCGACATGGAAGTCATAAAATTCAAGCATGCTTTTCTTGTATTTCCCCTCCATGAAAAGCATTTGTTTATGTGTTTGCAATGTCACTGTGGAATACTGTCCTTTTTCAATCTTTATGTATATATTGTTAATGTATACATAGATACATATCAAGACACATAAATACACATATGTATGCATACGACTGTATTTATGCATGCCACTGGTAGGCCTATATATATATATGTATATATAAGAAAAGTATTAGCTGAGTAAAAGGCTTTCACTACTTGTTCACTTTAACGTCTGTGGAGTTAGTATAATTCTTTAATAATGACTGTACTGTGTAAAGGTACACAAACATTACACATTCAGCAAAAACATCTTGACAAAACAAGTTCACATGGGTAAAATGTTACAGCTCATGTTCTTACTTTCCAGTTGCTAAGGTGAGCTTCAGAATAGAGTCGTGATGTTAGAGGCAAAGGATGGCAGTGACTGGAGTCCAGGCTAATAAACCCTGCTGGGATAATTAGCATGACCTCCCTGCTATTGCTGTTAAGAGGCATTAAACCGAGGGAGAGCGCACGGAGGAAAACAGAAGCGGAAAGGACCAGACAGCCAAAGATGAAGTCTAGGGACTGGGAAAGTGGAGAAGGTGGCTGCAGGGAGTTCTGGCTACAGAAATGTTGGGAACAATGGATTCATATTCTGTAACATGATCTACTGATCCCAGCTGGCCTTAGCCCTGACTGCAAGGCTTTGTTTGAGAACTATAAAAACCTTCATTTTTCATAAGCTATGAGTGTAATCTAGGAAGCGAGAGAATTTGTCTGATGTGAATTACGTGGTCTTTGTTCACGTTGTGTTCCTTACTGAATCTGGGGAACAATGTGAGAGCCCTCCTGTGGCCAGCTGAACACCTGTAAAATCCCTTGGCTGCAGTCAAAGACAAGACAGCCCACCAGGTAACGTCTGCTTTCTTGTTCAATGCGAGTGAGTTGTTATTATCACACTATTTATTTTGCCTACAGTGACAGAGGTGTGCATGGCACTCTCAACAGTAAATCAAAGGTGACTGGCCTCAAACACTTAAAATCTAAGCTAGTGCACAAACACAGCAAAGTGAAGCGCAGAGGTAACCTTGTACAGAACAGAACGCCTCATTATCTATTGCTGTAAGCTGGCACAAGTCCATCAACACAGACAAAGGAAGATAGGTGGATTGAAGAGGTGCCCCTGTGGGGCGCGTTGACAAAAGGCAGTGGACCTGCAGTGGGAAGGATGGCTCTGAGCATGAGGCTGTGTCTTCATACACAGCACACAGACATTTACACCCACATGGAACAGATGCAAAATTCTGCACTCTGACTGGGGATTTTTGACAGATCCGTTTGCAGAGATGTAGATGCTGCACAAACTACCCAGCAGGATTCTTCTTCTTCACAACTTCAACATCACCAGGCTAATCCTCATTCACATTGACTTGGTTTACAGCAGTATCAGACCGAAAGGATTCAATAACATAAGAAATGCTGAGACATCACACTTTCGATATCAGTAACCTTTCCAGCAAAAATTTTCTATTTATTTGCTACAGAGGCAAAGATTCGGTGCAGCATCTTAGAAAAGGGAATAGCTGGTCTAAGTACATAGAGACCTTGAAAAGTTAGAAAAAGAACTACTGATATTACAAAAAATATGAACCAAAATAATTCTTTTTTAAGCTAAGAAGTATGATATCGATTTAGCCCTTTTGTAACTATGAAAATAATTTTAATTTATATAGTCAAATTAAAGAAGACACACTGAGAAGCGACAGCATGAACAACCAGGTGTGTGTCCTATGCAGCATAATGCATTACATTATGGAGCTCTTTAAATGGTTCTAAATGGCGGAATACCTTGGAAGAGTTGTCAAAGATAATTTACACAATATTTCTGCTGATTTTCATTAGCATAAGTGAAAGCGCAGGATGAGAAAGCAGTTTTTAATCCTTTCAGTGCAACATTAATCAGCGCTGCCTACTCTACTGTCTCCAGTTTTTCATGATTTGTAAGCCAAAACAAAATGCAGTTTGAACAACCCATATCTGTAGTTTTTCCAGCAGTAGCTCAACATTATCAAAAAACCCTAAATAGTTGCTCCCTGAAATTTTTCAGTTTCATCATTCTTCTAGACTCTTGCATTTAGCTGTCCTTGCTCTCCTTTTCAGGCACATGCAACATCTGACAAACTGTGGCTCAGTACAAGAAGTTTAATGTGTGAATTAAGATCTCTGCAAATCCAAAGCGGTCTGAGCAGGGCCTCTGTTGGCAGTACAGCAGGCTGAGCAGTAGATGGTGGTGGTGCACTGTCACCCGGTGCAGCTGGCCAAGGACACTACCAAGCTGTTAAACCATTTTTATTTTAGAGCTGATCAGTAACAGCCTTGGAGATGACTGTTTTCTTCATGTATCAGAACATTAAGAAATGAGAAATGCTAAATATCTGCCTCTTTTGAATGATGGAAAAGGTGTATTTGAATTTTTTTTTTTTCTCCCCTAGAGTTTCAGGAAACTTCTAAACTTCCTTTTCCAGCATAGAATCATACAATGGTTTGGGTTGGAAGGGACCTTTAAAGCCCATGTAGTCCAACCCTTCTGCAATGAGCAGGGACATCTTGTGAGAAGAGAGTTCTTTAGCTTTTACTGTTTTCATATACAAATCAAAATGAAAGAAGTAAGGAGAAATATTATAAAGAGTGGGAAGATACCTAAATGCAATCATCAAACTGCAGAAATCCTGCCGACATGGTTATTTGCCACTTCTCCTCTCACATTGATTTTGCCACGGTGGCATCCGTCTGGAGGTGAAGAAGGGAGTGAAGGAGCTGGTTTCAGTCTCCTCCTCTCTCCTCCTAGGCAGGTAGGATGGAGAGAAGGAGCACTGGGGACATCCTTCACCTGTTTCATAGCAGATGGTTCATGTGTGGGATTCTGGCATGCCTTTATCTCAGAGGCTTGATCTGTTTTCACTGCTGTGGGTGTTTTAGAGCTCGCTCCTAGGGATAGATATGGCATTATGCATCTGGAGCCAGCGTGTTTGCCATGATGATGGACTGAACTGATCTTGGGGCCTCTACTGAGAGTGGAAGAAGTGAGGTCTTGGAGCAGGACCACAAAGGAGTGGATTAGAGCTGCCCTTCTGAGCAGTACAGGGGCTGAAGCTTTATAGCAGGACCTCTGATGGGAGTGACGTGCTGAAAGCAATATCTAAAATATTGTAGACTAGGGGCCACATAGCAGGGGCAGATCAGATTTCCAGTTAAACTTGTTTGCCAGCCACTGGCCAGGCTGCAGATTTACCTGTTGCTGCAATGGGAATCTGCAGCTTGTACTTACAAGTATTTACATATGACAGATGATTAGGATATAGAAAGCATAGTTTACCAGTAGAGTGTATATATAGGCTTTTGTTTACAATTTTAAATGTAATGAATCCAGAATGGGGCAGTGACAGGACCATACTAATACCTTTATTTTGGGGTTCACATGTGCCATCAAAAGCAACACTTTTTCAGTTCCTAGCTCATGCTGACTAAGACGAGGGACAGAGAGGGGGAGGCTGCCTAAATGACAGATGATGTGCATGAACAATCAAAGCTAACCGAGCAATTCCACTTGGGCTGTGCATAAAACCCATTATGGAGGGAAAAACAGATGTAAGTCAAAGTTGAACTAGTAGTTGAGAACAGGGTGAAGAAGATGATCCAAACTGTTCCTTTTCCTGCTGCATCTGGTATCAGAAGAAGAATCTGGTGTCAGAAAAGAGAATGGAAGGGGAAAGTCCAGGGGACTTGGCCGAAAGTGTCTTCCCACGGCATTTCTTCCTATTCAGATTTGTTCTCAGTCCTATCTTCACCCAGAAACAGAACAGCATCATGAAGGTGGATGAGTCTTTGCTTCATCTCAAAAGCACTAGTAAAAGTTGGGCAGTGAAACAGAGAAAAATGTGCCCCAAGGCTAGCAGGCCAGAAACAAGCAATGACCTTTTCAAATTTTCCCACCATGAATCAGATTATTGTTTTTTTTCCCTTTTCTCCCTCCCTACTTGACTATAATTTTTCTATCACCTAAAAAAGATAAGAAACGCTTGTTCAAAGATGTAATATAAAGAGCAATTCCCATGCTGCCTCTTTTGGATTTGAAACCTGGTAAGAATTTATTGCTCAGTAAGTTAAACTTGATAATATGACATTTCTGAGGGCAATGGCTATGTAAATGCATCCTTATACTGTCTCTGGGGTGCCACTGCAAACAAACCCCACAATCCTCACAGGGTAATGATATCACCTTTATATGACTGCAGATGGAAAATGGAAAACTGTAAAAATAATCTTTTATGAACAGTTTCTCCTTTATTAGGTCCTGGAAAAATGTGTATTGCTTCAAAAGGAAACAAAGCAGCGAGAGAGTGAGCAATTCAAATAATTTTTCATGGTACCTTCAAACATTAAAAAGTGAATACAATAAAATACAAAGGAATTCAGAAACTCACCTCTGATTGCCCAGACGTAACTATTTTTGCACTATGAAGATGTCAGTGCAGAAACACTATCCATGTCAGAAAAAAATCAAGTCTTAAGACAAAATTAATATCTTACAGAAAAATCATACCACAGCTTGTACTGTAAGGCTTAGTCATTAGTGAAGTTATTTAATATAGCTGTTTCATCATGCAGTATAATTAAAATGATAAGTTAACCATAGTCATGACAGTTCTTCCTTGATTAATGTGTAATATTATTCTTATAGTCTGGTGGTTTTCAATCTTAGAGTCATGAACTCTTGGTAAATTGGGCCTAGAACCTCCATATGGAGTCATGGGGTTTTTCATCCAATTGGAAGTTCTAATCCTACAAAGACTGAATAAAATTTCCCTGTCTGAATTTAAATATCTCCAGTGACTGGATGGAGCAAATAGTCCTCTAAGGAATATGAAAGTCATGAATACTGCAGAAGGAGAATAAATATGTATTTGATGTGTATATATATACATATATATAGATTTGATGTAGCCTGAATGTTAGTTATCACACCTATTCATTTAACATGAAATCTATTTTTCTTGGGCAGATGCACGACAAGGGATTCAGGGAGAAGGCACTATCTAAAGAAAAGTATCATTGTCAACATTGCAATAAAAAAATGCCAGGCTCCCTCTGTTCCTTACCAGGTTACAGGACACGGTACTACACTCCCTGTTCCCATAGATGATGCCTACCTGTAATGAAAGGCAGACAATAAAAGCCAAAGTTTGGTCTTTAACTTTGACTTGAATTTAATAATTTATTTTGTGCGGACTATTCCCTAAGAACGCTTCCAAGAAAGCAACATTGAGTATTAATTTTTAAGACAGCTATGGGAACTTTCCTGTTGCCTGAAGAGGTAACGAATTTTTCAAGACAGTACTTCAAAATGGCCACTCTGCCGCTTGCCTCTTGCTGCTGCTGTTGACAGACCTATAGACAGTACTGGGAAGAATTCCAGTACTGGGAAGGACTCTGCGAGGTTGCTCTCGCCATTCCTCTGCCTTAGGCTACGCTCAGTCTCCACAGCCGGTTCTCAGCCATCCCCCGTGATCGGGACCGTATGTCCCAGTTCACTCCCCAGGCAATCCGATTTCAATGCTTCACTGCCCTGCCTGCTCAGAAGCACTTTCTAACATCTAATCTAAACCTCCCTTGGTGACATACAAGCCTCTTATTTTTTGTCCTATGGTACACAAACATGGCAAACAGGTTACTTCCTTCCTCTTTGCAGCAGCAACTTTTTACATGTTTGAAGCTTATTGCTGTCTCCCTCCTCAGTCTTCTTTCGGCCGGCCGTCCTTCCAGACAGCTAATCATTCTTACTGCCCTCCTTCGGACCCCTTCCAGATCATCCACATTTTTCTCAAAGTAACTGGAGTCGCCAGACAGGCCTTATAATGTGGGATTTCCCATGTTCAAGCCTCAAATCTCACCTGCCTTATTAAAAACGTGATATTTTGCCTGCTCTTGTATTTCCTCTTTATTTTCATAGGGGACATGGGTTTTGAGGTTGAAACATAGAATAACCTGCAGCAGCTTTCCTGCCCCATTCTTCAGAGCCGCCTTTGGCAGAACAGATCCATGACTTGGATGTGGCTGTGACAGAAGTGAAAGCCAGAGCATCACGAAAGGAGCTGGGGAGGTCTGAAGGGCGATGCATACCCTGAAGCACTGGGAAGGCCCATTGGTGTTTTAAAATTCAAAACCCAGCAACTCTCACATGCTGCCCCACATCAGACGTAATCCTCCTGCCAAGGACTCACCAACATAATAGTAAAATATTACTATGTTTTATAGGCAATGCTTTTGTTTATACAGCTCAGGTGATGACATCTTAGGTCCATGACTTATATTTGACTATGCTCTCTCCTCTGCAAAATGCTATCCGGCCAGTCATGCTCCGTCCTGCATTTGTTCGGTTGCTTATACCTGATCACCCAAGCACATTGTCTTTACTGAACTTCATCTTTTTCTTTTCAGAACACTTTTTTAATTTGTGAAGATCATTCTGACTTCTAGTCCTGCCCTCCATTACTGTTGCTGTTTCTCCCAGCCTGGTGCCATCTGTGAATTTAATAAGCCTACTATCCTTTCAAGCATACGAATTATTAAAAATCAAAAATACTAGAACCAGACCTTGGACAGACCTTTGAACTCTATCTGAGATACCTTTAATTTCAACAGAGGACCATATGCTCTGCTATTTGGAGCAGGTCAGGAGCAGAACACACTCTCCTCCGCAGACACCATTTCCATGGACATGATGCGACACAGAGCTATGAGTTTGCTTCTTCCACTTCCGGATGTGTGGAATTACTGTGTTGCTTGTAGAAGCCAGTATCGGCTCTTGTCTCTGTAAGGAAGGACTGGGGAGGCCGCCTGAGTGTCCTCAGCCCCCTTCACTGCAGCAGAAGCACTGGTTCATAGACCTGAGTGCAGATCTAGCTGGAGCGGAAGCCCAGATCAACCCAAAGGAAGAACCATCTCATCTCAGAGCTGTAGCACTAAGACTGTCCTCTGCAAAATATCTACTGCAACAAATGGGAATGGTTTGTCTGGGGATCCCTAGGCACCTTGATAATACAAGACAGAAATTATAAATGCTTTTTGCAGTCTGTAAGATCTGTGACATTCAATGGCAGCAGTGTCCATCACTTCTGAAAATTCAAACTGTTTTTTGCTCTTACTGGCAGACCCCAACTGCACGAGAAGTGTTTCCTTCAATGTCATCAAAAGGCCTGGGATCTCTCACTTTATGAACAGTTTTAGAGGAAGCTTCTCATAATTTTCTGTGAATATGTACGAATCTTTCCAATCTGGGGCCTATCAGAGAGTGGGACTTGGCATTTGGAAAAGATTTGAGCCTTGCTCACTTGACTTTTTTCCCCAGTACTCAGACTGATGACATTTCAGTGTAAAAGGAGGCTTTGCAGCTGGTGCAGCTTCCCTTTCTATTCTTGTCAAGGAGACCTTGCAGGCAGCGGCAAATTCTGCCATTCCACAAGGTGGAAAAGATACTGGTCATCCTTATCCAGTCTGGATGTCTTGGCAGGACCAGGAATATTCAGTCTAGATAATTCAGTCTCAGTGCAAAGCTTCTGATGACAAAAGTGGGTGGAAGGGAGGGAAGAAAAGTAAACCAAACTAAGTTTTAAAGCTAATTTCACTCACTTATGCTATTTCCAGCTTAATTTCTAACTTTTAAACCAATCACCATTATTTGCCAGACCATTAAAAAAAAAATCTGCTGAAAATTGAGAGGGTGCTTTATACCATCCACCAGCCAACAGTGAGAACAGAGGTGCTGGAAAGATATGAAATGTATAGCCTGTGCTGATAGAACATGGGCTCGCAGGATTTATACGCACTTAGGGACCACTTACAGGACTGGTTTGTGCTTGTGTGGCCAGACATGGGAACATCATGGGGTAGTTTTTCTTTGCAACGATGCAAGGAGGTAACAATTCCCACATTTTTCTTGCAGTGTCAGAGGGAAGGTAGCTTGGAGAACAGGAAGGCTGAGGATTGGGACCTCTAGTTTCTCCAAGGTGATATTAAAAGATTCTTTAACTGCAGACGCTTTGTATTACTAAGCTCCTTAAAGATTTATGATGATCATTTTCCCCTGTGAAATTTCCCTTCTGCTTAAGTATTTACAGGAAGAAGAAGTTTTCCTTTTTTTCCTCTCAAGTCAGCAAAGCTTCTCCTGTGAGGATTTCTAAACGAAAGGGGGAGATTAGTGTTTCAGGAACATACCTTTAGAAACATTTACTGGACTTCCTCCTGCCCGGCTGGTTGGGCAGCCACTGCCCTGCCTGCCTCTGTCCGTGGATCTTCGGCTTTATTTTGTGGGAAGGGATTGGGAAAAAAATCCACAAACAAGCCTTGAGGCGCTTTACATCATCAAATCCCACTTGGGATGTGATGGGTTTTGACTAAAGGAGAGAGCTTCACTTAACGGGATTAAGGAAATTTCCAGCTGCTTAGAGCCTCCTTTTCTCTGCCTCTCATTGACAGGGAAAGAAGTTTCAACATCGTAATTGCATTGCAGGATAATGCGTGCAGTGGCTGTTGACTCCGCACCCAAGGGCAGCCTGATGGCTACCGCTGCCAGAACTGTGCACAAGGGAGTCAGCTGCCCTCAGGGGTTTTTACCAAGACCTATTTCTCACCCAGACAGGGAATATTTATTTTGGTCCTCAGATGCACCTTGACGTTTGCCTGAAATTAACAGCTCCTTTTTCATGAAATACTGTCCTACTGGGGATGTTTGGAAAAAATGCAAATCATCTTCTTTTGCTGAACATTAGCTTTTCACAGAAAATCACTTCAAACTAATTTCCTTTCCTATTTCTTTTAGTTCTGGAGTACGTTTTGCTGTATTAGTGATGGATCTGCATCATGGGATCACAAAACCATTTTGCGAGTACAAAGTAAGCTGTAGAAAGACAGGGAAACACAGAAATCCATCTTAAAGATAATAAAAAACCCCACATCACTGCACAAACTACTTACATTATGTTTTTGAGATTAGTACACACGTTTCAGAGAGTCAGGCATCTTTACCCTTTCACCCCACCTTCCAAGTTTATCTGCCTTCATAGCTTTGTTTCCCTGAAATATTTAGAGGAAGTATTAAAAATGGGCTATTAGGCTATTTTGAGATTGAGAACTACATGATCACTATGCTGTTACTGGGCTTTTTCAGCATAACCAATCTGTAGAGGTACTTCTGGCCTGTATGTTTTGTTAGTATAAATGTGTAAACTCGTGGTTAGAAAAATAGCCCTATGCACAATGGTTTCTAAAACAAAACAGGTCACAGAGAAATGATGTACTATTTTGAAAAGCAGATCCCTACTTAATTATCTGCCAATATATGTATAGTTATTTAAAGTTGTTTGCTGTTTAACACTATCACTGAAGTTTTATGAGGGGAAATTAAAGACATTCTATGCCCTAAGGAGATTGTAAAAGGTTGCATCAAAAGAAAAAGAAGGAAGTGTTCATTAGTATGCCTTATTCCAGTTTGAGGCAGTGAAAACCTGTATGATGCTCTACGTACTCAGAACTTTTCTGCTTTATATACTACTGTCCAAAATCTGTTTTACCTTTTCATTTCGCTGTCGGAGCCTGTTGTGCAGGCCTAGCTAAATGGCAGTCTGTCTTCACAGAGGAGTAGAACCGGTAATGCTGATCATCGACCAGGATGCTAAACACAGCTGGGGCATGGCAGGGGGGGGGGCACTGGGGTCCCCACCGGAGCAGCTCACACTGCACTTGAACCATCTCCGCCATGGAGTCCTCTGTGCTCTCTCACCTCTCCTTCATTTATGTACCTCCATATGAATAAATACTCGTGATTTCTGTCTATGTGTGTTTAATCTTTGATGCTTAATTCAATTTATGAAAAGATTGAAGAAATACAGTGGTTTTATTGAGTACATCAGATTATTTTTTTCTAGATGGACTTGCAGAAAACTGGATAAATTGTGCTTTTACTTTACATATTTTTAATGGAAACTTTCATATTTTCAAAGGAAACATAAAACTTTCATGGAAACTGTTTTCAGCAAAGTGAGGTATTTTCTTCTAAATAAGTTTTACATTTTTCCTAAAGAGTCAAAAATGTTTGCCTCAGAAAGATCAAGAAATTTGAAATAAATATTTTTTGATTTTGCTGAAAGACTTTCAGGAAGCCTCAGGGATTTTTATTAGGAGCTCTGGCACCTTAATTGCATCACTTTTGCATAAATGAAGCTCTTGTTAAATGTTAAGCAAGGTTAAATCATGCTCTGCAGAGACTGCTAAGCAGCTTGACTTCAAATTGCTCTCTCCTCAATTACCTGATTTTGTTATGAATTCATATTTTCATGACCTCTCCAGTTGCCATAGAGCTTAAACAGCTTATTGAAATGAGCCAAAATTCCCAAATAAAACAAAAACTGCAACAAAGTAGAACAGTAACAGGAGGAGAAAAGGTCCTGATGGGGTAAGTAGAAACAAAAATTTCATAGTGCATTCTTTAGAGTGTGTCCCACTCGCACATCATTCTTTGAGTTAATCAATGCCATATGAATACCAAGAAAAATCAGCCAACCTCCATACTTCTTAAAAAAGAAACATATAATATTATGTTACGTTATGTTACATTTCACTGCTGTCTCTTCGCTGTTTCTTTCACCATTTTCTCTAGCTTTCACCTATCAGCCTGCTAGGGGGCCACAGGACTATGAAGTACAGCTTGAATGTTGCATGAATCACTGTCGGAGACTTACAGACTTCGTTGTCATGCTGGCCTGGTTCCTCGGTGCCTGCATCACTTCACCACATTTTTAATCCAAGTATCTCCCAAGTGTTTTGATACAAGACTTGGAAAAATCCCATTTTTGATCTCTCTGAAGCCCTCCACAGATTTTATGCTTCCCAAAGGAGAAATTTTGTTATTTGTTCATTGCTAATGACTCTTGGCCAATAGCAAAATGTGTATCTGAACAATTTAGGTTATGCCCATATGGACAGGTTGAAAATTTCATTACATGTTGGACAATACCATATCCAAAATGTTCAGTTTCTGTACTGCAGCAGGCTCATGCCCAGTCTCCCCAGAACACAAGGAGAGAAAAGATGCAACAGTAGCCTTTCATGTAGAAATATATTTGGTAAGTATACAAGCCTGCTGCAGCATCCCTTGAGAGGCTAAACCAACTTAAACTGGTAAGTCTCACACAGAGCTCCTTTAAGATTTTTTTTCTCCCCTGAATACCATGTTGAAATTCTACTTTTAACAAGTTTAAAAATGTTAGTTACTTTATGTTTTCAAAACTGAAAAAGAAATCTCTGTGAATAAATAAATCTTGAGAAGTATAGCTACAGGGCAACAGACACAGGCATTGCACAACTCAGAAGTTCCAAAAAATACAGTGTTTGAGCTTAATAAACCCAGTATCACCTGCAAGCCAGATCAGTAAGGGGCTATGCTCTCCTGCCAAACTTACTGCAAAGCTCATATTTTCAAGAGTTCATAACTCAGTTGTAAAATGTTAACAACTGTTTTCCAGACTTCTCTTTGGTATACAAGATTCAGCCCAGAAATCCTTCCATTTCATCAAGTATGATTCAGGTTAAGGAAAAAAAAAACCTTTAAATATATTTGCAGTGGGTTTTTTATAACAGTAAAGTTCTACCAGGGTAGAAACCATTGTAAGCCATAGAATACAAATAGTTATTTTTATTTGTATAAATTGAATAAGCAATGTTAATTATATGAGCACATAGTCTTGTGTAATACTTTTCACCAGCAGATTTCAAGAAGTCAGATGTCATACCCCATGTTAATTAGATGAACACCTTGTTCTGTGTAGTATTTTTTACCCGCAGTCGTCAATAAGTCAGAGTTCAGGCCCCTGACCTACAGTCTGAGAAATGAAGAAACAAGTTAAGTGAGATATAAGCTGAGCTAGATCTAGCTGATCTAGACTAGCAACCAAGCTAGGAAAAAGACCCAGGGACCTTTAGTCCCAGCTGGACTTGCTCACCAGAAAGCAAGTTACATGTGCAGCAAAAAGTATGACACACTGCCCGCAGACATGAGCAGCGTATTACAGAGCCAGGTCTGTAGCACGGCCCCAGCTGCGGGCACAGTCCTGTCTTGCTCTGGCAGAGCATGATCAATGGCCCTACACGGCTCCAGGGAGGGTTTCATTTGCCTGCCAGGGGACCGAGTGTCTGTCATCCATGTGCTTTGAAGCACGCTATGCTGGCATTTTTCTTTAACAGTACCAGGAGATAATTATTATACAGTTATGGTATCCTAAGAAACAGGTTTTACGTAGAGCTTTTGCAATTGTCCTAAGTACCTAGATATCTGGATATTAAACCTACAGTTTTCAGTGGTACAGAAATTCAGTTCTTGCTCGTCCCCCTGAAAAACAAAGCAGGGAACAAAATCAATCCATACTACCCTCTCATGGTAATAGCTTTGTACAACTTTCTTGTATGGTATCTATTGAGTATAAGCATCGCGCACTTCATACAGCAATGTGTCATGTGTGAAATTGTCTTCTGTTGCAATTTGTGTTTCTTAGCCTATGAAAAACTTACAAAAAAAGAATGAAGTTCCTAAAAAAAGAAATAGTAGTGATCTGATTGCTTGCTGCAATATAAAGCTGAAACTTCAGTCTTCAGTCACCTCTGCAAGCTTATTCGTATCCCAGCCCAGGCACGCCTGTGACAGTACCGTAGGAACATCTATCTGGCAGAGCATACAATTATTACCCATTATGAAGACAGCACTGGAACAGAGATATAACTAATTAGAGTAAATTTAGCACCATGAATTGAAGGACTTGACTCCCATTAGCAAACAGGGGAGGGAAGCTCAGCAGGCAGATAACATCTTTTATAGACAAGGATCATACAAATGCCTATTTCACACTTATTTAATCTTGCAAAAGTGAAAAAAAAAAAAAAAGACGGTTCCTGAAAAGCAGATGAGCTATTCAAAGGCGTCCAGACACCCCCATGCAAAGCCTGTGTTCGAGAGAGCCCCAGGCAGCCAGGACAGACCTGCTGGGACAGGTTGCAGCCCTCCATGCCCCCCTGAGCGGCCTTGCCCCAGCGGCTCTGCATCGAGGGAAGGGTGCACCGGCATCCCCGCTCGGCACCACGGCTGGCACATGGTGGGCACAGGGGCTGCCTGGGGCGAAGGGGTACAGGTGGGGCAGGGAAAGGCATGTGGGGCCACACAGGCGCCCTGCCCAGGGCTTAAAAACTGCAGTAAGGCTCCGCAGTCAAAAACACTGCAGTGTGTGACTACTGGCATGCTGCGATCCTCTGGAGATACCAGCACCCGCCGGAGTGGGTATGTTCTTGTGAAGATACCTGAAAATGAGGCCACTGTATTTGAGGCCAACAGTGTTACAACGTGCAGGAGTAATGGTTTTAAACTAAGGGAGGATAGATTTAGACTGGATGTAAAAAGAAATGACGGGTACTCGTGGTGGGTGACTCCCTGTTAAAGGGCGCTGAGGCACCCATCTGCCAACCTGACAAGGAGGCACGTGAGGTGTGCTGCCTTCTGGGAGCTCAGGTCCAAACTGTGGCCAAGAGGGTGCCACTACTTGTAAAGAGCACAGACTACTATCCGCTGTTACTACTTCACGTAGGCACAAATGACAGCACAAGTCAGAAGCTTGGCAGAATTAAGAAAGACTTCAAAGGTCTCGGTGTTGATTCAAAGATCCGAAAGCATTGGTGCCCAAGTTATCTTTTCGTCCATTTTACCGGTTGGAGGAAGGGGATCAGCCAGAAACAGACACGTTACGAATATCAACTCCTGGCTTCGTGGCTGGTGCCCATCGTGAGGGTTTTGCCTTTATGACAATGGGACATTCTTCAATGATTATAACCTGTTAGGGAGGGATGGGATCCGCCTGTCTAGAAGAGGCAAGGGGATCTTTTGCAGCAGGCTGGCCAACCTAGTGTGGAGGGCTTTAAACTGAAGGACTCGGGGGGTGGGAGGCAAAGTCACAATGCTCAAGCCATCCCATCTGTTTGGGGACTAAGAGTGGCTAATCAGAGCAGTGGCAAATGTTCCTCAGCTGCGTCCCAAGCTGAGAAGCAGAAGACCAACAACCTTAAGCGTAGGTATGGACACAGCAGATCCTCTTGCACCCCTCCAGGGAAACCAGCATGCTCGTGTTCCTCCCTGAAATGTCTGTACACCAATGCACGCAGCATGGGCAATAAGCAGGAAGAATTAGAGATCTGTGTGCGGTCGCAGGACCATGATCTCATTGCAGTTACAGAGACACGGTGGGACAGCTCGCATGACTGGAATACTGTCACAGATGGCTACAGACTCTTTAGGAAAGACAGGCCAACAAGGTGAGGAGTTGCTCTGTATGTGAGGGAGCAACTGGAATGTATTGAGCTCTGCCTGGGGGTGGATGAAGAACGAGTCCAGAGCTTATGGGTGAGAATTAACGGGCAGACGCATATGGCTGACATTGGTGTGGGTGTGCACTACAGGCCACCAGACCAGGAAGAGGAAATTGATGAAGCCTTCTACAGACAGATGAAAGTAGCCTCACAGTCACAGGCCCTGGTTCTCATGGGGGACTTCAACCACCCTGACATCAGCTGGGAAGACCACACAGCCAGGCTCACGCAGTCTAGGAGGTTCCTGCAGAGCACTGATGATAACTTTCTGATGCAAGTGGTGGAGGAGCCAAAGAGGAGAGGCGTGCTGCTGGACCTTCTACTGATGAACAAAGAGGGACTGGCTGAGGATGCGAAGGATGGGGGCAGCCTCGGCCGCAGTGATCATGAGATGGTGGAGTTCAGGATCCTGAGTGGAGGAAGCAGGGCAATAAGTAGGATCAAAATCTTGGACTTCAGGAGGAACTAACTTTGGCCTCTTCAAGGACCTACTCAGAGGAATCCCATGGATCAGGGCTCTAGAAGGCAGGGGGATCCAAGAGAGCTGGTCACTGTTTACACATCACTTCCTCCATGCTCAGGATTGGTGCACCCCCTGAGAAAGAAATCTAGCAGAAGAGGCAGGAGACCTGCATGGATGAGAAAGGAGCTTCTAGCAGAACTCAGAGGGTAGGGAAAGGTCTATGGAATGTGGAAAGAGGGACAGACCACTTGGGAGGAACACAGAAATGTTGTCAGAGCATGCAGGGATGCAACAAGGAAGGCTAAGGTCCACCTGGAATTAAATCTGGCAAGGGATGTCAAAGACAACAAGAAGGGCTTCTTCAAGTACATCAGCAGCAAATGGAAGACTAGCGAAAATATGGGGCCATTGTGAATGAGGTGGGTGTCCTGGATACAGAGAAGGCAGAGTTACTGAATGCCGCCTTTGCCTCAGTCATCACCCTGGAGGTAAGAGAGAAAGCCTGGAGAAAGGAAGACCTTCCCTTGGTCGAGGCGGACTGTGTGAGAGATCACCTGATCAAACTGGACGTCCATAAATCCATGGGCCCAGATGTAATGCACCCACGAGTGCTGAGGGAGCTGGCGGATGTCATTGCTGAGCCACTCTCCATCATCTTTGAAAGGTCCTGGAGGACAGGAGAGGTGCCCAAGGACTGGAGGAAAGCCAATACCAATGTAGTCTTCAAAAAGGGCAAGAAGGAGGATCCAGGGAACTACAGGCTGGTCAGCCTCACCTTCATCCTGGGAAAGGTGATGGAGCAGCTCATTCTGGATGTCATCATTAAGCAAGCAGAGGAAAAGAAGGTTATCAGGAGTAGTCAACATGGATTCACCAAGGGGAAGTCATGCTTGACCAATCTGATAACCTTCTATGATGGCACGATCGGCTGGGTAGATGAGGGGAGAGCAGTGGATGTTGTGTACCTTGACTTGAGCAAGGCTTTTGATGCTGTCTCCCATAACGCTCTCACAGGGAAGCTCAGGAAGTGTGGACTGGATGAGTGGACAGTGAGGTGGATTGAGAACTGGTTGAATGGCAGAACTCAGATGGTTGTCATCAGCAGCACTGAGTCTAGTTGGAGGCCGGTAACTAGTGGTGTCCCTCAGGGGTCAGTACTGGGCCCAGTCTTGTTCAACTTCTTCATCAATGACTTGGATGAAGAGTTAGAGTATACCCTCAGCAAGTTTGGTGATGACACAAAACTGGGAGGAGTGGTGGACACACCGGAAGGCTGTGCTGACATCCAGCGTTACCTGGACAGGCTGGAGAGTTGGGCGCAGAGGAACCTGATGAAATTCAACAAGGGCAAGTGCAGGGTCCTGCACCTGGGGAGGAACAACCCCATGCACCAGTACAGGCTCGGGGCGGACCTGCTAGA
>Ga0065711_1033654_pt1 | contig 25078 bp, 18 predicted proteins | sample Hoacrofraction12_FD_59098 | JGI IMG/M metagenome (GOLD analysis project Ga0065711, IMG submission 59098) | Hoatzin crop microbial communities from Cojedes, Venezuela - Epithelial fraction 12 v2 (version 2) | ecosystem: Host-associated > Birds > Digestive system > Esophagus > Crop | place...
GATAAATGAAAATATTCACAAGAAAATAATTTTTAAATAAATCTAAAGCTCTAAATAAGTATTATTTAAAACACCATAGCCAGAGTCTTGCATTTATAAAAGCATATCAAGAGGAAGCTTTAAACAGCTAAAGTTCCACAGAGAACTTCAATCTGACAATGTAATTTAATTTTAGCATATTTTTTCCCGAAAACTGCTGAAATCTGTTTGCGTAGTGTAACCTAGCTCATATCAGTAAATGCTGTTGAAGCATCCTAAAGCTAAATGAATGAGGCAAGATTGAGATCAGAAGTAACTCTTATGTAGGAAAATGCTAATTGATGTATTACAGACTTCCGTCATTTATTTGCATTTATAAAAATCGGGAAGAAATTACTGAAAGTCCCTATTTATTGCATGTTGCTTGTTGTCTGGAAATATAATGTCAAAGTAAGATAGCATTTTTCTGACTTGTTTTATCACCTGGCGTACAGCACAGCTTCTTGAGGGAAAGAGAGGCAAGTGGTGACGTGTCCTTAATCCACCCTGAGCTTCACAACAGCAAGCACAATGGGTAAAAGAGCACCATGCCACCTCCCTACCTGAAAAATGCCGCATCCACTAGCGCGTGCATCGTGAGCCTCAGCTGGCAGGGATGCCATGGCTCACACGCAGCCGTACGGGCTTGTGCAAAGTCACCACTTATCCCAGACTGCGAAGTCTTCAGCAACCTGGTCTGAACTACAGGCGTACGTCAAATTTGCTTTGAACCAAGTTGCTGAAGATCTGCACATCCCTCAAAAACCAAGCTGCCCTAAGTAGGACCAGTGTAGGTTTAGCCCCTTGTCCTTGCTAGTGCATTTGCACTTGCATTCATTAAAGACAGATTAAGGGTGGGAAATTAAGGAAAGTTTATGACAGTAAATACAATGGATATAAAGGGGAGCAGTTGTGTGTTAAGTCATTCTGATACTGAAAGTATTTATTTTGAGAAAAATATTAATGAATGGGGAAACTAATGCAGCTTTTATTCACAAATTCAACAAAACTGTGTAGCCTTTCATTCTACCAAAAGTCTGCAAAGTCAGATATGTGGCCAATGTTACACTGTAATATGTGAAATTACCATAACCTGGAGAATTTATTAGAACTGGCATGTCTTGGTGCTGGGTTTGTACAGGTATCAGGAAGGGATTATTTCAGCACACCAACTGTGCTAGCTCTTGGATGTATCTAATTATACACCTATAAGTAAAATGAGGATCATTGTTAATGCATAGTTACCAACAAAATCACTGATGAAATCGAGGCAAACTCATGCTGTGAATGGTTTGGCTTGAAGCCCTGGATATCCTAGGAAGATTTAGATGTCATTAAGAAAAAAATCCATTGTTTTCAGAATTATTGTTTCCCTGCTGAGAAACACCCTCCAGTCTGCAAAACCAGCATATTAACTTTGCATGAAAAAACAATCTTATGACATTTATTTCCACTAGGATGCTAGAAACTCTAATGAGAAACCAAATGTGCAAAGATGTTTATTGAAGGGAACAGGCTTAGAGAACAAAAACTTTTTTTCTTTTCTTTTTAAAATAAGTTATCAGAAGTTTCACATAATTCCACAAACACATGCTGTTTAATGAAATATTTAGGTCACACTGGAGTGAAAAATAACCTGAAGTGTTCCTGGCAATTATCACTGAGAATTTTTTTTTTTTGGTATTACATAAGATTGAGATTTGAACTACAGATTCTTTGCGAGAGAATACAAGAACCTTATGCATCTGTGTCAAGGCTGCCTACTCCTTTCCAGAGATACACTGGCTTACCCAGCTTAACATGTATTGCTCTGCATCCGCTCTCCTGTGGGGCCTTTTGACCCCTCTGTATGTGGAAACAGGAAAAAAAACGCCTCAGAGATGTAAATACCCTCTGTTTAACTCTGCTTTTGAGCTGATGCATGTTGCATCTTAGCCCTCTATGATGTTAGCCTAGACATGACAGAAAAGGCTGTATGTGCTGCATGTTTTCATTTTGCTGTGCTGTTATAACCAATTATTCCAAACAGCAAAGGAAGTGGGCAGTACCGAGATTTATTGTAGCATTTACTTTGCATGGAAAATGACTGGTTTTCAATGATAGGAGAAATAGTGAAAGTAGTTAAATGAACTAAATGCTTGAAAAATATTTTAGTCCTGGACCTGAACTCTCGTTTTCATTCCCAGAACAGGAACATGTGAAGGATAATACTTCCCACGTATTCTCTATTCAGACTCCCTTATGCTGTTGTCTGATGGGCTCTTCAGCTGCACCGGTTACAGTCCCCACTGGGGTGATCAGGCAAAACACAGTCTCTGAGCACATAAAATCCATACCCTTTTGTCTGAAATATCTAGTACTTAGTCTCAATACTAATATAGAAGGCTTTTTCCTACAGGATTAACAGGAGATTTTTAGGTGCTCAGGGACTTCATTTCCATAGACTTTGGATCTCATACCACTTACATACCTTGCGCTGCATGCTGAAAAATAATCTTGTCGAGATGTTTCCTTATATATGAATCAGTCTGGGTTTAGAAAGCACCTGGTTTTCTTCCAGTACAAAAGGCAATTAGGCACCTCAGTGAGATGCACGCCTGTCAGACTGACCTGAAAAATCTCTGCTTCAAACAGGAAATAATTTAGGATAATAATGATTTCAAATATGAAATGTAATCAAAGAGAGGGCAGCTAATATGAGTTCAATCTATTTATGGTGAAGGCAGATGAGACAGTTATATTGTCTCCATAAATTCAGCTTTGCTCTTCACTGTGAGTTATTCAAGCTTTCAGAAAAGTCATAACTGAAAGTAGGAAGGTATCTCTTTGGAAATGTTGATGTTTGGAGGTTTCTTTATATTCAGTTATTTGGATCGTGCTTTCCTACCCTTTCCTTCCTGAATGTTAATACGTTCATGAATTTAAAAATTTAAAAATTTTGAATTTACCATTTGAGTAGTCTAACCAATTGGAATTTATGTTAAATGAAAATTAATTAGGGAAAACAGAAAAGGTATGTATTGATAGATCAGAATCCTAACTTCGCTTTAAATCCTGATCAACTATCAATTTTCTACTTCCCATGTATCAGTCAAGAGCTATTACCCCCAAAACAGCATCACAAAAGGATTCTGTGTTACTCAGTCTGCAATGAACGTCTTGTTGCTTTCAGTTCATATGAGTTTGGGGGGGTGTATGTATGTTTAAGCAGTAAAAGATTTGTGAGGAATGATCTAGATGATTATGGTACACAATAATAAACAGTAATTGAAACCTTGAAATAAATGCAATGGCTATTTTATTTAGACTTTAAAAAACAGTGTGTCATTCTGTCAAAGCCAATGCAAAATATTGATTCTTGGGTAGTTAACTTCAGGAAGGTTCCTTGTGTTCATAATCAGATCAACAATTTCTTTTCAGTTAAAAAAAATGAGAGTATCTGAATATTTGCCATCTGAATTCCTCACCGATAAACAGAGAAAACACAATTATTCACCTAAATGGGCCTGATGGACTCATAAGCAATTATTTTCAGCACAATCGCCGATCAGCTCCCTTGTTGCCTAATGGTACCTGTCAGTATAACGAAAACTGTGGTTTGATGGGAATAAAGGAGATCACCTGTGGGTCTACAAATAATGGCGATAAGTGGAAGAAAAACAGTAAGCTGGACATAGATATATTAACTGTCCTTACTGACGTACTACATGCACAGTAGCCAGGGAAACAAAGGAGGTGAAGGACCAGTTAAGTTTGCTTTAGTAACTGATAGTTCTGGTTGTATAACTAATCATTTAAGTCTAAGCAGAAAGTAATACTATAAAAATATGTACTTTCCTGAATTAAATTAGGTTACACATTTATACCTGTTCTTCTCGAGTGCTGATTATAGCATTATTATGGCATCTGAATGTCTTCCAGCATCTCACCAGCAATGTGATTACTACTTGTTACGTTATATTTTATTAGAGAGCTTGATCTTACAAAATGCTGTACGAACTGCATTTGGAACAAAGACAACTGACCATTTGCCTGCATCAAAATTTCAGGAATGGACTGAAAATTTCATATTTCATCCAAGCTGTTACATTTCATTCCCCACATACATAAATCTGTCACATTTCATTCTCCCCACACATACACATCCATCATAGCCCCGTTCTCTGTAGTTATCCTCTTCCTTTAAGAAACGGAGAACTTCCAGTATTGTAAAACTGAGGACGTGTGACTTGTTGGCATGAACTGCAATGCTTATAGAGCTTAATCTAATTTTTCTTTTCAGCTAACAGACAGAAATTAAATTGTTGATAATATAAAAGCAATTGGTTCTCTTTTGTCTCCTTCTGATTACTTCTAGAGCTTTTGACTAATCTATTCAATTTTTAACAGCCACAGAAATTCCTTCCTACACCAAGAAGAAAGGCCCACAGGTAGACCAAAGAACACCTCTGCTTTGGCAGAGGACTTGAATCAATCGCCCAAGTGGCCTCTTCTAGTATTGTATCCCCCAAAATAGCCCAGAGGAAAGCACAACAGCTGCATTTTTAGGAATCTTGTACTGCAGTTTTTTTCACTGTTGTTAAACAAATCTAAATGATAGCAACAGGTATGGTCAAAATTAAACGAGATGCAGTAAACTAGCCCTGGGTCTGCAGTGCACTCCATTTCCAAAAAGAGTAAGTGATACTAATAAAAAAATCATTACAGTTCGAAAATTGTTCTTCAGAATTTTTTGTGATGGCAATGTAATCAGTCATTGGGTACTTAAAAGTGTAATCTCTGTACACAGCGTTGCATTACAGGGTTATGCAGCCATGGTTATCAGACTAAAAGAAAACAAGAAAAACTCTTCTATAATATTGTGTATATATATATACATCTATATATACCCACACACTTGTACAGATGTATGAGGATATATAAAATCATATAATCACCTTTATTTTTCTGACTAATGACTGAAACAGTTGTTCCACCAACAATTCCGTGTTGGTATGGCTCAGCTTTAAAGACAGGACATGCATTTTTTTCTGCATCCTGTCGGCTGCTTGCATACTACTAATTGCTTTATTAAACAGTTGACAGCTTACCAATAGTCCTGTGAACAGTCACAATGGGAACGGTAGCTTTCAGTGAATGAATTATAACATTCAATCACGTGCCTGAAACTGAGCAGTAAGTAGAAAAGTGCATTTCATTTCTGCACACCAAACTTGAAAGTAAAATTAGCTGTTAAGTATCTGCTGAACAAAAGTAACTTAAGACTTATGCAGCTGAAGCTAAGAAAACTGTTGTGAAGAAAGACTGATAAAGTATTATGCAAGTATTCTCTCATTTCTTCCTCTTCTCTTGCCCCTTCTGTCCAAGTTTTTCTTCATTTTCCAGCACCATGGGACCTGTGCATTAAGCTTGAGGTGGTTTGCAGAATTGAGCTGTAAATCAACACTCCCTCGTTCCTTCCTTGTTTGTATGTAACATTATTAAAAAAAGGAAGAAAGAAAGAAAAAATAAATTTTAAAAACCTTACAATGGCACATGGCAAGTTTAAGTTCATTGCCATAGTGACTGGAGTTTATTTCTCAAGCTTAGTCTTCCTACAATAACAAAGCTATCGCCCACACATCTCTCAGCTTATTCTTCCCCGTATAAACATTCGAATACGTAGTACCACAGAATAAGTACAGTAGATACTGTACCTTGTTTTCTTGTGAAAAATCACAGAAAAGAGTGTGAATTGCATGTGTGATGAGAATTACTGTGGAAAAAACAACAAAGACAGGATTTAGCTTACTGAAAGAGAACTGTCATTTGCAAGGGATTCATGACTATCTCTGGTTTTCATAATATTTTTCTAAAAAGATTTCTAATAACATTTAAAAAATGAAGATGTATCACAATTTTTTTCTGATTTTCTGAAGTCATATTGATCTGAGGCAATTTGCAAACTTATTTTTTAAAGCAACAAACATTATTGCAGATTCTAAGATGAACATTGTCTGAACGTCATGCTCCCAAGCTTCTCTACTGTTTCTCCTTTGCAGTGCCTTCGGTTATGCTGGTTTTTCCTTGAGTTACCAGGTCCTTTATGAAGAGGAGGTGAAAAGTTACAGTACAAACATTCTAAATCCTTTTCTAGTTCTTCTGCCCTATTCTGCATAGAATTGTCATAATGGGACTTTCTAGTCTCATGCCATTATTCAGACAATATTGGAAGCTAATAGGATACCCAACTATTTAAAGTTTTATATTTCACAAACTATTTCTACAATTTTAGCACCCACAAACATGGAATGCAGGATGTTTCACGAAGAAAAATTATGAAAGAAAACAAATGGTTTTCATTTGATCCAAAAGGGTTGTAATTTACTGTGAAATTATATGCAGCATCTAGGATGTTATGAGAGTGGGTAAGGACTGGATTCGTGCTATCAGTGCAGCTTTATAAAGCAACAAACCCACCAAAACTGTCATTTGTTTGGAACAATGTTATTCACAAAATTTGGCTTCATTCAACCAATGTCTTTTTTTCTGGGAGGAGGAGAGGATTTTGAACGCCTCTTAGCACTCAATTTCATTATTTTATCAAAATATAATGTTTTATTAGAAAAAAGCTGAAACAAATAATTTTGAACATTAAAAAACACAATGTCATGTTCTTGTTTCACAACAACATTTTTCATTAAAATTTTATCACGATTAAGAGAAAAACATGTTTTAAAAGATTAAATAACCCTGAACAGTATAAATTTTTTTTTTATTATTATTGCATAAAATTCAAACCTGGAATTCTTGCACAGTCCAAACCATCTATTTCCCTGATTTTTTTCTTCTTGGTCCTGAAAGAAAGATCTGTTATTATTTCAACACCAGTTTTTGTATCCGGTTAAGCTATTACACATTCTCCTCATCCATTCACCATACTGGATCTTTACCAAAGGATTTGCAAGTTCTGTTGCCTCTATTAGCAATCTGGTGCCTGCAGGGAGATAGCTGCAAATGTTGTTTCTTTCTCTAACCTGTAGACAAAAAGGACATTGGCACTAAATGAGAAAGTTTGTTACCAATGCTACTTTTCTTCTTATCCTCATTGTTCTGTCAGTTTCTTATTGATAGCCACCTTCACTGACTTTTAGTTTTTTTGCTTTTTTTTTTGCATGGAATTGTCATAATGGGACTTTATGGGTTCAGCGCTTACCCTGGCAGATTGACCTTGTTTATCTTACTTGAATACAAAAGTATTTCTTTCAGCTATGAAACTTCATACACTCCAGGTTCATGAAGAAAGCTCTTCTAAAAGAGCTGTTATCTCAAAGGCAGGCTGTCTGTATGGATACCCTGTTCCTCAGAGAACTGTTCTGTCCATCAAATCAAGATAGCATAAATCACGTATGTCTGGAGAGAGCTCCCATCTTGACACTTCCAGTTGTCGCCTGTTACCTCCATCCTATTTTGAAGTCTCACTTCTCAAATTGTACCACCTGTACTACATCAAGAACTAGCAGACAGGCTGGCAAGATTTCAGAGCTGAATTACATTTACTTACCAGGCCATAAGAAAAATGCTTATATTATCCAGCACGCACGACAACGGTTTCTTTGGTCTTCACAATATTATTAGCTTATGCCTTATGTTACAGGTTGCTTGGAATTATTCAGGCTAGCTTTAAGATATCTAATGTGGGTGTTGCTAATGCTGCAACATAGAAACATAAGTATAAATATCACAATGTCTTATTGCAGGCAAATTTGAACTGTTTCTAACCAAGCTGAGGTGATTAACTCAAGAACAGCATCCTGCCAACATGGCTACTAGCAATGCTCCAGGAATACATTCACTTATAATGAAGACCAGTCCCCTCACTAAAAAGAAACTTTAAAGAGCCCTCTGTAATATAGTAAAACCTATGAGAAACAGCTAGTCACTAGCTAAAAAGCTAGTCTCTTAAGCAATTTTTACAGCAGAAGATATTATCTCTAATCTTTCCCAGGGAATTCATCCTTTCCAGTTTTGTTTAGAGGAGGGCAGCCCAAGATTTCGTGCAAAACCCTGAATCCAGGAATCTGCCTGGCCATGCCCTAGCTGTCATTGAAAGGGAGTGAAAAAATTTTGAGCACGTTTCCTGTTTCAGATGATCAGAACACAAAAATATGTGGGATGTGCCATGGAGCACAGCTCATATGCAGCAACAACATTAATGTTCAACAAGGTAAAGAATGCATGTCTCGTATTGCAATGAAATCTGTTTTCCTACAGATTTTTGTAGGTTCCACAGCAGGGCCTTGATACTTACTACTGAGTCAATCAAATGTAACCTAGTATTACATTTAAAACTCCCAGTATCACAAATTATAGATTCAGAGCAATTCTAAAAAGTTGCCGGAGGGGATCAGCAAGGAAAAACCTAAGACGTTGATATGAATGGCTGGTGATGAGAATTGTGCTGATCCTGCATCAAGTTACCATATCTGAAATGTAAAGGAGGTTTTATTTCTATTTGAAGAGTTCAGAGGGAGGTGATAGTGAGGAACAAACACCATGGGTACAGAAATGGGTCGGCTGGTTTGTGTATTGACAGTTTGTAGGCTGGCTATCTTAATCCCCCAGACTGCAAAAGACAAATGTAACAGCTGTTACCTAAATTATCTGAAATGTATTTGCAGCACAAATGGGACTGTATCACAGGCAAGGTACAGAGTGATTATACCACATGTTAATACTAATGCAACAAACATAGGGAAGATCTTGGGGAAAGGCAGCTGGATGATTATCCCATGCGTGGCATTTTGGTCACTGGCCTCCGTTAAGCTATCTTGAGTGCAGTAGTCAGAATAGTTTGAGGCTAGAGACTACACAGGGATAAATATGGATTCCAAGATCTTTTCTAATGACATCAGACAGGTTGCTTTCTGCTTCTTTATCTTCATCACTATTATGTCTATATAGCAAAAATAATTTTAAATGCATGAGATACTGTCTTTTAATCAGAGTTAGGTGTCTAAGTCTTTATTGTGTCTCTGAAAATTAAGCCTTTAGTGTTTCTGGTTTAGCTTTCCCATTATACATACTGACTACAGTATAAAACTTAAATGGACCCCGTAGATACTCTAAGTACTGTCAAATGAAGAAAGAATAAAAGAAGAACAAAGAACATAAATCCCTGATACTGCAAAAAGCTAAATTCCTTCTGGAAAATACTGATCAATTTCTTCCCTTAAAAAGTTAGGTTAATACTGTGTTGGGTTTATTTCACACATTGTGTAAGTCAGACACAATTATCTTCCATGACCATCATTAAATCTATCTTAAATTTTAGAAACTGGCCATCAAATTCTTTGTATTCTTTGTATGTTGTAAGTCAGAGAGCTAGTAAGACCATTTGAAGGGCAGAAAAAGGAAAATATTTTTTAAAAAGGAACGGAACAGAAGGGAAATGATGGAACAAACTCCACAGAAGAAAAGGAGAACACCTGGGAGTATACCAATGTTAGCACAGTACCAATAGACAGGGGACATAAAGTAAAATCAGCAACTCCTACTACTCTTTCCTCTGGCAAAACTCGTACTGAACCCAGAAAGGAACTCCATTTTGATCTCTTAATTTTATATGCATCTTACAAACAACAGCAATTTACTGAGAAAAAGGACATTAGTCAAAATACCAGGCTACTGTGGGTTCATTTTAGAAATGTGTTTTCAAGTACATGACAGAATACTTTGCATCAAAGTCAAGTTCTATTTTACTGTGAAACTTCTGAAAAGTCAAGAAGTAACAGTATTCTAAAAACCTATAGATTTTTATTTCAGTGACTTGCCTTCTATTCGCAATGATCTTTCCAATCTGTCTAATGATGAACTTGAATGTATTTATTAGACATTTACATGCAAATGTTGTAAAGTGTAATCCAGATACATGCCCCTGCAATTATTTGCTAGGACAGTCAGTTAAAATGTCCCAGCACTGGGTATTAATATAATGTGCACATCTATATCTTAGGGGCTGGACTGAAACTCAGTTAAAATAATTTCACATTTCAGACTTTAGTCCTTATTTCTCTCTTTCAAGAAAATGCTGGCGTTCAAACTTCAATATGCAATATGAACCAGCCTCAGTAAACATAGTAAATAAATTCAGACATAGGCTCTGTGTTTATTAGTATCAAGTATCAGAGTCTCTGAGCACTTTACAAGGGATACAGTTTGAGTCACGTATGATTTCATAGGTCAAGCTTAGCTAGATCAAGGCAATTCCCTCTAAGTCAGAACTTTGAAAGTGAGCTGAAAATTGGAGTTCACAGTGGTTCAACACAGTAATTGCTGATAAAAGTATCGCATACTGATTTAAGCAAGACAGGTTGAACCTGCTTGCACACCAGAATATATTTGGAGAAAGCTCTAATGTCAGGTCTAGTGACATTGCTTAGCCTACTCCTCAAACAGAATGTTGACCACTGCATTTTCCTGAATACAGTTCTCCAGACTGAAGGGCGATAACTCTTTCTTTACTTGTTGGATGTAGCCCTGCAGCAGTCTGTTTCTTCCACGTAGTTTCCAGCTGAAGAAAAAAATAAATCACAGAAATACCAGCCTTTGCAATCCAGAGACCCATACTGTGGATCACTGCACAAGGTTGTAGAGTTTACTAGAAAATGTATATTTCCATGATTACCATGTTTCTCGGAACAGAGCTAACAACTTCTACAGTATAGTGTGCATGAAAGGTGGTTCTGTATGAAAAGGTAATAATGGTTGTCAGCACGCAAAGCTTAAGTGAAAAGACAAGCGCAGACTCATTTAGAGCAGTAAGCACTCCAGGCTCTAGACAAAGTCCAATCAAGTCTTTTCATTTGGCAAAACCAGCTGTTCACGCAATGATGGCCGCCCAAGACAGTAAACCTCATAGCAGGTCAGAGCTACCACTGATAGGTTAACAAGTATTTCCCATATTGCAGCTTCAGGGCACAGTCTGACTAGCATCTTTATGTGGCCATGCCAGCCTGAGCACTGTGCATTCCTGTCCTCAGTCATTCACTCATTCCCCCCATTAACCTCTGCCCTTCACTTCAGAACAAGTGTTTATTTAGCCAGGTGATAAATTGGACCAATTCCCTCATTCAAATCCCTTCTTCGTTGTTAGGTTTGTTGTTATTAAGCTGGATCTATGCTGCAGCTTAGTTTACCCTTCAGTGTGACAAGTGATTGTGATGCATACGGCGTGGGAAGAGAGGAAAGTGGGGAGAGGGATTGCTTAATCCTGGGCCATGCCTACGAGAGGTCCGTGTGATCATCATTTCTGTGATTGCAATATTGGCTGATTGCTATGGGAATAGAGAGGGTTAGTGTGAAGAGCTGCAAACACAACACTGAAAGGAAACAAAGACCCAGGCTCACTTGCAACTTGTCTTACAAAAAGTGTCCTGTTGTTCTGGAAACAGTACCGTGTATAAGATGTTTCTAAATAAGCATTGCACAAAGAATATGTTTATCTCAGTTTCTGTCTAATTAAAGCGGTGCTATCTGCTCTTGAATTCTGGCTAACTGCTAGGGCACAGTAGCAGAGTAGTTGAAGGTCTAATTAAATACTCCTGCTAGCAGGTATCCTCTTTCAGAGAGCACTGAAAACTCAGCGTAGCTTTCAGATTGGGCCAGTGTGGGCAGAGGCCTTCAATGAGGTTTTTTAATGCGTCAGAACTCTCTGCTACTCTGAACTAAAAACACGAGTTGGAGAGGTGTCTGATGGAGAGGGAGGAGGGTTTAAGAAATCATGTAAAAATATACCTTCTGAGCAGAGAGTTTTTGTTTGGCTCTTTTTTTTTTCTTTTTGCCTAGCTGCAATCATAGTCATTGTACAAACAACACTGCATTTCTAAGAAAACCATGTGAGAAATCAAATGGCAATACCCAGTGTGACAGGGCTAGCACCAATTTTTAGTAAAAAATATGTGAAGAACACTTGTGTCATTATTATGCAGATTGTAGTATAGCATATGTATGTATTCATCAGAAACACTGCTTCATCTGTAGCTTTTTAAAAAAAATGTATTATACCAAGTAAGCAACGTATATTAGAGCAATCAGAACTCTTTCAAGTTCAGCTGGCTTTAGACTTGCAAAAGAATAATTTGTAGTGTCAGCACCTTCACTGACAAGTTCTCTCCCTGACATAGGAACTGTGCTAAAATAGATTTTACTGTTTAGATAATTGTAAGCTTTATAAAAAAAAAAAAATTATGCCCAAACTAAAAACTGTGGCAAACACATGTACTATAACTTGGCCTAGAAACTGATAATTATCATAGATTTCCTACCACAGGTTATTGTAAATGAGAAAATTAGTGAGATTTGAATTGCATGTCTCTACGCCCTGTATCTGCTCCTCGGGTCACCAGATTTGCCCTAGCTATCCCCTTATATTCCCATGCAGACCAACACTGCAATATCAAGACTCTTTCTTGTGGTCCGTAACTCTTGGACCCCATGGTCCTCCTTCCCATGTTGCCCTGCCTGGCTCAGGCATAAGAGCATACTCATTGCCAGGATAATGCTGGCCAGCTGGCTGCTGACAAACATAGCAGGTAAGAGCAAACTTTCTATTCTTTTCCTTACTCAGGAATTGATAAAATTGCTTTTACCTGCTTAGCTCCGAGTCTTCCCCGAACTTAGAAAAGTACAACTGTACCAAGTTACTCTTGTATTCCGTGCTCTTCTAACAGTGTGTGTATGGATCAAATATAGTTTAACAGATCTGTCTAAGAGTTTATTATACCAAATTTGGAAATCAGAGTGAAGTAAGTGGCTATATTTCTGCATGAAATGTTACTTGGATCTTGCTTAATGGATTAGTAAAAGCAATATATCATATAATGTGTTAGCGTTGAAACATTTGGCAAGTAAGTAGAAAGGCTTTTTCAGAGTCCAGTGTCTTTTACAAGATCAGTGAAATCAGATTGTGTTTTTCTGGACATAAATAAGTCCATTGGCCCTGCTGCGATGCAGCCTTACCTCAAGGTGATTGAACAACTAATCCTGGAAACCATTTCTGTAAAGAAATGACATTTGTAAAGAATAGACATTTGAGAACATTGTCTCTGTTATAACACTGGAGTAAAAAAAGTGGAAAGCTAATAGTAAATACAGTGTAGGAAATATGATTGCCAATAGATATGTTTTAGAAACACACAATAATTCATAGCCTGGAGACAACAACATCTTCTCTGAGAGCTTGGCTTGAAGAGAGAAGAAGCTCCATTCTGTGGATAAATTTCTGATGCTGTAGTTCACACAATCTCAGAAAGGCTGAGGTTAGAAGGGGCTTCTGGAGGTCAACTAGTCCATCCTCCCCCCTGTTTAAGTGGACCACCTAGAGGTGGTTGCCCAGGACCATGTCCAGATGGGTTTTGAATATATCCAAGAAGAAGAGACTCCACACACCTCTCTGGGCAACCTGTGCCAGTGCTCAGTCACCCCCACAGTGAAAAAGTGTTTCCTGATGTCCAGAGGGAGCCTCCTGTGTTTCAGGCCCATTGCCTCTGGTCTTGTCACGGAGCACCTCTGAAAAGAGCCACTGATCACCACTCTCTGGGCCTGATCGTTCAGACAGTTTTCTGTCCACCTCACTGCCTGCTTATCCAGCCCATGCTTCATCAGCTTCTCTACAAGCGTGTTATGGGAGACAGTGTCGACAGCCTTAGAGAAGGCAAGGTAGACAATATCCACCATTCTCCCCTCATCTACCAAGCCAGTAGATGGGTTGGCAAAATAACCTTCATCATAGAAGGTTATCAGGTTGGTTAAGCATGACTTCCCCTTTGAGAACCCATGCTGACTACTCCTGATCAACTTCCTGTCCTTCGTGAGCCTGGAAATGGTTTCCAAGATTAGTTGTTCAATCACCTTGAGGTAAGGCTGCATTGCAGCAGGGCCAGTGGACTTATTTATGTCCAGTTTGCTTAAGTATTCCCTAACCAGATCCTCTTCCACCAAAGGTATTCTTTCCTTGTCCCAGCCTTTCCCCTTAGTCTCCAGGGCCTGAGATTTCTGAAGGCTGGTCGTGCTAGTAGAGACTGGTGGAAGAAAGCATTCGGTACCTCAGCCGTTTCAATGTTCTACGTCACTGCGCCCCCGCCCCATTTAGCAGCAGACCCACATATTCCATAGTCTTCCTTTTGTTGCTTATGTACTTATAGAAGCCCGCCCTGCTGCTTTTCTTGTTGGCTTGTTCCCTTACCAGACTTAGCTCCAGTTGGGCTTTGGCTTTCCTAACCCCATCACTGCATGCTCAAGCGGCAGCTCTATATTCCTCCCATGTTATCTGTCACTTCTTCCCCCTTCTGTATACTTACTTTTTATCTGTACTTATTTTTGTTGGAGTTTTGCCAGGAGCTCCTTTTTCATCCATAAAGGCCTCCTGGTATCTTAGCTTGGCTTCCTGCTCATTGGGATGGACTGCTCTTGAGCTTGGAAGAGACAATCCTTCAATATCAACCAGCTTGCCTGGCCCCCTCTTCCCTCCAGGGCCCTATCCTATAGGACTCTTTCAGGCAGACCCCTGAAGAGGGTTAAATCTGCTCTCCGGAAGCCCAGGGTTGTGATCTTGCTTTTTGTCCTCCTCCCTCCTTTTAGGATCCTGAATTCCACCATCACTGCAGCCAAGGCTGCCTTTGATCTTCGCATCCCTGACAAGCCTTTCCTTATTTGCAAGTATGAGGTCCAGCAGAGCATGTCTTCTCATTGGGTGCTCTATTATTTGTGTCAGGAAGTTATCATCAATGGTCTCCAGGAACCTCCTGGATTGCTTGTGCTCTGCAGGTATCAGGGTGGTTAAAGTCTGTCATGAGCAACAGGGCCTGTGAACGTGAGACTTCTAGCTGTCTGCATACGGCCTCTTCTACTGTTTTCCTGATCAGGCAGCCTATAGCAGAACCCACTACAGCATCACCCATACTGGCTTGTTCCTTAATCCTTACCCATAAGCTCTCAGTTGGCTCTTCATCCATCTTCAGAAGAGCTCCATGCACTCCAACTGCTCTCTCACATAAAGGGCAACTCCACCTCCTCGCTGTCCTGTCCTTCCTAAAGAGCCTGTATCCCTTCATTGCAACACTCCAGTCATGGGAGCCATCCCACCACATTGCCATGATCCCAACAAGATCATAGCCCTGCAGTCACACACAGATCTCAATTTATTCACATTTATTCCCCGTGCTGCACACATTAGTGTCCAGGCACATCAGAGAGGCACGCTGGCATGCTGATTTCCCAGAAAGGGGCTGGAGATTTTTCCCAAATTGGTGTCTTGTAGGCACTTCCTTGCTTACCTGCAAGTGCTTGAGGTGACTCTATTTAAGATCTGTTTTGTTGGATTTGTCTTTGCCTTCATTCACACGACCCCAGGCCCTTTGCTTGTCAGCCCTGTCAGTCACTCTCTCACACGGCTGCTGGTAATACTCTTCATCTTACATCACTCCCAGTTTAAAGCCCTTCTTACCAGGTCAGCCATCCTGCTGACAAAGATACCTTTGCCTCACTTAGTGAGGTAGATCCCATCTCTCCCAAGCAGATGTTGATACTCGGACAAGGTCCCATGGTCACAGAAACCAAAGCCATGTTGTCAACACCAGCTGCACGGCCAGCGCAGCTGTGTAATCGGCACAGCTCAGTTTGTTCCTCCAAACCACAGGAACATGCCCTGATTATAAAAACTGATAAAATTTTAGGACTTTTTTATAAATATATAAAATTCATTTAAAGTGAGCATCTTAAAATGCTACTTTAAGTGATATTAAGCATACATATTTTACTGTGTAGCATATAATACTTCAAATTATAACACCAGTAACATGTATATCCTGCTTAAAAGAACAAACATTTAAAGAGCAGGTATTCGGCTTGTACAATACCGTTTCAGCTCCAAACAGCTTGTTACCTTTGGCAAATCTGCCAGGTCCAAGTGAAAATTTCCAAGGAATTCAAAATCTGTAGAAAGGAAGGGAGAACAGGCAGCCAAGGTACATCATTTCCTTAAGGAACAGCCGAGTTAAATATTCAGTATGCTGTCCTGATCCTAGGTAATATAAATTCTATGGACCTAAAAAAACAGTCTGACAGCCTTCGCAGACTGATTTCATTTATCTGCCTCATGTACACCATAATCTTCTGAACAATGTCAGAGAAGTTACCACAGCATTGGATTAATGTGAGTGAGACCAGGCTCGGGATTTGTAATTCCACCATTTATGATTTGTCACTGGGTTATCTGAGTGCATAATTTCCACCACAAAAACGTTAGCATTTGAATTCAAGTTTCTACATGGTGACTTAAAGGTGCCCTTACCTAATTCTGAATACAGCCTTTTGTAAGCAACAATTTGCAGTGGTTTTATTCATGACTGCTGGTGTTCCTGCTGTAGGAGCACCATTACTGGGTAAATCCACAGCCCCTGCTGAAGGCAGAGATTCCGTACTGCCGGGAGTGATGTTTAAATGTCAGCTGTGCTGCCTAAGTGTTAGTGATAATTTTTTTTGACAAAGTGAAAAAGCAGCAGTAATAATAATAGTAATAAACTAAGCCCAAACTTTAGTAGTTGAAATCTATAAATATGTATACCTGTGAAGAGCCAAAACTACATTCAGAATTCCTAGTGCCCTCGTCAATTTTCTGTGAGACAAATTGGTTTAACTCAGTAAGCCAGACAGCTTGGCAGATACGTTTAACTTGTAACTATGTCAAGAAAATGCATCAGAGTAAAGCTTGCAGAAGAACCTAAGAGGATAACATTCTTGTGAGTACCAGCTGAAGAAAACTTGTTGATATGTCCCTCAGACTGACATGGACAACTGGGGAGCTGTGCCTCTGCCGAATCCGCACAGATACAAAAATGTCACTTTTTATAGCCTGCTGCCCTCTCTAGGAAGCAGGTATTCAGACACGTGTCGCACTTTAGTGTCCCTTGAAATAAGGACCTTACCCAAAGCTCACTGAAGTCAACAAGAGGCTTGCCATTAACCTTGCAGTGTCAGGCTTTAAGGCTCTTGCATTAGCACCTGTGTAATTGTAAGCACATAAACATGGTGACTGACATCCAGCAGACTGCCACTGCACCCAAAATTATAATCAAGGCCTAACTGAAGAGCCTCAAATGTTAGTCACAGTAATCATGGAAAAAATTGGAAACGATAATCCATTCCTATATATTAAATCTCTTAAAAGTACAACATTTACTAGTCTTAAAGAGAAAGAAGTGAACACTTTTGCATATGCATGTTGAAGTGTATTGCAAACAATGAGCAGCTCATAGGCAATCACGAGGGCCATAGGTAAGGAAACAGGTTGTGTTACTACCCAGTGTCTCCTCCTAGCTGGACATCTGCGAGGTCCTAGCTAGGTGACTAGCTGGTCACCAAGAGAAATCATTAGATACATAGACTTAGCTGACATTTGGATTGCACCTATTAAAACTACAACAAAAGCTTTAAATGAAAAGGGCTGAATAACGGTATGCAACAAATATATTTTCTACTTATTTACCAGCTGAAGCATCATCACGTTGCCAGTCACATTTCTAAAAATCCTGTATGGCCTTTCACCCTTATGTTCAAGCACACATTGAATAGGATCTTTCAAGAACATCTTTTCACAGACAGCTTTTATTAAGAAACAATATAAATAACATAATAAAAATGTCATCACTTGTTTGGGGGGGAAGATTGCAAAGAGAAAAACAGCAGCACGGTATCAGTGTGAACACAAACCAAGAAAGACAAGGAGAGCTTTGTTGATCAGGTTACTCCTCCTGCCACAAACAAATGTTCTCCATGTTGTGCAGAAGTGAGAACAAACAGATTCATGTGCAGGGGGTGGGTGCGATGAAAAGCTGTTATTTTTCAATTGTGCCAAAAACATTCTGTTTCGTTCATCTCAAAAAGAGATCTGAAGTGAAGAATCTTAAAATAAATTTTCAGAGTCATTTATAAAGATCAATATCCCTTTTCTGAAAACAGGAGCAGAGAACCTATTAATCACACATATTTCTGACCACCACTTTTCCAAAAAAACCCCGCCATTTGCATATCAGTCTGTTGTCCCCCAAAATAAATAAATGTCTCAGTCTCCCTTTGAGTCTTTTTGCATATATCTGACAGAATGCATCAAGGCTTCATCTAGATCGTCTGCTTTTTTTCTCTTTTCCAAACTCTGTGTATCTATTTCCCTATATATCTGAAATTTTGCATAGTTTGTGGCAAGTTAGTTAACCATGCAGAGCCTCCTTTGTGCACATTTTCACCTGCTGCAAATTTCTTGCAACTAAGGCTGATTTATGTCAGATAACCAGATCATCAACCCAGAACTTTGGAAAACACAAGACTGTGTGTACTGTCAGTTTTGCTGCAATGACCTGGATGTTCTATACGGACATAATGCTTACATGGGTTTTGTAAATGATGTACTTCTATGGAGTGCAAATTTTGAGGAACTTGCCTACCAGAAACTTGCCAGAAGATATAGTTTAAATGAAAGAAACTATTTAAAGTACTATCCTGGACAGAGTTGAATTTTACAATATATTTGAGCACTTTACAAGTTGGGAGCGTGAATTCCCATGACTTCCTCAGAAACTGGCTGCCAAGGGTATGAAGTGACAGCAGGAGCACCATGGAAGACAGAGGAAGGGAGGCAGTAGTCGCTAGGCCTAGTGCGGGCCCAGGTAGCCAGTTGTCCCTGAGCAGCCCGTGTAGATAATGGGGAGAAAGCCATTTTGGTAGATGCGTAGCACCTCGAGTAGAGCAGGTGTGAGGGCCCTCGGATTGCCCCTGGAGGAGGCTGGGAAGACTGCTGTCCTCCAGATGAAGTTAGTCTTTGTGAATGCTCTCCATAATATTCTTCAATTAGACCATGAACACTGTTTTGCACCGGCAGGAACATTGAATAGAAGTTATTTCTGACCACAGGTTAATTAAAGTGCAGGAGAATAAAGCTGGTCATATTTTTCCCTCTTACATGTAAACCTCAAGCATTTGAAATTCTGCAAAACACGGACAGAAGAAAAGAATTGTCTTTCACATCAACTTCAGTAATGACTTAGGTATTTGATAATGACTCAGGGAAGCAGATACCACATATTAAAGAACACAGGAATGAAGAGGACATGGTAGAACTTGGAGTTGTATATATCCTTTAGCTGAGAAATGGCTATCAGCAAAATTTATCATTTGGTTTTAATTATTATTTCTCCACCCTTTCTACTCAGCTGAATTAATTCAATATGTTTCAGACAGAGGTGTTATTTAAGCTCATGTTTCCTATTGTTACATATGCTTTAAAAATAACAGGAAAAAAGTTTCCTTATTGTCTTCATTTCTGTGCACTGGTTTGGTAAATTCTTGGAGACAAGGAATTAGGAAGCAAAGACTTAAGCTGAAGCATTTTCAGGCACTGGACTCCAAAGAAAATCCAGAGAAAATTCCAGAGAATATCTATATGCCATTAATTTATTTCTATAATAAGCTGAAATCCAAAATTTGATTTTCCAGGAACTACGTGAGCTGCCAGCCAGCAGTGCACTTTTATTCAGTAGAGTGCCTAGGCAAATTACTAACTTTAAGCAAATTCTCCAGTTTCAATGATCTCAGAACATTTTCCTGACGTCAGAATCAGAATTTGATGAACAGACCTGGATTCAAACATATGCTGATTTAGAGTCTGAATATGAATCGGTATCAAATTTTGCTTTTAGGATCCATTACTAACAGCTGGCACTGTACTGCAAGAGGGCAGAGTCAGAGTATATGAACCCTTAGCCCTTCACACCTTGATCACTGATGAGATGCAGTCAGCATCAGCTCAAGCGTCCTGGGGGCTCCTGTCAAGTTAATCCCTTTTCCTGGTTTAAACCTCGTTTCTTTATGAGGTGGAAAAAACAGAGTTGATATTTTTTTTAAATATACAGCTTTTTCCTAGCCTACCAACAGCAGGTATTATTGATAATTAATTGCTTCCTTTATTATTTTCCTTTTTTTTAATGAAGATGTGAAAGTTGTGGATTATCGTACATAGTGACAATAACACAACCAAGAGATGTGTTCAAAAAAAGCAATATGGGAATACAGAAGTATTTATTAAGATAAGATACAAATATGCTGGTGTATTTAGATTATGCAGAAGCTTTAAATGTCTGTGGTGGATAAAAGTGAAGGTTAAGATGATAAAATAACTGACAAATGAAGCAGATATTAATGTTTATTAAATAGTTACATTTGGCATTTAGGGCTGTAGATTTGACATGAAACGTATTGCACATAAAGAGTAAGATACTTTATAGATCCCTCACTGTTCTTTTTTTTTGTCAGTAAAACTTTTCTACCAGTCTGAAAGATGAAGAGGGATCTTCAGGCGTTTGAGATAGGAATCAGCATGTGCTGAAGTGTGGAGAGTTTGACAAAACAGCGCATAGGAAGAACAAATATCAAACCAGAATGACTGAGAAATGATAGAGAAACATGAAAACTGACAGCTTACCCTGTAAAGAAATTTAGCATATAGAGGATGAGAAGCCACGCTGGAGTTCTGAAATTGAAAAAGAGGATTAGCGTTGTAGCCTGGTGTCAAGAGGGGAAAGCCTCCAGTGGCTTTGGAGGACTCCAGCATCAAGTCATGAAACCAAAGACAAAAATACTGCTCTCAGTAGATGTCATCTGCACCCTGCAGATGTCAGGTCACCGCCTCGAGACTACTTTTATCTTTGTCCTCATAACAAATTCCTCAGAAGAGCATTGACTTTGCTTCTGAAATTCTCCAAATACATTTTCCTGCTGAACACTCTTTACGCTGTGTTCATTCTCGGTGTCGTTGCAAGCAGCATCGCCTGTGCTATCTGTCTGGCAATGTGCTAGCCTGTGTCCTCAGCAGAGGCTCAGAAAGGCTTCTTGCAGGGAAACATATAGGAGAAGCCTGATCCTAGGACAGGAGCGCAGCGGAAAAATGGCTCCTGAGCCTGACACAGATGAGCCGAGGGAATGCTCCTACTTACACTTCAGCTTATGTGTCAGGCGTTGGCAGGCAAAAACCACCTGACATGCGTTCTCAGGAGACAGTATGAGACAATGTCAAGTGGGCTGTACGATCTGAGGCTGTCCCTCAAGCAGGAGAAAGGTTGACATAGGAGGAATTATGTTGCTATCCCGCTGGAGACCTCTGAATCTTGGGACACACCAGTTTCAGGCCTCTGTGTACCAGCAGGTTCCTCTAAAGTTGCTCCAACGCCTACTCTGTATAATACCTAATTCAGCCTGCCCAAAAATTTCCAGTACACTAACTGGAAACTTACTCAGATAATTCCATTTTCTTCTTCCACTTGATTGGGAGAAAGTGCTTTTTTCAAAAATGGGAAAAAAACATAAAATTCACTGTGATTTTCTTTCTAATGGGAAAAACCCACTGTGACATTCTTAACAGAAAAAACACGGCTGGGTTTCTACATTGTATGTCTCTGTGAAATCACACACCCCTTAGCATACGAACATTATCGTGAAGTGACAGGGGAATAATTTCAGGACCCTCTTGTCAAATTACTAGCAACGTGCTCCAAAGAGAGCCACAAAGAAAAGTGAAATCTCATAAAATACAAAAGGGCAAACCTCTGAAAGAAACTTCTGTCTTATAATTCATTTTCTACACTCCCTTTCTGTTCTCAACAACAGAAACCTCCTTTTTAATTAAATTATCTGTCAGTAGAGAAATACATGGAATTATAATGCACAAGAACACATTGCTACTTTAATATTCTACACTATTTATAAGACAGCACAAGGCACGGTTTTTGACTTTTAAATACTGGCAAATCAAATAATTTTCATTTCTTAGGCATTTAACCATGTCAGATTTAGAACATATTAAATTCACCATCACATCCTGAGATCTTTCTGCTCGGAAAGATATCAGGTCAGATTTCCATTTATGCTACATTTACATTTATATCCATTTTAAAGACCCTCTTCTCTGCGAGAATGGTTTCAAGTGACCTTGCTAAAAGGAAGTAGGGTCTATATTGTATTTTAAAAAGCTGATTGTTCGAAAAGGCATTGATTATACAGCAAAGTCCACTGCATGACACAGAACCTCAGCAGGCTGATAGTGTTGTATTTTCATTTACAGCGGTCAGGTAATGCGGGTTTCCCTCAGCTGGGGATCTAGTCATGTATATTTTGTGTAATTAGAGGATATATATTTTAAGCAATAACATACAGATCTCTACTGTATATATTTGGCAAATATTTCCACACTTCAACCAACTGCAGAAACTGTGAGTTTGGAAGCTAAACATCCCAGTTACACCCAAATGATATCCATATACTCCTTTTAAAATTTTGCAGATCTTGATCAAACTATCCATTGTCTTGGAGATAATCCAGGTTTATACCATTGCATCTGAACACAGAATATTATGAGGCTATATATAATTTATATAGATCAGCACTAATTGTTATCAAAAGACCCAGGCAGCTAAAGCTTGTTTCTTTAATACCAGACCTGATTTTCACTGTCACCTGCAAGAGTGGAATTGCACCTCATACAGACAGCAAACAGTCCCATCTCCCTTTAGATTCTGGACACAGGTCTCAAGGAGAACATACATGGTTCATAGGCTTGGGACGGACAGTCCATTTCATCCCAGCAAGCCTAACTCCTGTCAGTGATGGCAGATGAAAATGGGGTTTGGGTTTTTTAAATTAAAAAGCCTGCACTATTAAAATCAGCTATAATCAGTTGGGACTGAAGGTCCATTTGCGCTTTCATTTGCTTTGGTGAAACATCAGAGTTATCCCATTGTGCTCTGTGGAATTACTGTAGGGTTTTATTCTCATAAATGAGAACAGAATTTCTCTCTTAATCCTGTCTTTGAACCTAAGTGGTTACAGCCTGAATTACCTCTGTGAATGAGACAAATACATGTCCCACTTTAATACATTCTACAGGTTTCACAGAATCATTTTCTGTGTGCCTACACTGATTTTACAGGATTTTAACATTGATCAAAAGATGGATTAAAAAAAAAACAAAATAAAATTGAAGAAGAAGAACTCTTAGATGTCCTAATTCTCTGCTGGGATGGATGTCCTCTGCAGTGACAGCCTCCCTGTGGTTCGGATTGTTTCTAGTGGTCTTAGATGGACACTCCTGAAAACGACTTCTTTGAAAAAAAATCAATAAATATATCTTTGTGCTAAAGTGCATAACTGTACAAAGAAAACAGAACAAAAGACAGCTGATGAAAACCATAGGTAGTAGCAGGTCCGACTATGCCTTGTAATAAGATTCAGATATAACTGCTGCAAACATTAGAGCAGTGAAAGGGGCAAAAATGCACAGCGCAGATTTTCAAAGTGACAACAATCAAAGTTCCTTGGAAAAAGAAGAAAAACATTACCCATTTTGTACTTGTTATGTAATTGTGCTTGTCCTTGGACACGTTTCACCTGCGATCACACTTCCAGCAGTTTGGTGTAGCATTTTTATTACTTCTTTATATTTTGTCATCATCATCACTATTTATTTTTTTAAATGCGACTGGGCTTGCCTGCTTTAAAGAGGTTTTTGAAACATCTGTGTGCATGGTGGACATGGCTATAGTCTCATAATCCTCCTCACGGGAGCGGAAATGACAAAAATGGAATAAAAACTGCAGGTCCCTTTGGAAGTTCTTGTTGAGAAACCCATAGAAGATGGGGTTCACACAGGTAGAGATCATGGCGGTGAGGTGGCAAATCAGGAACAACAGGTTGTGGCTGCAGGTAGCGACAGGCAGAATTTCATGATTCCAATCAAACATGATATTGAAGATAGTGAGAGGCAGCCAGCAAACCGCAAATGCGACCACTATCGAGATCAGCATGACGTTGATCCTTTTGGTTTCAGAGGATCGGTACTTATTGTCTCTCATCTTGTCCATCATGCTGTTCCTTTTTTTTAATCGTATGTATATCTGCAGAAAATTCAACAGAGAAAGACACACGGGACAATTTAACCTACAACCATCATCTTTGAAAGGAAAAACAGACATCAGACAGAAGGAAGTACGTATCGCAAGGGGATTCTCTCTTACCTTTAAGTAGCAAACAAATATAAAACAAAGCGGTCCAAAGTACTGAAGCACCAAAAGCGTCGTGGTGTAAGAAAGCCTGGCAGTGTCCAAGGGGAACAGGTCCAGACACACGTATTTGTCCTTGTATTCCTCAAACGTTATGTTTCTGAAGGGCTCATCCGTTAACACGTGGTAGATCAGGAAAGGCAGAGAGGAAGCGGTGGCTAAAACCCAAATGGCAGCAATCCCCAGGTAGGCATGTCTGTTGTTCGGCCTCCAGCCGCGGGGATTGACGATCAGCTGATGGCGTTCAACAGCGATGAGGACTAAGGAAAAGACCGAGACGGTGATGGAGGCGCACTGCACGAAAGGGTTCAGCTTGCACATGGCCTCCCCAAAAATCCAGTGGTCCATTAAAGTATACACAAAGGTAAAGGGAAGACACATGATGGTCACTAGAAGATCGGAAAAGGACAGGTTAACAATGAGGATGTTGGTAACGTTGCGCATCTCCTTCTGCTTTAAAATGATGACAATCAAGGCCAGGTTTCCAGAGACTCCCAGAATGATCACCGTCCCGTAAGCCAAGGCCAGAGTGAAGACCATGGCCAAAGGCACGTGGCAGTCCTCATCCTCAAACTGCAAGAACTGCGAGTTCTTCTCCGAAAAGTTCAGGTGACCAGAAATATTTCCCAGGAGGGCGAGGGCCGAGGCGTTCATGTCGTTTCCAGCGCACCCTACCACCTTCTCAGCTGCCGCCGCCTTCATCCGAACCGCTCCGGAGCTCAACAGCCGCCCATCAGCCCGTCAGCGGACCCTCGGCCGGGCCCGCTCCCCGGCGCCGCATCGCCCTCGCACGCCTGCGGAGAAGGCAAGGAGCAGGGCCGGTCACCCCGCGCGCCTCCCGCGCCGGCACCCTGCACCGGGCCCCGCGGGTGGGCGCCCAGCCGCCCCGGCATTCGCCTGCCCGCAGCAGGGGGCTCCGA
>Ga0065711_1033655_pt1 | contig 25078 bp, 14 predicted proteins | sample Hoacrofraction12_FD_59098 | JGI IMG/M metagenome (GOLD analysis project Ga0065711, IMG submission 59098) | Hoatzin crop microbial communities from Cojedes, Venezuela - Epithelial fraction 12 v2 (version 2) | ecosystem: Host-associated > Birds > Digestive system > Esophagus > Crop | place...
GTCTCCTTCTCTGGAGATATTCAAGACCCGCCTGGACAAGGTCCTCTACAGCCTACTGTAGGTGACCCTGCTTCGGCAGGAGGGTTGGACTAGATGACCCACAGAGGTCCCTTCCAACCCCAAACATTCTGTGATTCTGTGAAAAAGAAAGTATAGGATATCCAGAGAAGCACCAGTCTGCCAGCACCAGCTGACGTAGGACTTCAAGTAACAGCATACAAGTAGTGAAATCAGCACAGAAACACACACCCAAGCATTAAACTTCTGCCGAGCAGCAGAAGACTGTGTGGTTCAGTAGTCTGATATTCCTCTGAGTCCCTCACCACCAGGCTGGAGAGTCATTCCTCATCTCTGCCTCTCCACACTTCTTTCACAGCCTTAACACTTTTTTAATGTAGTTGTGTGTTGGTGCTGTGAAAATCACCATGTATGCTCTCAGCTGCACTGAGCAGAAGATTCATATCCCAGGTGAGAGACAACTTGAAATTCCATTCCCACTTCGTAATTACAGAACATAGTCATGGAACAAAGCACGAAGCAACTTCCCACCCCATATAAAAAAATGACAATCCTATATCATGAAAATGTATTCAAGGAAACAAAGCACTAAATGGACTGAAGTACATTTCCATATGTCAATATGTTTACAATGCATTCTCAGCAGGAAGCTCCACCATACTCCAACAGCCCTTTTATTACCATTGTTATTATTATTGTTATTATTACCGTACCTTTCTCCTAGCCTGGACAAGCAGCACAGGCACCAGGATTGATGAGACAACCCTACCTAAGCAGGGAAATGACAGCTGTGCCACATGCCAGCAAGCAATGACACAGCCTTTTTGTTATCCAAAATGCCTACAGCCATAACTACTTGCTGCAAGGTATGAAGACTACTACTATTGTATTTCTGCTGCTAGAGTTCTTCCCCCCCTCTTTCTCCCTGAGGATTAAAACCAAAAACCCACAATGCTGTTTGCCTGCAAGATAGGCAGCAAAAGGTGTTAACGTAACACCTCACCTGGGTGCTTGGTGTTTCACTATTTGTAAGCTGCATTTCCCCTACAACAGTCAGAGCAACCAACAGCTTGCTTCCTCTCCTTCTTCCTACTCCAAAACACAGAAGAAAAAGCCAACTTTTACAAGGCCTTTCCGAAGGACTTTAAGGCCTTGTTTTCAGCAAAAGATTCTTGCAGAAAAAGGACAATATTTCCTTCACAGAGCTCCACTGTAAGTAGGTTTTCACTCTCCCTGCTGGTCTCACTGCATTTCAGAGCAACTTGAGAGCAAGCCAAAGCAGATACAGACAACATATTGCTTTCATGGGAAGATCCTAGCCCTACAGAGAAGCAGAACTGGGAAGGCTCACCCCTCTCATAGGCACTCAGACTCTGAAGTATCAGGGCTGAGACCCACACCAATGCCCAGTTTCCCATTAGCTAACCCTAGGCCAAATGCAGATCTTCAGTCCACAGAGGCTCACAAAAATCCCTGTCAGGAAGTAAGCTGGCACGACGGGCCCCTGTGCAAGCTCCCATGTAATACGAAGAGTAAACAAATGAGCAGTATTTTTAGGACCCTGCAGGCAAACCCCTACCATGTTTTCAGTCCACTGCTGATTTTCAAGCCACAGCCGTGTTTGGCACTTGGCTGGGACGTGATGGTCAAGCTTCAGCCTGAAGCACATTCCTTAGGTCCATTGATTTCAGCAAACATTTGGAAAAAAAAAAAAACAAACAGAAAACACAAACTAAATATCTGCTTTCCAAGAGGGGCTTACACAAGCAACATTTCAAAGCAAAACTGGACAAATTCAAGTTGTAGCATGTCTGTGATATACTTATTCCCTATTTAAAGTATTGCTCCATAAAATCTAGTTACAAAGTGAAACATGTCATTAAATTTAATAATCAACCATTCTGAATTTGAAAGAATCCAGCACATCATTTGTCCCACGCATGCCCTGAACCAGTGCTGATGATTGTACACTATTCTTTGTCTAGCCCAGATTTGAACATCTCCTGTGATTAACCTCCATATGTTCAGGCAATCCCAATCTCTCTGCACAAGAAAAATACATTAATCACTGATCACATTCTGCCTACAGACAGTATCAGTCTCCCCAGAAAGCTGAACAGTGATGCTCATCATTTGGCTACTGTTGGCTACTGAGAGCAGTACTTTGGAATTTCTAGACAATTCATTTGCTCTGAATTTGTTCTATTGGGTAAGAGCTGAAAAAAGCCAGAGCAAGCTAATTAAGAGCTAAATTGTGCCTTTGAGTATACAGGCATGCCTCTGCTAAAGCCACTGAGAGCTGTACTACTTAGGCTTCAGCAGACCTAGGTTTTAACTAATATCAGAACAGGATAAGTGTTACTGGGCCAGCAAGGTATATGGGAAGTGATAGGCCTCAAGACCAAATAGTTTCACTCACACAAAAGCAAAGCCAACACATTTAAAATTTCAAACTGCAGAACTGATTCTAAAAGCACAGAGTAAGTTTTCAGATTGGTTTTGTAGTTTCTTTTATTCAAGGAAAAAAAAAACCAAAAGACACTACAGGCTGATCTTGTAGGAGCCAGGAAGGTCTGCAAGACCCTTCAACTTCCAAAATCAGGGTATTAATCAGATGTGTAGAAGGTGCAACATTACTAACTACAAAGATGGAAGCAGGTGAGAGACGAATGAATTCTGGCCATAGGGCCTTCATTTCTTTCTCTGCACTAGCATCTAGGCTTCACATGCTATGCATGGCTACAATTCCTATGAAAAGAAATCAAAGGTAATAAAGAGGAGGGAAATTCCCTTCACAACCTAGCGAGCGTTACTCAAGGCTATCTATATGACATTAAAGCAGAATGGCAAGCTCTCATGGACCTCCTTTAAATGGTTCCTATTTAATTGCTTAGAGAGCCCCAGACAAGATTCAAGATACGAAATAGATGATGGTACATCAGGACGTAAGTGTTCTACTGGGAATCAGAATGAATCCCAGATATTTCTGGTTTATCCATGTCATTGTATAGCAAGTCACAACTAAGAACTTGCAAATAGCTGGTATTCAGCTTAAATGTCACTAAAATTCCAGTTATAGTAACTCCAGTAAACTAGAACATAATTTACAAACAGCATAATCTTAATTCTGACGTAGTCTGACGAAAGACAGCACTAACTGAACAGTAGGAGATTGAGTTCCTTCAATATTCCTGATCTTTTTAACTTCTTTTTTTTTAAATACATTTGAGGACACCAACACCACTTTATTAGGAACATCAAGCTATTTGCAAAGCAAAAGGGAAGAATGACAAAAGTTTTACAGATTCAGATTTGAATTATCACACAGAACAACTCTTGCAGAGTCTTTGGACTAATACAGTGAAATATTTAGACAGCAATCTATTATCTCCCTGTGACCAGTGAGAGTAATTGCTGTTGTGTCAAACTGATAACTGTCATGTAACCTATACAACCACAAAGAGTGGTCACCGCACAGTGCTGCAGTCCAACTTGTTGCACAGCTGCAAGAGCACTTGAAGGGTGCAGCATTTTGGTACTAAGGAAATCTGGGAACAGACACATGCAGGACTTCTCATCTTCATCCACTCATATGACCTTCAGTCACCGCCACACACACCTACATGTGGGTCCTTTACATTGCCTGTACTCATGTAGGCACATCTGCATTAGCTTCAACCTACAGGAGCTCTGCTAAAAGATGCATCTTTGTCAATGTCACATCAAAAATAGCACTGGGCTACATAACACATACTGCACCCTGCTGTTAAACATTTTGAATTGACTTTGCAGGTATTCTTTCTGTGCTTGTGATCCCCTGGTAGTATTGATGAAAATAATAATGCCAGGGGAAATATGAGGGTACAGAGCAGCATGTTCACCGGAGGAACTGGACAAGATCGGTAATACTTGTACCTCCTTTTCAGTACATTAGTTGCTCTTGCTACTACCTATGGTGGTCCATCCATTTTGGCACAAAACACTCCAAAATAAAAAGGTATTCCTAGAAACTCTGCATTATTGATGAGAAACATTTGTTCAACAACAGTTTCTTTGGGATTCTCAAAACTGACGACCTAAAGTAAAATGCTCACTTCCGAGGCATTATGTATTGATAAAAGCATAAACTGATAATAGAGTTTAAAGTGGATTTTCTCTACAATGCTATTTAATGTCCCATGCTAATGCTTGGAAAGGTTATTTAAATTATTCTGATCTTATTCCTAGAAGGAGAAATGCCCATTTTTGGCAGCTCTTCAAGCTTGGAAAGGTGGGGAAGGAAGACAGGCAGGGAAAGACAGAAATAGACCTGGTGCATTTGTGGAAGTCCATGGGAAAAGCCTCCATCAGTACACAATATATGATTAAGTATACCATTATATTGCCTATATGGAGAGTAATTCTGGATTCAGATCACTTCGATGAATCTGGGCAGTTCTTAAACAGCTTTAAACAGTGATCAGAACTAGAAAGAGGTGTCTAAATCCAGTATCTATACAGGGAAAACACTATAGCTATAACAACACTACACCACTGCAGTTCTGCCATTAAAATTCTGTAGGAAGACAGACTTCAGGTTACAGTTTTCTAAGAAGTCCAAGAAATTCCCAGTCCTTCCAAATTTTAATGGGAGCTGATATTCCTGGAAGGTTAAACTTGCACAGGATGCTACATTATAGTCTTCCAGGCAGTGGGAAGCACGAGCAGAATCTTGCAGTGAGCCAGGACTCTGTCAGAGCATCTTGGCCTAGTTTTCAAATCCTCAGCCACAACAAATGCACAGATTCACTTAACTTGTCATATATAAGTATAGCCTAGCCCAAACCTCAGTTTCACATGGAAATTTCCCAACGTGAAGTTCGGCACATGCCTTGTCTCCCAGTTATGCTCAGGTCTGCCAGGAGACCCATTTAGGCATAAGCTTAAAACCAATGCAGTCCTGAACTAGTTTGATATTCACAATTACAATGGGCTGACACATTCAGATTAGTATGAAAGCAGTGACTGTATCACTACAGGCCTGAATCTCACGGTCCTGAGTTCAGTCAGGATTGCCCTACTCATTCCACCTTTGACTCACTCCCTGATGAAGAAGTGCTTCCTGATGTTCAGAGGGAGCCTCCTGTGTTTCATTTTGTGCCCATTTCTTCTTGTCCTGTCACTGGGCACCACTGAAATGGGCTGGGTCTGTCCTCTTTCTACCTTCCCTTCAGATACTTGTATACACTGATGAGATCCCCCAGTCTCAGGGACACTGACAGGTTTTTCAGCCCAGGCCTCAAACACCATGCCTCCTTTCAGAAAGATGTCCAAAATACTTGCAGGGAAGAGAAACTGTGCTTCCAAGCGGAGTCTGGCCAAGTTATACGTGGCACAAGACAGAAAAAAGTTTCATCATTTTTCTCTGCCCTGTAAACCCATACAGAAATCAGCTTAACTGTCCACTCCTAGTGCAAAACTACCACCCTCAAAAAAAAAGACAATATGGGGTACAGGAAATGAAACTGAATGTCTATTCTAAGTAAAATAAGTAGTCTAACTTACTTGGTTCAAAAAAAACACATACTTGGTATTTTTGATTTCAAAAGAAACCAAATAGCAAGACACATTCTGATCGCTGCATTTATTCCAAACAAATACCCTTTGTTGCCTCAGCCAGTGGCTAATTGCCAATTTGTTTCATGAATAAAACCTGACACAGAAAACAGAATCCAGTTATCAAGTATAGAGGGTTACAAAAGAATGCAGGTAGCATAAGCTTAAGGCAGAACTGCTCTGCCAGCAAGCATCAATGTGCTAAGCACAATCCTACCTTCTCTATCTCCTGATCTGATTCTAACATTTTTGCAGTAGATTATCTCCCTCAAGGGCAAATGTATGCCAAACATTTAAGGGCTCTTACAAAAGGCCAGCACTGATCTCTGTGCTTGAATAATATCCCAAATGGACCTTCATTGGTAACATGATAACAAAATCAGTGTTTCAGTCAAAAGAGAAGAGTCTTTCTGCTCCTCTGTTTTTCTTTTTGTGCATTGATATAAAGATCAGAGTCATCTGCATGAATAAGATTTAGAATTCTGATGAAAACAATAAAAGACACTAAAGACTTTCTGGCCCTCCCAAATTTGTATTCAACCTCTCCCTTTGTTAAAGCTGTAATCACACTCCTATCGGTATTCAAGGGATTTATGCAAACAAGGTCTCTTCTGTCAAAAATCATAGCGATTTAATACAGTCGCAGGCTGTTTGGTTGTGTAGATTACTGGCACCACAGAAGATACAACTTAGTATTCTGATGTGTGTCAGCTCTCTAATACAGATTAGATGGTTTTAGCAGTCTCTTCTCAGCCATTCTAGCATAAGATACTGTATCTATATATAACCGGACCAGAAAAATAAAGGAAAGTAATAGGAGAGGTGACTTGAAGCTACAGTCATAAGGAAATTTAAAAATGAAGCTAAAACTCAACCTATTGCTTAATTGTAAATACAGTATTAGCTAAATAGCTCGCAAGTTCTCTCTCCATGGAATATCATCCGCTTGCATAAGGATGAACTTAAATGAATAAAAGCCTGCCATCTTTAGCTCTGTGCAAGTGCTAGCTACTGCTTGTGCATGTTACACATCCACCTTATACACCCAACACAAAAAGGATTAAAAGAAGTCCATTACACAGCTCCCAAAGACAGGCCTGAACTCTTTAGAGCTAGCTGTAAAAATCAACGCCTATACTTCTAGTGACTCTCTGGCTGACGTTCTCATCATGGGCAGTATCGCAGCTCCTCCACCACTCAGGGTCATATCCTGCTTCCTTTGGGAAAGTTGTGCAGTTTGTTTCAGTAGGAAAAATTCAGTCACTTGAAGTGAACTGAGCAAGATCTAGACATGACCTATTCCCCTCACATTATTGACTATTTATAGACAAATCTAGCTGTGTTAAGAGAAATTCTACCTGCACTTCCACAGAAGATTACATCTGTGCTCACCGCCACCCTCAAGAATGAAGAATGGGTCTGTCTTCCTGGCTTAACACCTCCTTCCAAAACCAGTTTGATGCTGTAAGGAAAGGGAGAGAGCGAGTTGATTAAAAGCTGTGATGAAATGCATGCAATAGAGCGGAGTATCTGCAGTGCGCTGTCGCCTCCACCCGCTTTCTCCCCAGGTAACCAATGGCACTTTACACGGAAACCATAACATCATCAGGGCAGTCTCTAACTGGCTATATTCTGGATACAGTTTCTGACCCAAAATATATGGGTTATATAAATATGCCATTCCAAAAAGTACGCTTTAATTGAGGCAGCATATTACCAAGCACCTTGCAGATATGCAGTAACTTCTGTAACTCCTTTGAGTAAAAGAAAGATGAGTTAAGATCTGACTGAATACTACATACATAAATATTTTAAGTATATATCTTTAATCCTGAAAATATGCAGAAGACTTGCTTTGACCACATGAACCTCTTTTGCATTTACTTTCCAATATGCTTATGACACTGGGTTACACCAGCAGAAATGATTGAAACAAAGAACATAAGGTGCTTAGTTGCTAAAAACAACATCACACAAACACAGTTCCTGGTGCCAAACTGACTGTACAAAACTATTAAAGCTTCATGCACATCACAAAAATAATACAATAACTTATCCCAAACACAACGCACCTTCCCAATTCAAACAGCACACAAATGCCAACAGAACTGGGTTCATGTTCAATCTACTAATACAAAATATTTGCTGAGTAACCACTACAAGTATTCAAGAGCTGCTTATGGATTTTCCACAAGCAGAACAAGAAGATGCTATTTGTAGGATAAATCATTGATTGTGCACTATTTACTCAGCTCTACTACTAGAACAGCTGGTTGTAAACAAGGACTTAGAGGTTTATACAGCACAGAGCCTTATATAAAGGGCTCATTATGCCAAGCAAATTGTGGCCAAATAGTTAACTTAAGACAGTATCATTCAAATCCAATGGGACCAGAAGAAAACCAGGTTCTATTTCTTACTTCTTTTCAGTCCTTATCTCCTTTGCCCATACACACAATGTGCATAATCCAAATATTATGGCATTCTGCAAAAATGAGCCTCATTATGTATGAAAAGAGAAAAATCCACAGAAGTGGGTAAAAAAAGGTGACACTCATGCTTTTTTCAGGTTGGTTTACAGCTCCTTATAGCAACAACCACATTTGAGCTCTGTATCCACAGGCTCCATATTACTGGTCCCCTTACTGGCTGCTCCATGCACTGATGCAATCCAAATAGATCAGCTAGTAAAACGCATCATGTAACGATGGGGAACAGTGGCTGTCTGAAATTCTGTTGGTCTCTGTCAAGAGATTTTATTTGGACTAACAACACAGAAATACTTGAGTGAAATAAACAGTCTGGCTGATTTTGCCTTATTTAAGTACCCTATCTAGGATTAGAAAACACGGAATCAAGTCCTGCAAATTTGCATTCTCTTTGCAAGCATTAAGAGGAGGTACGAGCTCTGTCTTACAAGTGCCCTCATCACGCTGTATCTCTATACTGCCTTCACAGGACTCTGACACCTCAGTACTCATCTACTTGACCTCAGTTTAGCTGCAGCAGTTTTAGCTGCTTTTAACATTCAGTCTTAATTAGGGAGACAAAAGAAGTTTCCTTAGATGTTTAAGTTAGCTTCAGTGGTGAATAAGATGTTAAAAGTAGGTGATGGACTCTTTAAAACAGCTTCTCTGATCTCCCTCCCTACCGGCACTCCTTTCAAGTTCTTCGCTGTCCTGCCCCACTATTAACCTCCCTCCACACTGAGGATTAGCTATTTATTCTCAGCCTTTGTTCCCTCTGTCAAAGGGCTCCTCCTCTCACTCCTCACCCAAGAATCCTCAGTAGTCTTTTATGAATGTGTGTAACAAAATCCTTTTGAACACCAAAATAAATTATTGCCATTGGTTGGAATGTAGAGAAGCTCCTATTTTGACCACTTACAGCACTATTTGAAAGTACTGATGCTATGCAATGCTGCTTACTGCAGTCTTACGACTTGATGCTGGTATTAGAAGCATATCCAAGTGAGCTCTACAGCCTCGTATCTATCTCTAGTAAAGAGCAAGCTCTTTGTCCTTGTGGTGTCCCAGCACAGGAGCAATATGTAGCTAGATCTCTCTCCAATCTTCAGTTTAATACATGCCAGCAATTTATCTTTTAATCAAAAATTAGATCCTGTCCCAGGATCTCTGCCAAAGAGGTAAGACAAGGAAAAAACATCATTTGAAACCCACTTAATCTTACACTTCCTTAAAGTTATGTGGAAATGTAGGAATTGGAAAAAACAGTTTACCAAAACCTCTAAAAATTGAAACCAGCAAATTGTGCACAAACCGAAGGAACAAAATGCAGTACCATCTTTGTTAAAATTGGCAGCCTCCACATTTGTCACAAAGAAAACTGCAAACTGTCAGATGTGCAATCCCTTCCACACACATAGGGTGTGCTTGTGAGGAATAAAACCAGCAAGAAGCATGAGGCTTGGGTGTTCAGTAAACCAAGAGTGAACTTTGTTGGGTATAAAACAAATCCACCAGTTAACTAACTCAGTGCCTAAGGACAAAACCCAGCTCCTGCACATCACAAAATGTCACAACATTTGACTGCCTCCTATCAAGCAAGAGCAAAATACCATGACTTCTCTCAGGGCAGTATTAAAGGACAGTGTCAGTGCTTCATTAGAAAACTGGAAAATGTCTTTTCTTGTTTGCTCAAAGTCACCCTGCCGAAGTAGCACAGTCGTAAGAGGCTGAATAGAAAAACAGGCACAGGGGAAGGAAGGAACATATTCCATCTGCCTGGCAGTGTCTGATAAAAATTGATCTCCTATTTACTTTAATGATTATGATTTTCTAACAGAAAGATATAATGTGTAATACACCAAAGCTCTTTGCCTTCTTTATAGTCCAATAGAAAACGTTTCACTGATCATTAAAATGCAACCATGGGACAATGTGATAACACCTGATGAAAAGCTTACTTTTGAAAAAAAAAAAAAAGAAAAAAAAAGTGAAGTGAAACCACAGATTCTATTTTAAAGTCTCAACATCTGGCCTGAGTCTCAGCAGTACATCACATGTGGAAGTGGAAACTCAATCAAACCTAAACATACTTCGCACTACCTCAGAGACTTTGGTTCAGTTTGGACTAGGTGGGAAATGACGGGCTTGAGTCACCAGGACTTCTTCCTACCAGACATAAATCTTCTCCAGAGGTCTTCTACCCAGGCACTAACCAAGCACAGTGTCAGATTTGATGAGACAGGAGGCCACAGAAGTCGAACTGCTCAATCAGATCTGACGGTAATCAGATTTCCTACAGCATGACACAGCATTACGGTAAAGCAGTGCTGTGGAACATTGCATTTGGGCTTGGTAATCAAACTGTCATTCAAGATTAACTATACTCCTGTGCATAGTTATCCACTATCTGTAACAAAGCCTGAACTTATTAAATTACTTCATATTTTCAGTATTATGCTGTTGTTTATTATATAGCAATATGCAGGAATGCAGAAAGAGTCATTTTCTACTAATACTGAACAAAGAACATTATTAGATTAAGCACAGAACATTACCCTTGAAGCTTTTCTCAGCTTTGTGCCACTGCAGAACATCTAGTTACATACTTCTCCCTGATGCAGATTTAAAGAACCAAGGCAAATCACTCCCATCACTCTGCTAACACTGTGGGAGAGGCACAGAGCAGGAAATATGTTAATTTTAGTAACAAACCAGAAAAGTACATTGGTGTCATATTCCTTCCATCTGCAGAGAAAAAAGGCCACTTGGTTCCCACCACACATCTATAAGATGAGACAGGCAGAAATGTCCTATGATAAAAGGTTGTTTACAAAAAAGAAAGAAAGAGATGGAAACTGATACACATGTAATAACAGTCCCTGTGTAACGGACAGGAGGGAAAGCATGTTTCAGACAAGGCTCCAGAATTCTCTTTTCAGTGTTTCAGAGACAATGCACAAGCATAGAAGAGGAGGCACAAGAGCCCAGAGTCTGCCCTTACTCCTGCCTTTCCAACCCTGTATAAGCAGAAACCCCAGGGGTAGGAATTTAGTTACCAGCATTTGCCCATGGGTTACTCTTCTAGTTGATGTCAATCTGTCACAACTAGCTAGTTGCTTGCGAGATACGAGTACAGAAGCACAAAGAGCACAGTAGTGCACAGACATTGCAGAAGCAGCTTTGCAGGGGGTCTTCTCCTTTACCTCCTACAGTCACACCAAGAGAGCAACAAGTCATTATAGTTCAATTCTCTGGTCCTCTCAGCTTAACATACTGAGGCAAATCTGAACAAACTAGAAGAGGGGCGGAGAAGCTCAACCAGATCCACTTTCCAAGCTGAAGTCAGCAAGATGATCACGAGCCCTGCCAAACTCTACTATCCACTGGGAACTCTGTCCATAGCTTTACAATGAGGAAAGAGCTCTGCATGCAGCTGCCAGTGATTTCCATTTAACCCGATCATTTGGCAATGCCCACATGTGAGGCTATGGAAATAATCCTTTCACTCAGTGTTTCCATGTGTTACTGCCTCATTATTCAGAAGCTTTCTGGTCAGGCAGCATTAGAAGTTACATCATTTGCCAACAGTATTTGGAGTGCTCAGTATCTGTGAAGAACAGATACAAGGTGTAATCAAAATGCTATAGAAGTAAAGATCTCTTTTCAACCTTAACTAAGCTTTTTCTGACTTCTGGCCACTTCACCTTACTGAACAATGAGGAAGTTCTGCAACGAAAGCTTTCTCCAACCCCAAAGTTGGAGAAAGTAATGGACAGGAGGGAGAATATTAGTCCTCCTAATGAGGACTTCCCAAGCCTTATTCCAAGATCTTGAATCAGAAGAAGGAAGGGGTACCCAGGTGAATAGTATCTCAGGACACACACAAACTTATGCTGCTTTTCTCCATGTTCAGAGCAGACAGTGCACAGGAGGAAGCCACAGAGACAGCATACCAAGGGCAAAAGCCCAATCAGCCTCTGATGTGAATAATGTTAAAAAAAAAGACTTGGATAAAATTCTAGCCTGAGGTTGCAGCTTCTGTATGCAGAACAGAAGGTTTTACACAGCCAGATTTAAAATACACTATAAACACAGTCTACCATGTAGGCAACATGTCTTACCAACTTTGGTACTTTGGTGACAGCAGTCAGTACAAGTAAACGGAATTCACACAACAGGGCTCTTACAAGACTGACAATACCCTCAGCCTGCCCTCAGTCTCTAAAGCAAACTCAGTGAGTAAAGTCCATTTTTCCAAGTGACCCTAACAGAATAAAGCTATTTCTGGCTTTCATGAAAGAAAAGAAAAAGACCATATGTTGTTTCAAAAGCTAAAACAAGGGACAGGAGACAGGTATGGTGATATCTTCAGCTTCTGAATTAGCATCATGAAGAACACAAGAAGGTGAAAACTGAAAGGAACAGAGTCTCTGACAAATGGAAGCAAAATGAAATAGCTACAGATTGCTCACTGTAATGTGCAAGAAAAGCGATAGGGCATTCCAAAGAAACAGACAGAAAAGTGGAGAGAGTTGCTGTATGTGCTATCAATATGCTGCAAGCCCTAATAAAATACAGGCAGCATCTACTGTCTTCTGGACTTTTCCGATTATACCATATGTTGGAAATGCACATCTGCTCTTTACACAAAATGGATAGTACGTACTTTAAAAGCAAATTTGAGGAATCCACAGGGTAGAAACTGATTAACATTGAGTTCAGCACATGAATTTGTTAGTCCAGTGCTGCATGTCTGACGTGCACTGTCATACTGCTACAACATTCTTTAGCACCATTGCTGCGAGCCTGGAAACCGAACATCCATTTAGTGCTAACAGCAACAACATTTCCAGCAAGAAGCTCCTGGGACAAATGAACACTTTGCACTGAAATATTGGGCTTTTAGAAAAAGCACTTCTTTCTCTTTCACCAGGTTATTCGTATCTCAGTCTCATTCGTATTTAAGAAGAAAGAAGCCTGGACTGTGCAACAATCTTTCAAACAAAACTGTGCTACCGTTCCGCAGTGAAAGGTAAATGCATGCATCTGTAATAGGATGCTGATCAATTTTTGACAAACTGATATTCTCATGACAGATTAACAGGGCATGCATTTCACAATTTATAGCACTGAAAGACACATGCAAATGCATACATAGCAATAAACACTTGGCGTAGAATTTCCTGCCTAGGAAGCTTTTTCACAAAAGCCTTCTCAAATATTTTCTTGTCACTAATATATCTACCTCCTTAACGTAGGATTGATCTAAAGGTAGATGTTTCAGCAGATCGCCATTATGCTGAAGTTTTCCTTGCCTAAAATACAAGCAACTTCAGCTTAGAAAAGAGGAATTGCCCCAGTCCTGTAAAAATTGTAACACGGTTTATCATTGTTACTGTTAAATAGGGACATCAGACAGTAGAAACCCTGTCACAATAGTAGAAACAATGTACACCCAGAATTTTTATTTTTTTTTTGCATTTTGGGATGTAATCTCATGACTACAGTGTCAGGAAACTACTTAAAAAAGCTAGATGAAAACAAGCAATGCCCTCCCTCTCAAAAAAGCACTCAACATCAGAATATTTTAAAGAAGTATCATTCCTTCTCAGAAATTTCAAAAAAACACTGACTTACTGAAACTCAAGGTTTAATAGTAACCATTATGTAGTTTCTACTTTTCAGCTCTAGTAATTCGAGACAGAAAACATTCAAGTGTTTCTTGTTTTCTAAACATCTATAGTTGTTTCTAACATACATCTAGATAAACAGTAGCACTATGTTTGCCCTCCTCAATGTTGAACGCAACATTTCATTCTAGGAAGCTCTCTGAGTTGGGACAGCATTAAAGAGGCAAAACAGTCTGTTTGTCTTTCTGAGCTCTAACCAGCCCTTGATAAGAAAGCTGGGTTGAAAATAATCTCCCATACAGGAAAACTACCTTGAAGCAGCTGAAAATTCAGATAAGGAAACTAATTTGTAGACAGTCATGGAAAACTACCTCTTGGTAGTCCGATTCACATTTTGTGGAATATGACAAAGAGGGTTTGCAAGGTATTGCACAGAACTATTGGTTTAACATTTAAAGAGCCAGTAGAACAAGCTTCTCTAGGTAAAAGTTCTTTCTTGAAAAAATCAGGTAGAGACACAGCATGGGTTGACAGAAAAGGAGCAGGAGGAGCTGCCAAAGCTTACAATGGCTAGAACCACAGCACCACCACATTAAACTAGTTTTATATTGATCTAATTCCATTCACATACCGTAACAAACCCTAAATAATACCAAATAAGATCCAAATTTGAAGCTACTTTGACTTTTCAAAGCATTTATTTCAAGGATGTTATGCATACACAAAGTCTGTAATGTATTTTATACAATGACCTCAATATTTTGTCGCATGTGCGCATATTTCTGAATATCGATATTTTGCAGGTGCTGGTATCCATATGATTTAAGTGTTACATTCCTATCTTAAGAGTTGAATTAAAAATTCTTATGCAAATAGTAATTGCGGAGCTTTTGTGTATAGAGTGATGGCTAGAGAAGTAGATGTTACCAACTGTAAAAAGTAGAATTCTAGGTATCCCTAATAGCACCTGAATTTTTGAAGTTACAGATTATCCTAAGGGAGAACAAGAGTCAGTTTAATTACTTTTTGTGAGTAAATGGTCTGGTGATTTCAAATCTATTTTTGCTTTGTGAGTCATTCACAAACCAAACCCATTCTTACCCAATGTTTTTGCTGTTTGCAAATTATTCACTGAATAATTTATATGAAGGAAATTTACCCTAAGGGTTTGTCTGCAAGCGCGTTTGCTTTTACTATTCCCTATCCATTGTCCAAAGTGTTTGAGCAGGTTCTCAAGTCACACAACATTATTTCTGCTCCTTAAGTGAATGAGTGAAACTTTAAGCTGCTACATCCATACAAGAGGGATAACAAATCATGAATAAGGAGCAGCCAATTTTGTTTCCTTGTGAAAAGCCTAGCTGTTCAGGAGCTGAAAACATTCCCTCAGAAAGCACATCAAGGAGCATGACCAAACTCACTAACCACAGCAGTGGGGCTAGCAGCGTGCTTCATCAACAGGCAAATCCCATTTCAGACACATAGAGCAGAAACAATGCTACATGAGGCTCTCAGAATGGCTTTTCTTTCATTTCCAAAGTCCAGAAGCACTTTGCAGACCACTGACCTCTCTGTGGCAATGGCAAGACTACATACTCTGCTTACATTCATAAAAGTTATCTGGCATCACCATGACCCCATGGTTCTTTTGTGCTATATTACTGCTGTACTGTTCAAATCATGAATCGGAAGAGCACATCCAAAGTAAGTGCATCACATTCTCCAAAACCTCATCACTGTTTTCAGAAGGCATTGCATTCAGAACTATGCAATATTCATAAAGTAAGCTAGTTTCTAGGATTTCTACCCAAGCTGAGATAGCGATCAGAGTAGAAGAACCAAGCAGAGGCCTCAGGAGGGACAAGCAGAGAGCAAGGTGACACAACGAACATGCACTGTTCAAAACTGGGATTCAATTAAAATTCAGGTAACTGTTCAGGAAGACTGATGTGCAGACAGCACGCAGATCAGTTTACCAGCTACACTGAAGGCAGATCCTGCCTTGCTGTGAGAACTGTGGCCCTTGAGCCTAGTAAGCAGCAAGCGCTTAGTTATTCTGATGTGAGCAACAACAGCAACTCTGACAGTCTGCTATAGTAAGATGACAATATTTAGCACTTGATAGGGTTATAACCACCAGGTGGAAAAAACAATACTTGGGCACTGCCATTTCGCTCTCACTGGGTCTCACAGTCTTCCTTCGCTTCTGGTCCAAACCTAGACTGCATCACAAGAGAAAATGACTTTACAATATTTTTACAAAGAAAATCAACTTTTATGACTTAAACGCTACACACAGGGCCCAGTGAAATAGCGACATTACATTTTTTTAACTTTTTGCTCTTTTCCTTTCTGTGTGCATACAATAGAAATTTTTACACCGGAATCATGTAATAATACTAATATTGACTTCCTTTTCAGTCTACAGAAGATTAACAGTCCCTTGAGGGTTATATTGACCCTGGCTTTGCTCTCACCAATATTTACCTCTCAGGTCAATGAATCTTGATGCTGAATACGACAGAAGTCAATACCTGCTTATTACAGTTAGATTAAGAATTACTGAGAAGGGTTATGAACACTAGGTTGGTGCCCACCAACACTACCGTAGTTAAGGAGTCTGTCAAGTTTTCCATCATGCCTGTCTTTTTAGTAAAAAAAACTAACAACAGAAGAATGCCATTTGAAGACTCAATAATTAAGTCTGTTCTTATAAAATGAGTTCTGACATGCATATTTTAAAATGTTAAGACATGTACCAGTATTCAGCAGTATATAAATTCAAGTGTATAAGACCAGACTTCACATCAGATTACTCTTTCTCATTTTTTTTTTTTTGGGGGGGGGTGGAGGAGCAGAATAGTTGTGGGGTTTTTAATAGTTACTGCAACTTTTAGGACTTCATTCAAGTCTCCTGGTATTTAATGTCGAGCTAGTCTCCAAGGTAGGCAGTACATTTAGTCCTCTATTCCTATTTAACTTTATTTTTAGGTTAGACTAAAAAACGAGCTCCAGAGCTCAGCTGTTCACAAGTTTCCAATTCGAGAGCCCAGAAGAATAGCAAGGCAACACCTTTACAGTCCTAAGAACACCAGAATCCACAAAATCCATCCATACATTCAAGTCCTGAGGTAGGAGGAAACCAAACTGTAAAAGTATACTGCAGCAGGAAAGCATCAGGGAAGTAGTATAGCTCAGTAAACCTTGAGAAGAAAGGTGTGATGAGCATGCAGCTTTGACCAAATTTGTGGCAAACACGCAGACATTCTCAAGTTTGCAGATCTGGGCTGTCCATCCTTATTGCTCCCACCAGCAAGATCTGTCCTCATTGTGCAGCTAAAGCACACTGACAAATTTATACTTACTCACGTTTTATTCCTCTAGTGAGATATCGTAACTGTCTCAAAGCCATAGACAACAGCTAAACCTACATTAGACATCCTACTTCCATACATTGGTTGAATGCAAATTCAAATGAGCACTATCAAAATTCTGAAGACCTTCCCACCTTACTCATCCCATAGGCATGTTCACCGCCGGTGCATTCAGTAATACTTGCCTCTTTGCCCGCTGTTTGTTAACGACTCTCCGTCAAATGACTGAGAAATACTCTGCTTCACAGCTGAGCTTTCATGAGCATTAAGATATATAAGGCATTGAAGCTTTGAGCAAAAGTCACCAGCATAGCTTTAAGAGGAACATTTTAAATATCTTCCAACAGCCCACTTCCCAACTGCCTCAAAAATCAGAGAATCTACAGGGGGAGCTAGGTCTACGCTTAGACTTAAGGTCCTCTGACATCTGATAGGCAAGGACATTGTGTGTGGTTGAGCTGCATTTCTCAAGAGGTTCAACACCGTTCCAGAAGTTCCAACACTTCTTTAAGGACTGGTGTTTGCCTTTTTGCTTAATAACCTGCCCACTCTTCAGTCTTTTTACTAGAGGGGGAAAGAGGTGTTTCTAAACTGTTCGTTATAGTTAAGCATAAAAATTCAGAATAGATTTTTCTAGTCAGTTAACCATATTCTTGAGGGAAAACATAAGGTAGTATAATTATTAAAGAGCGCTCTCAGTAATACTCACATCTTTATTATGTCAACCCTTTGCCAAAAAAAAAACAAGATTTATAGTAAAAGCCACTTACATTTCTTCTTTGCAGAACCAAGCCATCTGCCTCAAATATACCATCAGCCCCTACTAGATGAATTCACACATATTTTAAGGCCCCGGAGTAACCATTAGAATGGAAATTGGACACTACTTGTAATTTGCAAAGCTTTCTTAACCGGAGAGGCTTCCCATTTGTTCAATTAAATGTTTGTATGCGCAACACACTTTATGAATTTTATCCCAAAACAGTGAGGACTGAAATAATACTGGAGGCAGATGGCACAGCTGTTCCATTTAGAGAGCTATCCTCACCAATATATGAAGTGATGGACAGGACAGGCAAGTGGGAGTGAAAACTTGGTATTATGAAGAACATCATCCATGGACATTAGCAATAAGCAAACTGTTTCAGCTCCAGTCTTCTCTTCCCTATTGTATGTAGCTGCTTGACTCACTTCGGTTTATCCAATTAGAACATACTGATTAAATTTAAGAAGTCAACCACTGAAGCCACATGAAGTTTGCCCCTAAGAGAATCCATCCCTCTGCCTTAAAAGCTAAGGGAGTCTGAAAACCTGTCTGTCGCACCGAGACAAGGAGGCACGTATTTGTATGGACCGATGAGGTAGTGTACTTGCAGAAAAGACACAGATACCATTAGGAACAGGGAAGAAGTTCAAGCTGCCACTTATTTGCATGCCTCACACAGAACAGAAATCATTGCACCATGCTCCAGATGCTGAAAATCTCAATATGCACATCCAGGGCTCATAATTAAAACGGGCAAACATTTTCAGAGGAGTGGGAGGAAACCCCCCCCGAGACATATCCCAGGCAGACCACATCTATTTTGAGATTTCTGGGGTGCTGGCCTGTTCTATCACCTCAGTACCAGGAAGGTCACCTTTTCAAAGCAAAGAGCATGCAAAAACACTTCCTCACAGATCGAGGATTTGAAAGAACCCGATAACAGCATACCTCTTTCTGTGCAGCACCTTGACTAGGGCTGCAGATTCAGTAAATTAAATGAGCAAAGGAATCCAACATTTCTTTACATAGAATTTCCAGCCCTCATGAAATAAAATTATAAAGAATACAGGGAAATGGATTTAAACCAACCTGATCCAGTACTCTGCCACCCTCAGAGGGAAGAAGTTCTTCCTCATGTTCAGACGGAACTTCCTGTGCTTCAGTTGTGTCCATTGCCCCTTGTCCTGTCACTGGGCACCACTGAAAAGAGTCTGGCCCCATCCTCTTGAAATCCACCCTTAAGGCAATGGGTGTTAAGATCCCCTCTCAGCCTTCTCTTCTTCAGGCTAAACAAGCCCAGCTCCCTCAGCCTCTCCTCATAGCAGAGACGCTTCAGTCCCCTCACCATCTTCATAGCCCTCTGCTGGACTCTCTCCAGTAGCTCCTCATCTTTCTTGAACAGGGGAGCCCAGAACTGGACGCAGCACTCCAGATGGGGCCTCACTAGGGCACAGTAGAGAGGGAGGACAACTCCCTCAACCTGCTGGCCACACTCTTCTTAAGGCAGCCCAGGAGACCACTGGCCTTCTTGGCAGCCAGGGCACACTACTGGCTCATGGTTAACCTGTCACCCACCAGGACAGCTGCTCTCCAGCAGGTCCGCCCCGAGCCTGTACTGGTGCATGGGGTTGTTCCTCCCCAGGTGCAGGACCCTGCACTTATGCTTGTTGAGCTTCATGAGGTTCCTCTGCACCCAACTTTACAGTATGTGCAGGTCTCATTGAATGGCAGCACAACCTTCTGGTGTATCTGCCACTCCTCCCAGTTGGGTGTCATCAGCAAATCTGCTGAGGGTACACTCAGTCCCTTCATGCAGGTCATTGGTGAAGAAGTTGAACAACACTGGGCCGAGTACTGACCCCTGGGGGACACCACTAGTTACCAGCCTCCAACTAGACTCAACACTGCTGACGACAACATTCTGAGCTCTGCCATTCAGCCAGTTCTTCATCCACCTCACTGTCCATTCATCTAGCCCACGCTTCCTTATGAGGATGTTATGGGAGACAGTGTCAAAAGCCTTGCTGAAGGTAGACAACATCCACTGCTTTCCCTCATGTACCCAGCTGGTCACACAATCACAGAAGGCTATCAAATTGGTCAATGTAGGTCTTAAAGGTTTTACTTAGGACACAACAGAAACCACCTGGGGCCAGAAGGCAGATCACCATCCCCATATCCATAGGCACGCAATGACACTAGCTCTATAGGACTGCAATCACCTCTTGTGTAGATTTAACATCATGTCAACCGTCAGAAATAGTTACAATATCAAACTCAGTTAAGAACGAACCAGAGAGACCACTACCTCCTCCTTCCACCTTTCATCCCCCCAGTCTAGTTTTTCCCTGCTTTTCCTCTTCAGTCCTACAGCCTATTAGAGACACTCACAGCTGGAATGCTGCTGGGAATTCACTTTGTGGCAGCTAAAAAGCTAAGAGACAGAAAAGTTCATTTTGTGTGGACTGTCAGTGAGATGAAGGAAGTTCTCTGTAGGTGCTGTGTGACAATAAACTGCTGGGGGAGAGAATGCTGAAAAGCCAGAAAGTACATCCCGGTTCACCAGAACATCCATAAATATTTGCCATGTTTGAATAGGTTCAGCTGGAGACTCTATTATGCCAATGCCTTAAGGATTATTAGAGGCAAAAAAATACTGCTGGTGCACAAATAAGGGAGGTGAGAGCGCACTTAAATAAATCCTTCACTAGACAAAGTGCCATTCATTTCCTGTGACACTGAAGGGGCACTAGGTCATACGTTCAGTACTGTATTACTTAAAATATTTTCCGACCTTGCTGTTTCAGTGTAAATGCTTCCCTCCCCATCCACTTCTTTACCACTGGTAATACTATAAAAGAAATGCCCCAAGGGACAAATTTCTAATAATGTTCTAATCTTGCTTTCCAAGCACTTACAACAATTGCAGTAGCAATTTTAAAATAAGAGAAGTAAATTCATAGGACTCAACCTCTTCTTTATTTGCAGGGAACTTTGGCTGTGCTGGAATTATTGCAAACTACATCACCACAGAGAAATATCTTTAGTTTCTAACTCTCTTTTTCTCATAAGTCATAAGCACACACTGCTGTAAACAGAATAATACATGGAAACTCCAGACAAGCTATGAAAAGTAGTGTGTCCTACTTCACAGTTTTTATACCCTAGCTTCATTTCACCTACATCTTAAAAGGCCAATATCCACATATGACGTCCAATAACTCTAAATACATAAAGCAGCTAATCATAATTAGTTATCTTCCACCTCAGATGTAAATACAGAAGTCATCACAAGGGCATAAATGCACAGCTAATCCAGAAGGAATACAATTTCTGCAGAATACCCCTACAAAGCATCAGTAGGGAAGCAGTCTTAGAAACCTGCCAAACCAGAGGGAACTGGTGCAACTCCTAAAATCCCTGTCCTCTTTGCAGCACCACTCTCATAAGGGCAGTTCTTCCACTCTTTCCTGCCATTCCTGCAGCCTGCTCACTCTCAGGCAGGCAAGACGTGGAAACTGGTTACGCTCACAAACACAGCACTATGACAATAGCAACTGCCCACTTTCAAACGCTCTACCCTGAAAAGACACCTTTCACAAGCACTTCTCATGAGCTTCAGGTCTCACTACTTGCCAGCTTCTGCTTCTGACTTTTGGAGGAGGGGAATTCAGCTCATGTCTGCACAACTGCTACCCAGTAATACTCAAGAGTTCTCCCCTTCTGAGCAGCCAAATACTGACAACAGATCGGGGTGGAAACTTGGCATTACCCTGGAGGAGATTCACAGAAGACTTCCATGCAGTAGATGGGAACCAGTCCACTGACATTTGAGAAACGTGCAGTGGAGCACTGACTTTTGTACCTTGTCTGAGAGACTTTTCACTTTGTACTACAAAAATCCAGGAATTGCAAGTAGTTGAAAAAAGCTCTGCAGGTTTCTGGTTTTTTTCTTCTCCATCCCAATTACCATCAACTTACTCCAAGTTACCACAGTGGTGACATGTATTGCCATTTTGGGGGGTTTTGCTTGTTGTGGGTTTTTTTTTTAATCGGGTTTTGTTTGTCTTGTGATTTTGGTTTTTGGTTAGTTTGTTTGTTTGCAGCCAATTAGAGCAAAAGTTCAGCTTCTTCAAACAGAATTGAAATGAACTTTTCAATACAGGAACTGTAGACACCAGAAAAAGGACAGTGGTTTCATTTTTTTCGCTCCTCCAATGGTTTATGATCCCAGCTGGAGCCTAATGTGCCCTTCAAGCTACAGGGTGAAGCCTCAGCACCTTGGGAGATGGATGTCCTATTACTAAAAATGACTAAAGAAATCTCACAGAATAGCCAGATTCCAGTGGCATTCCCAAGCTCTTCAGCGGCACAAGACCATTCTGCGGCTTTTACAATAAACACCTTTCTGTACCTCTGGGACAGCTAAAGAAAATGGAAACTGCCAAGACGGCTCTTATTTTCACTAATCTTCTGTTAACAGAAAAGTCACTAGCAACATATGGATGTTGTAATTATGAGGACAAAAAGAGAACCAAGTTAGCCAACAGCCAAGCTCCCAAAGCCATAAACATAACCTGACCATAAAGCTGAAGTCCATATTAGTCCATAGGAATCACCAAGAAATGAAGGCATTCCTCACATCTGCCCAGAGTACGCAAGTAAACCTCTTGTCACCAGACTCCCTACTCTGCCTCCTGGGAAACCTTGATACCTGGCCTCAGGCTTTTTCATTACTGTCTCTCTCACAAGGCCACTTGCCAGGTTGTATTGTTGTTGATCCAGCAGCTAAGAGTGATACAACATTAAGCACAACTTCAGCAATGCTTAGAAGGTCCCTAACACCAGACCTCAGCATGCAAATCCTAGCACTTCTGCACAGTACTAAATGACTCCTGTTGAAACATTTACAAGTTGCATAGTTTTTGATTTAAACAGAAAAATATCCGTAGGAAGGGTTAGGTCTGTTCAGAATTTTAAAACCATTAGGCTGGCAACAGCACTATAACGGCGCATTAAAAAGGGATAAACTTGCATGAACGGTGTTCCATGCCAGCAGCAAGAAGTAAAACTCTTTATTGCCCAAACCAGAAGCGGTTATATTTTCTAGCATTTACCCTTGACTTTATCACAGAAAGGTCTCAAGCTGGGTACCACTGCAATCTGCCAGAGGTTGAAACAACTTCTAAGTCCTGGACTTCTCATAAATGATCATCTCATTCCTTGAACAATGAAGCTGCATGAATTTTGCATGTTTCCTCAAGCATTTTACTTTATTCCAAGAATAACAGTTCCATTTCAAACCACGTTAAGCTGAATCTCCTTTTTATCACCCATACAAAATGGGTGCCAGAAGATTAGACAGGTAATGAGTAGAAGAGAGGAAACAGATGTAAAAATAATACTTAAATCACTACCTATAAAGAAATCCCAAATAAATTCAGAATATATATCCCCTTACAACAAAAAACACAATGAATAAATTTTCTAAACCAAATTGAACCCCTTGTACCCATATTAGGTGTCTGCGGAACATTTCCATAAAGTTAGCAAGACATTAAGTACATATATGAAAACTTTCACTTAAGCAAGAAAATTTATCACTGTCACTGAGATAAGGCTGTGCTTAAAAATGTGTGGCTCAATGCAGCAAACTATTAGAAACCTTGTCCTAACCAGCAGAATCTAAAACTCTGTTCTGAACAGTACAAAAATGTATGAGCAAAACTGATGGTGCCTGACCCACAGTGGTTTGCATCTGACCCCCATTCTTCACCTCTTCTCTCACTAATCCTGATTTTAATTATCTACAAATTTGTACTCACCCAAGGCTAGCACTTAATTTATCTATGGAAATTCAAATCATCTCATGTTAAAATAAAGTTTCTAAAAAGGACAGGTTTGTCAGCCCTTAATGAGATCGTTATTATTCATATTAAGTATAGTTGAAAATGCATTAACAGCAAAATGCTTCCTTTCCTTTCCAGGGAAGAAGCAGCAAGACACTGTTTGCAGACAAGTTTGGGACCAGTTTGCAGACAAATCTCAAGGTCTCCCAGTCCTGCAGAATTCTGCTTTAAGAGACATACAGTACATCACAAGTATTATTCCCCAAGTCAAAACAACCTAACAAAGCAAAATAACAAAAACCTTGAGGCTTTGCTCCAGTCCCTGAGAAGGTGACAGTAATTGGAAGGGCTTATAGAAGAAAATATTATGTCTTCTCTTAATACTGAACAATAGAGTTAACTATGTCACATTGCATTTGAGAGTGTCATGTGCTAAGCTACTCAAGGGCTCAGTATTAAGGATTTGGAGCAGAAGTGGTGGGTAAACAGGCCAGGTTTAGTCTGTCAATGACAGTTTTCCAATTCACCCAAGGGATGCTCTAAATCTTGTCCTGAAGAGGCCAGAAAGTGTCTAAAAACTAAAGGCATGGAAAGGTACTCAAGAATCTAGAGTGACAGCTATGTAATAAGCTCCTCAGAAGTCTGGACAGCTAATTTGAAAAATGTGGCTAGTGTTCATAAGGAACTTTGGATGTTCAGAAGGAAAAAATAATAGGACTGGGACCACCAGGAGATCATGCAGTGCACATCCCCTACAAGGTTTGCAAAGTAGCAATAACTGCGCATATCCTGACAGAAATTAGCAGATCTGCTTTTCTTAAATAGCGTCGTTGATACCTACACACCCTCTGCTGCAACTTAAGCAATGGCTTCTCGCCTGACCACCACAACCAACAGCAGATCATCCCCCCCCTCCCTTCGAGAGGCCTGTCAAGAACTCATCTTCTCCTCTCCCAACTGAACGGCCCGGGCTCGCTCCATCCACCTGCTTCAACACCGAAGAGCAGACAAGAGCACTGCTGGCCTCGACCGGCAACGGTGAGGCGGCAGCACGGCCGCGCCTACGGTACAGGGGCCCCGGCCGCGGCCATGCGCCTCGCCGCCCGCCACCTTGGCCTCAACCGACACCGAAGGCCGCGGGTCCCTCCGCGCCGGGCGGCAGCAGCCACCGCCGGCAGCCTCAAGCGGCCGTCCCGGCGGCCGCGCTACTGCTCCAGCCGCCCCTTTGCGATGTCTCCGGGCCGCCTGACAGCCCCCCGGGCCCGCCTGACAGCCCCCCTTGGGCGGCCCGGGGCCGGCGGTAGCACAGCTGTGCGGTGCCGGCGCCGCCGCATTCCTTGTCTGGCAGCGCCCCCTGGCGGGCGCGCCGCCTGCCGTC
>Ga0065711_1033657_pt1 | contig 25066 bp, 19 predicted proteins | sample Hoacrofraction12_FD_59098 | JGI IMG/M metagenome (GOLD analysis project Ga0065711, IMG submission 59098) | Hoatzin crop microbial communities from Cojedes, Venezuela - Epithelial fraction 12 v2 (version 2) | ecosystem: Host-associated > Birds > Digestive system > Esophagus > Crop | place...
GCTAATGCTGAGGTGCCAAAACTGAGCACAGACCCTCAAAGATTCCAGTCCCTACAGCTGACAGACCAGCTCCGTGGGACACCGCTGGGCAGAGAAGCCATTTCCTATAGAACCAGCTACGCTGCCTTAGTCTTTTTACTTTTTTTTTTTCCCCAAGGAGTTATGTAGAGGGGGGCATCTGTAAGACACATCACCTTATTAGAACAGAAAGGTCTTCAGATTTTAGACTCTGGGAGAACATATTATGTATATGATTCCTGCATGTTTGATATTGAAAATAGCATTAATAATGCATCACAAGCTGCCTTTAGCAAGGCTCATCCTTCTTTTTGCCTCCTGACTTGCAATTCAGACATCAAGGCTAATTGGAAAACGTGTTTTCTAGATAGTAGTTTCTGAAATCAATGTTTCACTGCACTTAAAAATAAATGAATAAATACCTACCCAGAGTACCAATATTTTAAGCACAACATTGTTCTTACAAATACTGAAAATTTCAAATGTATAATACAGCCCCGTGAATACCATTCTTTTTATTTTTGACAATTTGTTACAATTAATTCGTTCAGACAAACCTTTCTGAGTCTCTGGTGCATCTCAAAATATTATAATAGAAAAAAATGCAGTATTGTCTGTGGTTGAGTTCCCACTTCCTCATATGGGGAAGCTCTTCTTGAGTAATCTCAAATTTTCATTTAGGATTTCAACAGTCTACAGATCTGAATGCAAGAAAATGAGTTTTCCTCTGAGAAGGTATTTCATGCTAAGCCAAAGTGCTCTGCCAATGTAATCGCGTCATGTGCTGGTTTTGTGTTTTGTTGGGGTTTTTTTCCTGTACAAACATTTGTCACAAATAGTATATTATTCACTCAGCTGCAATGTGAGAAGAAAATCTGTTGGAAATTACATGGAAAAATACAATAAGCAGGCAGCAAGTCCTGAGAGCGACGAGAACAAGAAATAATTGCCAGGACATGTATTGTCGTGTACATATGGTTATGCTGCATATTTCCTGTATACATCCCATGAGGGGATTTTCTCTGTGCTGTTTAGATAATGACTAAATTGAGACTAGTTTGATAAAAGCCTTTTAAGGCTTTTTTTTTTTTTTTTTAAATACAACCAAATGTGGTTCCAAAGGAGCACATCTGTCTTGACCACGCTTTTGCTGAGAAAGTTTCAGGTTCAGAACAAAACTGCTCACCTAAACTAGCAGAAGGCACCAGCATAAGCAAAGCCCGGGTACACAGGGCACTCATTCAGGATGCGAGAGACCTGCGTTCAGGGCCCTGCTTTCAATCAGCTGCCATGCTCACTGGGAAATAGTGTCTGGTCTCGAAAGTTTCCACTCTAAACAGAACTACCACGTAATACCATATGTTAGCAAATCCCTTGTCAGCTACCCATATTGCAAAGTTATTGTACTCCTTTACCAACAGTTGGCTGGTTTAGAGCAAATCTGTTTCCATAAGGGAAAAAAACCCAACCAACCAATGTTTCCCACGTGAAATAAGTTCTGAAACTTACCTTTGATGAAATAATATCTGATTTAAATTAAAAATAACTAACAGCCCCTTCCCCCAAAGCCCACCGTACAGTAATGAGTCTCTGCAGATGGAAGTCTAGCCAAAGTTTTGCTTAGGATTAGATCAATTCCAACAACAGCTTGAACAGACACATGTCAAATCCTGACTGACCTGAATTTTTCCTCAAAGATTAATCCTTCAGCTGTGGTTAGCTTTAACTCATTGATGGGTGGGCCATGGTTACAAAGCCCAAGCAAAATCCTGCAGCTGGTGAGCTACACAGAGGGAGTTTACATAGACTCCTATGTGCAGACTTAGTGCGTGTACAGTTACCTGCTTGCGTCACACACAAACATACCGAAATTACACCCTCTGACTCTTCATCACAAGTTTTACACAGTTTGTTGGGGTTTTATTAAATGCAAAACATGGCTGGGTGTCAATTATGTAAATAGTTACTGGTTTACAGTAAAACAGAAGAGATTAATAGAATTTCAGTACCGGAAGACAGAAATGCTGCCAAATCTCAACATGCATATTTTAACACCACAAGTTTAATGTCACCTAAGCATGTCACCTGTTTAACTTTTACATCTCTTACGGCTAAACTGCAGAAAGTAAAATAATTAATTAGAAACAGTGGCTATGATGTAGGAAGCTAATTTTTCTTTTTTCTCAGATACTCCACAAAATGTAAGCTCCAAAAATATATTGGAGTTATTGCATTAATACTGGAATAATACACCTATCCAAATGCTCAGATAAACTGGAGCAACGCAGAATAATTCCACTGATTTGTGGAGGATTATTAGTGAGGAATGCATTTCAGACTTAATTCCGTCAGTTTAATATTGTGTCATTCCATTATCTTGATCACAAACAAACCATTTGAGTAATGCCATCCATTTTCCCAAGGAATTCATGCCTGTATAATTAACTACAATCAACTGTAACACAGATGGCATCGTATGATCCAAAAGCACTTTATGCAAACATTTTAAGCATGTTATTAGCATCCCTAAATAAGTATTTAACGCTACCTTTCCAACCCTCTTCTGCATGAACACACAACACAGCTGGATCTGAGAGTGGAAAAGACAGTATTTAACTGCAACACTGTTATAAAAGATTTTCGGTTCTTGGATTTATTCAATTTAAAAATGAGCTTGAAAGTAACAGACTCTACTGTGCCAATAAAAACATTGCCGTTTAGGCCTCAGCATTAAAACTAATTTCCAGAATGACTTATCCTTATCAAACTCAGCTTTGAGGAACTGGGCAGTGTGGAAGGAGACTGATGGGAGAAGGAACTTTTCTTTAGGCTGACCATGGTTATCCAAAAAAGATATTTCTATTTGACAGTTTGTTTTATTTCTCAGGAGACATGTGACCAGTTGTAAACTAAGATAAAAATTTACATTTCACAGCAACAGACAAGAATTTGAATGGAAAATCGATTAATGTCCCAACTGAAAACAGATGCAAGTTGTTAGATGCCCAGCAAATTATTAGATGCTCAGCAAGCTCTGATGAAAAGCTGCTCCTTCAGCCCCAAAAAACTGAGGGTCAGATTACCTCAAATCTGATTTTTCATTACTAAATATCCTAGTTTATATAACCTTTTCCTGACAGTTGCTGAAACTCCCCTTCCTAATCGCAGCCCATTTCTGCCCATTTATTTAATAGTGAGCATGCCCTTTGGCCCATAAAACAATTTAGAAAGAAAGCAAAAAAAACTAACAGAGTGGCTGGAGATTTACCGTGATGATGCTTTAGGGGGACGGGCTGTGGCACCCACCGAAGGTGACAGTGCTGGGAATTAACACCATTCCTCTCCCACAAACCTCTGCTTGACGAGGGTGGTCCTGGCGAGGCCTGGAGCTCCAAAATCTCATGGAATCAAGCGTGAGCCCTCCAGCATGATCTCCGACAGGAAGATGGGCCCTGGGAAAGACCAAGAGAGCTTCAGGTAAATTCTGGTGAAAGGGAGGTCTTTTGCATTACAGTAACCAAAGAGACAATATGGTGCCCTTCACACCGGGCAAGCTTCAGGCAAGAACATTGCTAGAGAAGGTTAACGCTAAGAGAGATATCCAACTCAGAGATGACAAACGAGTTCAGAAAACGGAAGATGTTTAAATATCACACTACCATCGCTTAAGATTTGGTGCTCAGTATCACACAGTGGGGCTGCTTAATATTTGAAGAACTGGAACTAGGGTGGAAAAACCGTAACAAGCATAACAGTCATTTATATGTATTTTCACGCAATTATCTGGAATTATTTTAGGTACACAGATTTCTATCACACAACAACATCATAGCATGTGAAAGAGAAATAAAAAACAGTTCTGGAAATTATTATGTGCTCTGGGGGTTATTAAGTCAGCCTTCTATTCCTTCCTGAAGGAAGCTGGCAATCCAATATATCAGAGCTCTGCAGGATTCAGCAAGAGCACTGCTTTTTAATTATTGGTGTTCATCCGTGTACTTGTACAATCTCTTGTAATAAACCGGGGGACAAGACAACAGTGTAAGATTTGGTCTTAAAGGAAGAAGCTGCAGAGACACACACATAAGAGGTCTAAGTCAGTTGCACACAGATAACAAAAGACAAAACAAGAGTGTTGCTACTGTCAGTGTTAGTTAAAAAACCAAGGTTTTCACAAGTCAGGACAGCAGTTCTGAGACGGAGTAGCACGAACTTCAGCAACAGTGAGTCATCACTGTTCTCCTGCAGAACTGGGGCTTCCCACCGCCCTGTGGCAGCTACAGCAGGCGAATGTACCGAGTGTAAAGTTATAGGAATAGCTTGGGTCCCACTGTAAATAATCTCAGGCACGGGACAGGCCAGGTGTCACCCCTGAAGTCAGGCAGAGGTTTGATGACAGCCAGAAACACCTCCAGAGCAGCCCAACCAGACCAGGCTCCCTCCACAGCACCTCTGTGTCTCACCCAGGTGTTCTGGGCAAATTCTCTCTTAGAAATTACTAATGGAGACGCTGAGAAAAAGGAACAAACCAAACCTTCGCTTATTGTAAACCTTGCTCAGGAGATCAGAACTGCAGTATTTAGCTTATATACTTGGCTACAAAATAACAGTTTTGTTTTGTTTTTTTAAACGTCAGGAAACCTACTGAATTTACCACTAGTACCCTTGGGGACACCAGATCACTGTTTAATATGAACTGCTGCATATCTAATTCTTTTGGAAGTTTTCACAGACTTCACAATTCACCCAATAATCACCACATGAGCAGTGTCTTTTCACAGCTAATAAACTTTATGAAGAAACAAGTAGTCAAAATACTGAAGCTCCTTGATACTGCACATTTTAAGTTATGCACTGAACAGAATATATGTCAAGAGAAAATACAGAAATACTTAGCAAGCAGAAAAGGACTGGAAAAAAAGGAAAACAATTTAGCCAGCTTCACACAAGAGCTCCAACACATATTTTGAAAGAATGCATCTCTGCAAGGAGTAAGGATGCTAGGGAAGAACGATGCAGTTGAGAACAGCCACATCCCCTTGCAGCCTCACCCATGGACCGCTGAGACCAGGCTCTTTCCACCTGCTCCGCTGGGTTACGAACACGGCACTTGAGCCAAGTGTCACTCAAGCCAGCAGGAAACTTCCCATCTACTGTAATGATCCAGTCATTAATATACTCCCAAGTCAAAAATAAATGCCTAAAAGCCACTTCTCCAGAGCTTCAATCTAAAACCAAGAGAGTCTCTCTTCAGAGGTGGACCAAACCCTTGATGACGTAAAACACTGGCAAGGAGGAGGAGGAGGTGGTGCCAGCTCGGCACAGGAGCATGGAGGTGATGGGCTGCTGTGCTGAGCCTGGTGCAGGAGCAGGGCTGTCCCTGGCAGCTCTCCTCCGGGCAGGCAGGGCAGCAGCAGAGCTGGGGCCAGGCAAGGTGAGAAGCGGTCCTGCTCGAGGTCGGGCAGCCCGTCCTGCTGACAGCACACGGCCGGCTCCCTGGAGCGCTGGCTGGTCCTCCTTTGGACCTGTGCCCTCCCAGTGCCACGGAGAGGGAAAGGAACAGGAGACAGCTCTGTCAGGATAAATGCTAGAAAATAAACAAGAAGTTGTTAATTATCCTCAGCGCTGGAAATAGGATGATTCACGGCAGCCAGTCATCCTGAGGTCGCTGCTTTTTTCCTAAGAATGTCTTCCAGCTGCCAGGGGCAGAGGGATGACGCCCCTGAGCTGGACACAAGCCAAGAGGGGCCTCCCCTTGCCCGCTCATCTCCAGGACAAGTACAGCTGAAATGTTAGGAAAAACCAGAAAAGTAGTCAAGGAGATTGATGACAGCAGAGTTGGCTGAGTGCTTTGAAGGAAAGCACTATATAAAGCTGTAAGCATAATACTCAGTCCTTATAACACCACATAAGATGAGGTTTCTTTCCAGATAACCATGAAAAATATTGCCACCTGGAAGGAATTTTACATGGGAAAGCCAATATGTATTTAGCCATGGCTGTATCAAATAGGAGTAAGTTAACCTGCTTTTGATAATGCTTTTTTGTATTCGCTGTTCATACGTACAGGGCCCATTCTGGTTATCCTTTTTTTGGCAAATAAACTGTCAGCTTGGAGAGCAGAGCTCAGACACATTCCTGTAAACAACAGGCTGACCCAGGCACATAGAAGTAAGGAACGCAGCTATGACCCAGAGCATGGAGAAAGACCCTATTAACACTCCTGCTATGAAGCAAACTCTAAAGCAAAAGCCAACAGATCCTATAATCCATGACAAGTATCGAAGTACTCAGTATTTACACAGAGAGGGAGAAGTACTCCAGTTTTATCTGGTTAAATACACATTTCTAACTATAAAGGAAAAATCCACTTTAAAAAAGATTTTAAAAACAAAACAAACAAAAAACCCAACTCAGCCCCTGGAAGATGACTGAGTAAATCCTAGGGGCAAAATGCCCTCCCAGATAACAGCAGAGAAATACTAAAAAACCTTGCAGTAGCAAAGACCATGTTTCTCCAAGCAGAGGCAAAGAAACATGTAGGAAGGAGAATGCTGAAGGCACATAGGAAAGAACACTCTGCAGAGCAAGAAATGCTGGGTGTGACCTGAAACTAACCCTGCCGTGCTGGGGATATGCAGATGTGGTGGTGTCTAACTGCTGCTGACCTTGTCAAGGTGATTTCTGTTAGCAGGTGCCTGTGCATTAACCAGATGTACATGGCTGAGAACTTTTAAGCTATAATCTGATTTTTTAAAGCTGATTTGATTTGAGATGCTGCATCAACCTTTCTAGACAGTTTGCTTGTCATGCAGATATCCATTTCTCTATAGTTTCACAGAACAGATGAATAAGGGGGTGTAAGACTTCCTTTCAGCATGGCAAAACCAGACCCATTCTGAAATATTTCAGGGTTTTAAGGGGAAAAGGGTAAGGGTTGTTTCAACCTAACTTTAACATTTGAGGTGGAAGGATCCATTCCTCCGGGAAAATCTTATTTTCAACACAAGAGCTCTATAAAGTGTAAAAATAGTTGGAGTGAGCAACTCAGACCATCCAAACCAAGTGTGTAAGTGTACGTGATGAGAAAGTTAACAGAAGTCGCACAGTGTTATCCAGCCTCCTGCTACCCGCACCAAGAGCGGCAAATACACACAGAGGATTACATCTCCGACAGCACCACGCAGCTCCGGTGGCCTCTACCTGCCTACAGAAGACATCCAGGGACCAACACACACATTATTTTTAAAAAGCCACAAACAGCCCTACCACAACAGCAACTGCCTACACTGTTGTTGTAAGAGTTTCACGTGACTGACTAACACTGAACAGCAACTTTGAAAGCTCTCCTGGTCTTCGCTGCCCACCAGCTGGGAGACTAGAATGCACAAGGCGCTGCCGTGCAGCACACTGGCACCTATATCAGCTGGCTCCTGCAGAGCTGGAGTTCGGGTCAGTTTGCTGCTTCTAAGGGACAAAACTGGGGCAATCTCAGGATGTGCAAGTGTATGGAAAAGTCTCCCATTTCTCTGTTGCGGGTGGGCCGGGGAGCGTGAGGAGAAAAAAAAGAGAAAAGGGGCAACCTCAGCAGCTGCTTCTGCACATGCTCGCTATTGTGTCACTAAGATGTACTTGCTGGAGCTCACCTCTGTGGCCAAGCCACACATTCACGAGGACCATCATCTGGGAGCAATGCCTTCTGATGTCCTAAATCAGGAGAAGTTCCTCCCGTGCAGGTATCTCCCTCTCAGGCTTGTTCAGATGATTTGGAGAAGTGCTAACCTTGCTTTTCATCCTGAAAAGTACTATATAAAAGAAATGGAAAAAACAGTCTCAAACATCTCCATTTCCAAATGGGAAACAGCTACAGAGGAGCTCTTTCCTAGCTGTTTCTTTCATGTGGCATCTGGGTAATCTGGGATTTGAATTCAGGATTTTCCAATCTTTCAGCCTTCTGCACTTGCTCCTTCAGAGAAAGGTGCTTCTTGCATGGGTTGCACTACACTGATCTTTAGCTAAGAGGATGTGTCCGGCTGGCTTCTGACTTTCTAGCTGATTGTTGCTCTTAAAAGCAGGGAGCAGCTGCCACTGGTAGTAGAGGCACCGGATTCTGCTTGCAAGCAGCCAGCTGGGGTGCCCGAGGGCGTAAGAAATGCTGCCTGCTGGTGTCTGTGGTCCTACCAACTGCTGGCATCACAGCCAGGCAAGTCCTCCAGCAGCGGCAGAGGGTGGAAGTGCGTGTCTGCAAAGCTCAGGGAGACTGGAGATATGCAACATAACATACGGCGATAGCTGTGGCTGCTCTGCTCCAGGGTAACCTGAGTTTGTTAAAGTTTTGACAAAAAATACGTAAGAACTGCACAGATACACGCAGAACATGAAAGCCGTAAGAGAGGTCCGTGCCCAAGCAGACACGCCGAAGCTCCTGTGACCACCTGCACAGACAGCTACTCGCCAGCAGGCCGAAGGGTTTCACAGCCCGAAATGCGAGCTGCATTTGGGCTAGCAGACACGACCTCAAAGAAACCTTGCACGTAGAATGTAAACCTGAACCTCAGTTTCACAGCGTACAGTTAAGGGTTGGACGCCAGTGTAATTAACTGCTTACGAAGATTTAGTAACATGATGCGTAAGAAAGTCTAGTCACGGATGGGGAATGGAAACAAAGGAGGAATTACTACTAAAATGGAGAGATTCACAGCTGTGAGCTCCAAGGACCAGAGCACTAGGGCTGGCAGTGTTTGACATTCCACTAGCGACCTGTAAAAAAGAGTAAAGGGTACAATATCAAAATCTGCCAATAACAGAGGATTATTTACGTCAATCAAAATAAGAGGAATATCAAACAAGAAAAGGAAGAAAAAACCAAAACAATAACCTCAAACTAGAAAATTAGGTAACTAAGCAACATGAAATTCAACATGTGAAAGTACAGATGATCTATATTTAAAAATACAATTTGACATATCCTGCACACAGAGATTTAGAAGGAAAGCTCAAGTCATCACTGAGGACATCTGTTGAGTACGCAGCTAGGTAAATAAGAGATTATAATAGCAGGAGATAAGAAATAAGATAACAAGCATGATAATGTTGCAGAAAAATAAGTGGTAGGTACTCATTATTACGCTTATATTCATCTGAAAGAACATAATAGGTACAACCAGATAATAAAAGAATAAGGATCTGTGATTTTTTTTTGAAGAGATATTAAACAGGCAGTTATAAAATGATTGATATCATGTAGGCGAAAAGGACGTTTCATTTACTTTTTCACACTAATGCAAGACCAAGAAGCCACCCTACGGGGCATTGGCAGGAGGCAGTTACACAATTTTCCCAGCGGAAAGATGAATCTTCCATTTTATATCGCACACCACAAACCCTGGCAGCAGTTCTCCATCGTTCTGCTGTTCCTGGGCTCAAGCCACCTCAGGCCAAATGCAACGGGCAGAAAAATGCTGCCACTCCGAGTCACAGGGTGCAGGGTGACCGCCGCAGAACCGGCAGCATCCAGCCCCAACGCGACCTGTAACCGCGGCTATAGCAGGTGCGACAGCAGCTCCACCAGCAGTCTCCTTGGGTTCAGTTTCCGTAGCTAAAGCAGCAGTGCAACAGGTTTTGCTGCAGACGCCTCCCAAGCATTGTCAAGAGCGATAAACAACGTCATATTAGGAACATAACAGCCCCACAGAACGGGAAGGAGAGCGCACACCTGTGACACAGACGCTGTCAGGCCGTGCAGACCCGGCCACCCCGAGCCCCACGTGCCCTCTGCACAGCACCGTTCTCGGCCGCTCCGGCGGTGGGCAGCTTCAGGTCAGTCGCTATGTACCACCCTGCCTTTGCTTTTGCTAAAATTGATAAGCTCTTCAAAAACAAACAAAAAAAATCTGTCTTCAATGAGCTTTCAGAGAAGGTCGTGGTTCCCAGTACAAAGCAGGGTGTGACCTCCACCCCACAGGGCAGCACTGTATTTCTCGTTCAGATTCCGTCTTTCCTTGCACAAACTGCATCAGGCAGGACGATGCCAGGCGTTAGGACTGAAACAACGAGGTGTCTTGGCCCTTCCATTTAATGAGAATATTTGCCCCTCTGATTCACTTTTTTTTATTTCTGTATTGAACACACACGTTTCTTCTTTCTTCTTGCTTCGTGTGAAAGCCAGGGGGACAGGACAGACGTCCTGGCGAGACAGCCTGGGAGCAGAGCCGCCTGGGTGAGGAGGAGAGGAGAAGGAGCCGAGGGGCTCAGCGATGAGGGGAAGGGCGCTGGGAGGAGAGGCCTCAGCACTGCCTCGGCAGAGGGGAGCAGGCGGAGGAGCCAGGCGATGCTGACGGGCAGGCGCAGGGGGGTTGGACTAGATGACCCACAGAGGTCCCTTCCAACCCCTACTATTCTGTGATTCTGTGAGATGCACCCATTTCAGAGGCCAGGCACAGACCTGGCTGGGGAACACAAGTGGAGCTGGTGGGAAAAAGCTGCAGATTATATGTAAGAAAGAGCAGAGGCGCAGGTTTCCATGGTGCAGCAGCCGCAGCCAAGTTTGCTCTTCCAGGTGCTCAGCTTGGGCCTGGAGGGGTTACAGCCCTGCTGCTCTGCAGCATGCAGCATGCAGGAGCCCAGCGTCTCGGCCACCTCATGCACACACAGGGTGGCAACCGCTGCTCCTGCCCTCAGGGGATGTCAGCCCACGCTGCAGCAGAGAGCTGGGCTCATTACCCATGAAGCAGCAAAATCACTGCCCCTAAAGATACTGCTGAGCTTTTTGTTTACTTTTTAAAGACTTACTAAAAAGTACATGGAAAACATATATCATAGCATCTCAAGTTCAATATTTGCTTTTGAAACATTCTTATTCTTAAAATACAAGTCTGCAATTTACAAGTGATCACAAATTAAATGTCCACATATATATATTTGAAATAATAGCCAAAGAGTATCCTTCTGTCTAGATAATACATATCTTAGAAACATTTCAACAAAATCAGAATTACTTTCAAATGTCAAATGCTACATTTAAATGGCAATCAGTGAATGCTCCTGTGTTCCTGGACTACCTGCAGCTTCCCTGTTGTAAGGAAACCTAGCTGGCTTTCCATCAACAATCGTAACTCCCTCCTCCCCATGTAAACTGGTTCTCTGGATTTGACACCTGGTTCTGTAGACTTCAGAAAATGAAAAAGCTTCAGAAAGCAAACAATCTTTGACTGTGCATCTGAGCCACTGAAACACAGTATAGAAGCGAGTATAAATAAAGCTGTTACGACTCCAGCAAATAAACAACAGTGCAAAGCCTGGAAAAGTACCAGGCCTTAGCTACAGGGAGATTTATAGCCACAAGGGAAGCAGAATAGACTCGGAACACTAAGAGAGGCCGCTCAAACAGAGAATCAGTAGCTGCTTTCCTGCAAGATATGTATAAGCAGTGGAGGAAGCAACGCACCTGGCTCCCCCTCGCCTCACCACTCCATCTGCGAGAGGGACACAAACAGAACTTCCCTGTCCCCCAAGCAGCAAGCTCTCCAGCCACGCCGGGCACCTCCTTCCCAGCAGACCCGCTCAGCGTGCCGCTCCCGCTCCCGCTCCCCACCCCGGCAGGCGCGGGCTCCCTGACCGGCGGTGCCAGGGCCAGGGCAGAGGGGAAGATGCAGCGCTGCATTCAGAACAAGTCCCTGCACGAGCAGTGACAGCCACAGCCCACTTCCCGAGCCAGGACTGCACTCTGCCTTCAGAGAGGAAAGGGGCTACCACCAGGATTTGCCCAGCGTTTGCCTTAGCAGAGCCATGCAGCCCCAAGCCCTGCGAAACAGGAATGTAACTGTACACTTCTACATGCTGAATTAAACTTACAATATACTTCAATGAGATTTAAAAATCATTTCAGATAAGAAATGCACTCGAGAAGGATTCTGGACAGCCTTTCCTCACCTTTGCTTCAACTCCGGCAGCAGCAGTGTCTCCCGGCTTGTCACAGCTCCAGCTCCAAGGGGGCTGTGACTCAGCAAAGGGAGCAGCTTTTTATTTTTCAGATGGAACTTACCAAACCGTGCCAATATTACGGGGAGGATCTGCTTCCTGGATCCACCTCTCTGCCAGTCTCTCCTGAGATATTTCTACTTAACCCTCCCCATCTGGTTACGTTATCACAACAGGAAACAATTTCTTTGGGGAAAAATCAAATGCAAGCCTGCATGGGAATTGGGCTGAGCAAGACAGAAGAAAATCCAAACCTCTATCTACGCTGCACCGAAAAGAAAAGGTGGCGTCTTATGATCAGCCTAGGAGTTATGCTGCTCCTAGTCAGCCATCCTCGGATCTGCGAGCGTCTGCGCTGCAGCTGAAGCCCGGCGGAAGAACAGCCCCCTGCCCGAGAGGCCCCAGGGGGGCTGGCGGCAGTGGGGAGCACCCCGGGAGCGGGGCAGCTGACAGCATCCCCCCGGCCCCTCCACGGGCACAGATCAGCTGGGAGGTCGGTGGTCACCTTGCAGCCCACGGCTGTGCTGGGCACAAGCCCGGGCACACTGCCCAGCAACGGGGTGCGTGGGGAAAGAGCTCTTCACCCCACCACAGGCCCTGCTCGTGGGCCAGACCCTGCTGCCTCCCTCCGCTCCGCAAAGCTACGGAGAAGCCGCGCGTGGAAACCTCTGCTTAGGCTTTCAGCCGAGTTGTGCAGACCGAGGTGGCTCTCTGCTAGGCTCAGCCTACGTAAGGCGGCAGTGCCTCGGCGGTGCTGCAGGTGCAGGGTGTATCACCCCAGCTCTGCAACCTGCAGCTCTCACTGCTAAGAAACCGAACTCCAGCAGCTCGGGAACAGAGAAGCCAATCAACATTTTAAAATCCCAAGCCTATTCCAATGTAAAATCCCATCTCTCACAGTAACCTAAGCAGCCCAGCCCGTTATTAGGCAACACGTGGCAGCAGGTATTCAGACACGACGAGCTGTCTCCACAAGTGCTGAACACCCACAGCTCCAAGCCAGCTCCAGTGCCAGCCGTCCCTCCGGCCTGACACACAGACCTGATCACCACCTGTCTCATATTTGTCCTCCTCTCCCTCTATGGCCCCTGCCAAGAGGATGCTGCTCTATGAGATGCACAGGGCTCCCAAGAACCCGCAGCAGCAGCTCCCGGGTAGCATCTGGGGTGCTCCCAGCACCACTGTATCGATCCTACAAGATGATCTTCCTTGTCCAAGATGTCCCAGTTCCCCATGACACCAGATAACAGAGAACTGACTGACTTCTTCCCCAGGGTTATTTTACAATGCGTTTTTTACTATTTCATTTTAAAACAAAGACATGAAAGATGCTGTCACTGCCACTACAAACACTACTAATAATTTGCAAAAGCAAGTGCAAGGGAGAGAGCAAAGGCTTCAGGTCCAGCCCTGTTCAGCTCTGGGTACAGCAGGCCAGATGCTGCTCAGCGCAGGGAGACTGCAGGGTGCCCGTGGGGCTGGGGGTGCCCACAGCCCAAGCCCTGCTTCCACCACGACCAGTGGGAGCCCCGTCTCTATCCGCTCCCTGAGACCTGACCCATGGAATTCAGAACCATGAGTAAAGGTAATTGTTCAGATGAATGATTAGCCCATTACTACGGAGAACGAAAGCTGAAAGTTTACTTCCAGAAGCATCTAACCAAGAAGTACTTGAGAATTCAGCCTGTGACGCATTAGCAAACATGTACTTTAATTACATAAAGTCTTACGCTTTAGTTTTTTAATTAGAAGCAAGATTGTAGATAGCCCATGGTTGAGGCATGCAGGGTAAAAAGCAGCATCAAGGAAAACTTCACAGCCCCCCCTGAGACCCGTGGGTTTCCAAAAGCCTTCTGCTGCTGCCCGGCGCTGGGCCCTGGCTGCTGCCAGGAGTGAGCATTCCCAAAGCTGGCACTTTGTCCCCATGACCCGCATCCAACGCTGCGTCAGAGACGCCACACCAGTGCCACAGGGCACTGGAACGGACAAGGAGGGCAGCAGGGAGCTGCTGAGGAGCATCTGCCCACACCAGCACACTACCACGGAGAACACCAAAAGCCACGTGCAGCTGCACTGCCACCGCTCTCGTACTTACGAGGGTCATTTTGCAGCGAGGAGAACAAGAGGGGGCTATTGGCGATGACAGGACCTTACTGGGAGTGGAAGTGCTGGCTGGGAGCACTGTGCCGCAGAGCCTGTGCCACGTGCTCGGTGCCACCTCATGGGGCAGGGTCACCCGCTGTCCTCAGCGGATGCAACAGTGGCTTACAGCCACGGTAAATCTGCTGTTGCTGTCACCAGCACCTATAGATCTAAACAACCAGGCAGACAGAAACACTGGCACAGAGCTGATGCAGTCACTGGGGTGAAACAAGAAATACAAGGTGTAGTGGAGAGTTTTAGAACGGACCAAATGTGTGAATGAGTAAGAAAACAGAAGAATAAAACATTCACAGCACGTACTGAATACTTGAATAAAAAATAAAACAATAAAAAAAAAAAATCAATATTAGCCTGAAGTACTATAGAATCTCAATTTAAAATAGCAAGCCTCAAAATCCCCAGGGGCACCGCACAGGCTCTCTGGGCAGCCTGTTCTGCCTGCTTGGCTGTCTGCCTGCTGCAAAAGTTTCTGCTCACTGCCGGTCAATGCACCGGCCTTCCTTCAAAGCGGTGGGAGGCACCAGGCTGAATCCTCTGACAAGGAGAGAATCCCACCAGAGTCACCCTAATTATACACTAACTACAGTAATGTCTTTGAAAGGGGGGGGGAGAAATACAGGAGGAAAGGCTGTAACATCTCTATTTCTTCCTCACTGATTTTTTTATGCAGCCTGGCTCTTGATTTCTGCTGCTTTGTTTTTCACATAATGTCCTTAAAATGGAAATAAAATATCCTGTTTTGAGCTAGAGAGACATTTTCTGTGATCAAAGTTTGCCTTGTCTCACTCTTCTGCCCTTCCTGCTTTTCTTTACAATACAGGTTCAGGTGAAAAAAAAATTGGTTTGCTTTGACCCACAATTTTTTAGCATACAGCCATATCAAAAGAAAAGAGGACAAGTTTTCTTCTGGGCCTTTGAAAACACAGTTACTTGTGCCTTGCTGCCAGCTGGGCATTTCTATTCCTTCTCTCCCCACCTCCTACTTCAGAGCACAAGACGCAAACAGACCACATCCTTCCCCGCCCGATGAGAAGCCGCTGTGCGTGCCATGTTCTTCCCCAGCGGAATTATTTGGAAGACGCAGCCCAGGCAACGCGACCCGCGAGGGCTGAGCAAGACTCGCTCAATCCATTTGCAGGGCTATCATCACTCTCACTAACTGGATTTAAAGAAAAGATTACTTCCTTCGCTGGCAAACGGGCTTGTAGCCAACAAGATTTTGAAAACAAACATATACTCAGGAACAACTTACCCACGCAGCAGCTTTAAAAAACCCCAAACCAGCAGAACACTTCAATCCCTCCTGATGGGAGCCGCTGCAGTTGCTATGGAGCCCGGGCTGCCCGCGCAGCCGTGCCCTTGATGTGCTTTGCTTTATTTCAGACAGTCTTCTGCCTGTCTTGTAGCAGACTACCACTGCATCCCTGCCCTGGGTTTTCTCTTTTCATATTCTCTCTCTCTCTTTTTTTTTTTTTTCCAAACAGAAGGGCAGTAACTCTGCTGCAGATCAGTAAATCGTATTTACAGTATGATCTCAAAGGGCCAAAGGCAAAAAGCAATATCTGAAGCACACAGCTACTGTGATGAACTTCGCTGACTGAAGAATTTTTATGATGGATTTATTTCTCAATCATTCTAGTCAAAATATTAAGATAAAAAATTGCAATGATGATGTCCAAAATGAAACTAAAATGTTTTAGAACGGCATTTGATTTTTTGGAATCGCTTATGTTTAATTAAAAACAAGAGTTTAAAAGCCCTGTTTTAAAATATTTTCTTCCTAAAAGCATTCATGTCAGGTGATAAGTTTTTATTCTGTCTGGGAGGGGCTTAAAGGGAAAAAGACATTTCCCAGTGAGCAAAAATATTTCTGAGGTGTTTCAGCTGGGCTAATGCATGAACTAAGCCAATAGTTTTCACTCTTGTGTGTTAGTACAGGCTACCAAAATCTCAAAGGAATCTAGACAAAAATCCAACCTGATCCCAGCAAGTCTGCAAGACCAGCTGGATCCTGGTGCTGCAGCTGGCAGAGCAGCAGAGGCAACCACACACCACCATGTCAACGATGCCATCCCCGCCCGCGTGGCAGCAGCTTGCATCCGAGGAGCTCAAGGTTAGGAGCAAATCCACAAAGTACAGAACAGTCTACATGCAATTTGCGCTTTATTTCTTTTTTTAAAGAAACACAAAAAAACCAACAGTTGCCTAAAACCCAGGCAGGACGCAGAAAGGGTCTCTTCCTGCTCTAACCCAGTCAGCTCCAGCAAACCCATTTGGTTTGGAGAGGAAAGCTGCTTACTCAGCCAGGAAGTAGGGTGGGGTATTTCCTACTACTGCCAAAGAGAAGGGACCTGTAAATTTTCTTCTTTTTTGTCCTTTATCATCTCAGGTGACTTAGCAGCAAATGCTAAAAAATAAGTTTTCATGCTTCATCTTGAAAGTAGATGTGGTACACTGTTGAAAAAAACCCAAACCCAAACGTATATCCCAGAGCGAATATTACAAGCATTTCAGAATCCAAGTTAAACTTTATGAAGATGTACTGCAGGCCTGCCAAATGTGATATTTTACATACAGTTTTGGCTCTATAAGCTCCTTTCTAGTCCTCTTCCCATGACTAAGACAGCAATTAATATAGTCACACATTTCCGAAAAGCAGTCTAACAAAGTGCTTACGATTTACCGCACAAAGGCATTTTTGGAAAACAATGACCTGAAACTGTTACGACCTGTAGAAGAAATGAAGCAATATTTTAATCTCAGGGGGAAGTTTGGACCATTCAGGTTTTTGCTGCCTTCGTACTTCTGATGTTTAATACAGACTTTATAGACAGGCAGTAGGCAGCACATAACCCAAATCCAGAAACTGGTTTGAACTCCTGTATGAAACTGCTACTAATCCCACCTGCATGACTGACAGCCTAAACTTAGATGGAATAAAACTGATTTTGGATGTAAATAACATGAAACAAGGTCTCAAAATTTTGACTCAAAGTGAGTCAAGCTAGTGCCTGGAATCCACAACTCCAAGGAAACTTGAGGGACCTAAGCTTGCACTTGTGTTACTTTAAATAGGTAACATTAATATGAAATATGCATGCATGAAATTATGTTCATAATCACAACCTTGAGCTAACGAACCAAAGCTAACTTATATGAAAAGTCACTGACAAACAAAAGCGGCCTTTTTTTAAATAGCATCCAAGGTTCTGCATGCTATCACCTATTGCTCCTGAAGCACTCACCTTGGGGAAGGGCCCTGTTACCTATTGCCCACGTGAAGAAATGTCTCCGTTTACATCAGTGAATGTAACTGATGTGCGTGTCTAGGTCCTTTGGGCAAAATAATAATTATTGCTCTTAACGAGATAAAACATTTCAGATCCTGTTGATCATGGTGGGGGAAAAAAAAAAATCTTTGTGAGAAAAAATGAAGAAAAAAGAAGAAGAAGCTACAGAGTTTATACTCTTTATAGAGAGCCTCATATATATCTGTGTGTGTATGCATATATATAAAAATACATATTAAAAGAATTGTTTATCGGTATGGCATTACTTACTAAATCAGTCACAGCAATCTGAAACATACGGGTCATACCCAGTACTAGACACCTTGGCATATTACCCAAGCACTGAAGTTTATTTTTACAAGAAGCTCAAAGGGCAATACCTTCCCAGGTACCCCAGGGAATTACGCCTTGAGGCTACTTCTGTATTTGTTTATGCACTGAGAAGCCAGTTCTGATCCACAGTTTTAAATTGCTTTGTTGAAAATTAACTTCTTAACTAATTATCTACATGCTCAGCCCACACAGCTCGAAGAACAGTGCTGGATGGCCGCAGCACCAAGGCAAGCCTGACACAGTAAAACTTGCAGAACTGGACTCCCAGCGGCCGGCTCATGCTGTTGGTCACCGCGTTAGACACGCAGCGCAGGCGCGTGCTCAGCGGCACGGCAGCAGGCTTCGTGCTGCCAGTCCCAACAGCCAGAGGTGACCAATGCGAGCTGTGAGGCTGTCGCTGTGTTAACAGCTGCTCAGCAGCTTCAGCACAAAGTTGGTCAGCCAGTTTGTGCCAGCGCTGGCACAGGCAAAGCCCAGCACCGGGGGCAGCTGGAGTTGCCTGTCTAGGGGTAGGCAGAGGTGGTCATTTCACCTTGTGCTTACATAGCCTCAGTTATGCAAGAAAGCGCTACTGAAAATGCCTGCCCCACCTCCAGAACTGTGACATCCATATGTTACACACAATGTGCCTGGAGCTAAGAGTACAGACACCGGCACTGCAACAGAGGGGTTAAAACCATGATAAACAGAAGAAACCTGTAATGCTCTCAAATCAGTGACAGAGTTACTACATCCATTCCTAGAAACAGCGGTATTTAAAGAAGTGATAACGAGATAATGGATGCTAAAGCAAGAGGCGTTAAGCCTGAGGGTTGGCTTGAGGCAGGAGCAATGTATTTCACAATTTCCAGGACAGTTTTTGTTAGTAACCGAATTACCTGGTTTCATTTAGTGCTGGTATACAGTAATATCTTCGAACTCTGTTCCAAAGATGCATCTGTTGCTTTAGCAAATTCTTGTATCTTTTGCTCACTATCTTTCACTCATGATCAGGGGATTTACGTGTACATCTATTTCTGTGTAGACATTCCTTCCCAGGAGGTACATCTACTCCTGAGCTGACTAACACTACTTGATACCACAGTTTGTTGATTGACATAGAAATATAAGCAGAAGAAAAATATTCATGCCTGTATAACATTCTTCAGCGTCAAATACAGTTGTTGAGTAACTTACTTTTAAATGACAGTAATGATATTTTTAGCAGAAGCACCTATTTTTCTTTAGTTTCACATGTTTATTCATAACACTGAGTTAATCAGCAACTTTTCCTCCTTCACATAACTGTTACTGCTCCTACAGCAAAATACATCCAAACATTTCCCACAGCATCAGGGGCGGGAAGCAGTTACTATGTTGAGGTGGACAAGTAAACCAGACCTGTTACTGATGCCCAGCCCCTGGCCAACACCGATAAATCGATCGGTGCCAATGACCAGGCGTCTTGCTTGTTGGGAGCCATTTTGGATTTTTCAAAAGCACGCAGTGCTGGTGCAAGTCTGGTCCTATTGAGCATCTCGGCTCTCCAGCCTCTAGCTTTAGCTGACAGAAGAAATATCTTCCATCATTTTCTTCCACATGAACTCTGTACACACAGCAAACGCCCAGCTTCTTCTCTAGGAAAGGGAATGCATTGTGGGCGATGAAGATAATTTGCTCTCTGCTCCCACTGTTCCTCATGAGAGGTTGCTAGAGACATTGGAGAGCAAATACAAGCCATGCTGTAAGGCCAGCCCCTGTCCCCAAGGCCTCCTTCATTTCCTTGCCATACATGCCTCTCTCCAGTGCAAGACAGAGATGGTGATAATGGAGTGAAAATAGGAAAAAAAGTTTAACACCTATAGTTTCCTTCTCCCTAGCAAAATCCAGACTTCCCATCGAGATTATGGAGTCTCAGCTCTCCTAGGCTGTCAATGGCATAGGCCTCACCCAAATCAAACGTCAGCCCAGCATGAACTACTTCCACCCACACTGAGTGGTGCACCAGGTACGCCATTATCTCATTCTGCCATCCCCAGGGCCTTCCTGCAGCTTTCACACCATACAGCAGTGTTCACAGCATAGACAAGAAGGACAATCAGGATCCCCCAACCTCAGCTTAACTTCTGGAAGGAAAAAACAAATCCTCACACTGTATTCCTCCTAATGGCATGTATTTTGCAAATAAAGGAGGGGAAAAAAGTTTTATGCCAAGAGCTTTTTCCCAAATTTTTACAAGTCCTTTACCAAGCCTCACGCTGCACAGCAGCAGAGCTCACTCCAGCTGACTGCGGGTGTTCCCAGGGTTTTACTCATCTTCCCGCTCTCCTGCGGGTTTGGATGTGCCATCTCTGTCAATACCAAACTGATTCTGGTCATCCACTGCCATCCTGCTGGTTACTGGGCACTTCTGAAGAAAGTCATTTCACACACTTCCCTATTTCAGATTCTCCCTTTGAACAAACAAAATAATCATAAAAAAATCCAAAACAAAATTCTAGGGAAAAGGAGCGTTCTTCCGCTCCTATTCTTGATGATGAATCTGACACCCAAACCCAGTTACTCTCCCCATCCTCTGCGCTGTCTGCTTTGCCTGTCTTAGCCAGTTCAGACATCCTTACCCACCACTTACTTCACACAGGACAACTCCAAGAGTGCATCAAGCATTCCTCTCTTTTCTGTTCCTCCCCAAATCCATGGTAACTCCCATTCTCTGAGTTGCTCACTTCTCCACTATGTTTTTGCCTAATTTGTGATTATAAAATCTTACCAAGCCAAGAGTGTAAGCCAGTCTTAATCTGCACATAGATATTTTCATAAATAAATATTATTTCATAAAAAAATATACCAAACCAAAGGGAGCAAGAAAATTGTCTCTGTTTAGGAAGAGCTGCCTGGCAGAGCTCCCTGAGACAGCCCTGCTGAGCTCTGCCTAGAACCAGGTCAGCAGCGCTCAGCCTGCTGGGCTAATTGACAGTGTAATGAGGGGCACCTGTGAGCAAACAGCTAGGTTTTTTTAACTCCTGCTAAGCTTGAATATATCCTAAGGGCAGTTAAGCATAATGAGATTTCCCTTCCACTACAGGCTTGCAAGCTAATGAAGTCCAAAGCTTTGGCAGTGATGGTTTTGTCCCTATAAATCACAAACAGGTATGAGCGATACACGGAATTGGAATTTCTGCATTTGCAAACCCAGGAACCAGCCACATGTTTGGGAAAGCTTGGGAAAAGTAGGGAAAACTAAACCGAAAAACCTCCCTTTGTTTCAAAAGCTTGTTTTGATTTTTCTAATGCTAAATGTTGCTGTCTGTGATCTCAAGAGATAAGAATCAACCTTTACTCTCCTTTTTAAAGTAAGCTAGTCTTTCTGAATACGTAACCCACGGTTATTTGAGCTGCCAAAAAATGAATGCTGAATGAATTTACGGTCTATATTATGGAGCAGGAAAAAAATAAACCAGGAGGTGAAAAGGGCAGAAGCAGAACAGCCCAGCATCTTACCATGTAATACAATGCAGTGAGCCTCTCCCTGCCCCCTTCACAACCTCTGTGGGCAAACCCAAACAGCACCTGATAATGCCTTGCATAAAATACTGAGCAAAAAGAAGGCACAAGTAAAAGGTGAAAGTGTCAAACTGCATAATAAATCCTTCTGCAATCAACATAAATAATAAATCATCCACCCTGGCGTGACAAGACTGCCTTAGCCCTCCAGGCCCAGAACCTGCAGGCACCCACCGGAACGAAGGGAAGTCTCCCGCAGCTCCCAGCAGCACTCTGAGTTATGGCCACTGTGAGCCAATGCCTGTGTGGAAATATCAGATGCTTGTTTACAAAATCAGAATCCATAATGCTTCCTCCAAGGACAACTGGTAAAACAGCTTATGCAGTAAAAAGTTGTGATCCCTCAGTAAAGTAAAATTTTAAGTAGCCATTCAAAACACCAGAAATCCCCAAACTGCTTTGATTGGAGAGAAAAGGCTTTTAACAACTGCAAGCATTATCTGAGATAAAATGGACTAAAATTGACCATTAAGTCATGGTATTTTCCATTTACTTATTATTACTACAGATCAAGCTAATAAATTTTCCTTTAAGACCCTTTGCCTTTTTACATTACTAACTTCATGCAAATATATCTTTTGCCTCTAGCTACCTCTGACTTTGCTTTGAATGCAAAATAGGGATTTTGAAAGTTCCACTGATCATCATGCAAGTCACAGCAGCAAGACCTGACTCACTCTCACAGAAGGTTTGGTGTCAGCGAGCTTCAACGTGCTTAGTGTATTGCCCCCACTTTCCAGACAGGGAAAATCTTTGTGGAAAGTGGGCGGAAGAGCTGAGCAATGAGTGCGGTCGCCTGCGCCCCCAACACCTGCGTGTTCACAGCCACGTACTCCACGCTCTGCCTTATTCTCCCTTAGGCATTAATGTGTACTCCGACCATTTTTTGTTGAACTGAACCATACATATAATTGGCCTTCCCATCCAACATTTCCCAAGGAATGCTGTCAGGGTAATCTGGCTTTACCTAGCATGCAAAAAGTAATTATGATATGAGACAATATTGAAATAATGCATTGTGATTAATCATTTTGTTTTGCTAACAACAGAAGCAACATGTAAAGATAAAAATGCCAACAAGTGTCTCATAAATCACTATGGTTATTTACTTGCTAGCTCCTGTCTTCGAACCAGGGCAAAATTCAGATGTCAGAGTGGTACACAAATCTCTGCAATTCTCCAGAGTGACAAAGGCTGTGCTATAAATTACTGTCTACCTCAACATGCAAACATGACCATAGCAACTATATTTAGGGAACACGTTTTTCCTATTTACGTGAAAATCTGAAACTTAGCCATTGAGGTAAAGAAAAATCTGTGCTTTAGATGGTTATATTAGATTTCTGCTATGCCTTAAAGTTTCTCATTAACTTTCTTTGCTGGCATTTCTTTTCAGATAGAGTAAGAAAATATCCCATAAATGAATGAACCCTGTATCTATATAAAGACAACATTACAGAACATTTTGATGGAATTAAAAAATCTAGTGTTATCCTGTGGTATGAGTACCAGTTACTGGTTGCAAAACACCTTCTGATTTAGTTTTATCTGAAAGAAATCCAGATTGTGGATGCGGAGACCAGACCATCATGCAAACCAAAGTGCAAATGGGTCTCATCAAGAGATTTGCTTTAAAAGCACGGTCCTCTTGTAAACTAGACACGTCCTTATTATATACCACATCTAGAATTCACTTGTTATGGAGGGAGCTAGAAAAGTAATCCAACATAAAAATAATAAAATCATTATTTTGCTATAGAATTGGTTAAAACGCAAAAGGTAGCAAAAGCTTTTCAGGAGTGCCATAGGAATATTAGTGTAAGAGTGCTACTAGAAGTTAGCACAAATCAGTAAATCTTCAGACACTTCAGATACTTGGCAAAGTTCTCCCTGTGGGCATATCCTGAGTCCCTGAACCAGTAAGATTCCTGACATTGACTCAGTGGCATCAGAATCAGGCCTTTTCTGTGCAATTTCTTTTTTAATTAAACACCGTTAATACAGATTTTGTTTCAGATTTACATCCCAGTAAAATATGGTATGTGCCATCTGGAGTTCATTAACGCTGTCCTTTACCTACAGCATGTGCCAGGGGACACATCTATTACACAACTAGGGGTCATGCAAGACAAAACAGAGCAGTCAGCAAAAAGATAAGAAGTCTTTTTGGTGTTAAAATTCCAAGTTGAATCAATTCCACCTGTACTGATTTTCAAAGGCTTGAAACAGAGGAATCGGGATTGCCACACAGTGATGGCCAGTCTGAACAGCATCTCACACCAGAGTGTCTTGCACAGCCAGCAGTTTGCTCTGCCATTAATACCAACCTACTTCCAGAGCCATAAATTCTGGCTATGAACTATGACAAAATCAGCTTCATGCAATATCCAGCATCACTTGGGCAGCAGCTTTCCAGACCAGAGGTGGGTTTCAGTTAGTCCTGGGACACCTCATCCCAGTTACCCCGCAGCCAGCCTCACCAAGCAGCTGGGCCTCCCAGCTGTGTTGTGAAATGGCAGCGGAGCCTGGAACCGACAACAGCAGAAACGAGAACCCAGAAACATTCGATGAAAGGATAGTAAATACACATTCTGCATCTTCAACTGACTCTTCACCTGAGCACCATGAAAAATAAGGTCCCCGTCTGCACATGACCTTGTCAAGGTCAAACGACTGTGGCACCAGTGGAATAACTCTAAAATGCAGCAAAACAAGGTATCTATGGAGCTTAAAGAAAGACAACACTGCACACCCTGCTGCTTGCGCGTGTGTTTGAGGAACCAAATTTTGTCCTCCAGACATTTTCTCAAGCCTTTCCAAACTATTTCTCCTCAGTCACTGTCTCTGCTTTTACGGAGTACAAAAGGGAGGGTCACGCTGGAGGATACAGGAAGCTACACAGATGAAATTTATTGAACCTACATCTTGATTCTGCATCACCAGTGAATAACAAATCCTTCACCATGTGTTCTTGGGAATAATGATTTGTGGATTTGCATAAAACTCAAGAGTTTTTTAAAAATCTACAAGGATGTCATTCTCCATTAGAATAATTTTTATAGAACTATAGTAAATTACCGAGATCTTTTGGGGGTTTAGGTCTATTTGACCACAGAGCACTTGGCTGTAAGCGCCAAAGGAAAACCAGAGAGTTATCTTTCTGGGTTAGACGACTGGTAGAAACTGCTTAGTACTTTGCCACCAACAATAGCCAACACTTGATGCTTTAGGGACAAGTAAGCTCCTCTTTTCCTTCACGTGCAGATAAATGGTACTAGCCAGTTGTGGTCAAACAAAGATAGGATTACAGGAATTATTTAGTTTGGAAGTCTGAAGTATTGGCTAATAATTGGCTGCTTTCACCATAACATATATTCATACAAATGCTGTTACCTGTCTTAAAATTACTCAGTCCTGTTAAAAGTCTCACAACCAGAGCAGCTGGATGGGAATAGCTTTGTGTTCAAATCCTACATCCCAGTCAACTGGTTTGTGTAAAATTTTTAGAACCTTCTTTTTTATTATTTTTCCATTAAAGCTGAACCTCTGCTATTGATTATACAGGAAGAGCTGCACTGGAGAAAGGGATAAAATTAGAACACAGATGTTTAAAGGAAAGTGTTAGAAAAGATCATTATTTAAAGGCCTTCACTTGTTAACATTGTTTGCTGACACTGTTTTGAATTTGAGCTATCTGTGATAAAAGGTAATATTTCAGAGATGAATTGGGGGGGGGGGGG
>Ga0065711_1004078_pt1 | contig 25065 bp, 18 predicted proteins | sample Hoacrofraction12_FD_59098 | JGI IMG/M metagenome (GOLD analysis project Ga0065711, IMG submission 59098) | Hoatzin crop microbial communities from Cojedes, Venezuela - Epithelial fraction 12 v2 (version 2) | ecosystem: Host-associated > Birds > Digestive system > Esophagus > Crop | place...
ACCCCCCCATCCCCCCATATTTGAAGAGGCCACAGTCCAGCCCTCCATGCTGGGACTGCCACCCAGTTCAAAGGGAGGTCTGCACCAGGTCTGACTGGCTCGGGCTCCCACCCCAGACATTTCCGCAGGTTGAAGTTCCACTTACCTGCCTGGTTTGTGGTTACATTTACAGACACAAACTGCCGGGCTCCAGGGTTCTGGTCGGACACTCCATTCACTGCCTCAATTTCAAAGGTATAGTTTGTATGAGCAAGCAGATCCACCATCATGACAGAGGTGTTTTTCAGGCCGGTTTGCTGGGGGAGGTACCTGACATGACCACCACACGCCTCACACAGATCTGAGTGTGAGTTGCACTTCTTGCATGCAATATAATAAGACACATCTTTCCTTCCACCAGTATCAGCAGGGGGAATCCATTCCAGAAAGACACTAGTCTCGTTAACATTTGAGATGGCACTCCGAGGAGCAGAGGGGGGTCCTGGTTTGTAAAGTGAGAAAAACACATGGTAAAAACAGTATTATCAGTCATCCTGCTCTCTACTACTCTCCAGGCTGAAAAGAGACGCCCTGTTGCTCATGTGCCAGTAAGTACACGGGGATCATTTGCACCCGAAAAACTGGGAAACCAAGGATCCGTTTTGAGCGCTCCCACCTCACCTCAAGGGCTCTGTGTTGGGATGTAGCCACCTGCACAGGAGGACAGGACACAGGGTTGGTTCAAACCCAACAGGAGGAGCACTCCATCCCGGGGCATTGCCTCTGGTGCTCACCCTGGTGCTCTCCTTGCTCTTCCTGTGAAGGGAGCTGCAAAATCTTTGCTCTGCCCAAGTCACTGTCAGCTTCACCAGGGGCAAGATTCCCCTTCCTCGCCCCACTGCCCCTATATTACTAGCCCTAGGTCCTAAAAAAAGACTGGGGTATTCGTGCTACTTAGGTACTCCACTCAGACAGCAAATCTTTCCTCCGTATGCACCCACCTCTCCCCATCAGCTATTTGGCAACAGTGAAATGTAAGCTTGGGCATCCAAATCAAACCTGAGAGACTCAATGTAGCCCAAAGCAGATGGCGATCTACATGTGCCACTGGAAACACGGCCGTGTCTGGCTGCTCAACGGTAGCCTTCTTGGTCCCTGCCAAGCTCTAGCATGGTTGGTTAGCCACCCTGCACTTGCTTATTTTACCAAGCCTCCCCAGTCAGGATGCCAGTGTGGCACTGGCAAGGCTATCCAAAGAGGAACAGCTGCTGCAGAGGTACCAGAGCTCCTGCAAAAAGCGAGCTGTTTTCCTTCATCCTGCTGGGAAAGGCCATGGCTGGGCAACCGAAGCCCACTGGGAGACACCTTCAAGACTGCTTACTTGCAGAAGGTGTTGCAAGCTTTTTGCTTTTAACAGGCTTGTGTTGGAGATGAAGGGCAAGCTGGAGATACACCCTGAAGACAATGTGAAAGGACAAGCAGGAAACTCATGCAGGAGATCCACATGTTATATACTCAGGGAATGCTAATGAACGAGGAAGAAAGGGGAAATTTATCAAAGCAAGCCAGGATGGATTTTAGTCACGGCGCCACCAGAAGCTATACAGCAAAGACTAGGATTTTTCCAAGGGAGGTAGAAGAGGGAAGGCAACACATTCCCCTTCGGTTTGAATGAAGCTGTCAAAACCCATGAACAGTTCCTTGAAAAGAGCCCGACAAGTAGCTTTACCAGCTAGAAATCCATACAAATTTAACAGCCTGTCTTAGGCTGTCATCTTCCCGTTTTGTTGTGATAATTAAACTTGATTTGTTACTTAAAACAGGCAGTGTTGCAAAAATTAAATTACCTTATAAACCAGCAGCATTTTCCTCTATTTCCCTTTCCTATTCCCCTTTTGAAGTCTACAAAATTGGTAACTAAAAAAATACTGTCATGATTTTCACTCAAACTGTTCTGATTCAATGAGAAACTCACTGCCACAAGAAATAAATAATACTGATATATGTTTTTTTTTCGGGGGGGGGGGGAAGCAATTGAAGACAAATGCTAAGGTAGTGTAGGATAGGGCAGATCAGCCTTGTTTTGTTCTGTGATCACTTCAGATCACTATGAATGGGGAGCAAGCCACTCGCAGGCAATCTGCGCTGTGGGGACCCAGCGCTATTTAGCTAATGACGCCAAGGTACAGCCCAAGTCAGGACGATTTTCTGCACTGTCATATTCATACTGATATAATGAAAACTATGAAATTCATCACTGCAGTTGTGTGGAGTTATATATATTGAACTCAGGTGGTTTCCATATGATTTTTACTGGTTAAATAGCCATGTTTTTTCTTCCACTGGATGAATGCCCTTTTACTGCTACCAGTACTCTCGGAAAAAATAAAGCACTCAGGCACAAGGAACACTTACTGGACAATGTGTCTTTAACGGTGGATAAATTATTACTTTTGTAAAGTCACCAGAGGTTTTTACTTGCTTTGTATAGAGGAGTCAGCTGCTCTTCTTGAAGGCTTAAAAACATCAACTTCAGTGGAAGTGCTTTGAAGCTAGTAGGACTTCATAACCTATAAAATTAGCATTCTCACAGGGGCTCAGAGAAAGGTCTTTAGTAGTCTACAGACATCTAACAAGACCTACTTGAAGAATCCCAAAACCACACTTGGGTAAAATTTGGATAAATGACAGCTGCAGGAACAAAACGGTGTTTTACCTTTGGAAGGCAGGGGCCCTAGGTCTGCTACAAAGGTCTGTTTTCATTTCCAGCCTCCTTTTGTCAAGGACAAAGATCTTAGTTTACTGGGGTTTTTTTTATATACACATTTTTTTGATCTGCTACTTTATATCTTAACCAGGTGAGATTCATCCCTTCTTCACCACAATTTACTGACCAGAGGCAAATAATTTCTGAAGACAAAGATACTGGTATTTTTACTGATGGGCAACAAATCTGTTACTTGCTGAATGCACATATTTTAAAAATATAACCTGAGAGAGAAATTACTCTCAAGATACCTATATATATATATATATATATATATGTACGCACTCAAAGTTAACTGCAAACTTTTTGTGAGTAGAATATTACAGTAAATACTATAAAATCTTCTGTTTGTCCCATGTGTCATACCATTAAAAATTTCCCCAATGTGCTCTGAACAGCAATAGAGTTACTTGTCAGAGATGGGAAGTGGGGAAAAAAAGTGTAACTATGTTTTCATTTCAAAGAGATGTTATGCAAGGAACTGAAGCTAGGATTACTTAGTTAAGAAGAAATAAAGTGCAATTGCTCCCTGAAAGATACATAATAATATTAAGAGAATTCTCAAATGTCCATCAGGACCAAACATTTTTTTTTATCTGAGGGCAATAATTATTCTGGTCTGCATCACAGCACTATTAATTACAAAATTACCAATCATTATTTATAAAGCATGCTTAAGGAACCGAAAAAATTAAAAAAAAAATGTTCCCCCTGCCCTGTACTTGTCTGAGTAGTTGACAGTGGTGTAGCAGCTAGTTTACCTTAGTGGTGCTGGTGGTGGTGGTGAGACTCATACAGCTTGGGACTGAAAAGCATTTGCTTTAAATTAGGAAAAAGTGATTTTATAGCTATACTGACTGGCAAGGAGACTTTGCAGGTGTAGAGCTGAAAACAGACATTGATGTATTCTCTAAAATTAACTAGATTTCGAGTTGAGGGAATCCTATGAATATCATTAACTTCTGCAGTAATAAATAATAAAAACATACAAAAAACTTGCAATATTTTCCTACCAGTCATGACTCAAGCCTGTCTCGCTTGTGTTTCAGCTCATGATGAGATGTTCCCTTGCAGATCTAACCGGGTTGGTTAAAAACTTTAGTATTGCTATCTAGTCTTTACTGTTCCTTCCAACATTTACTACCCCTGCAGCTGAGCTGGGGTAGCACATGGGCCCTCCTCATCACCTTCAGCACAAATAAAGACAAAATCCCAAAAAAGGACACGCAGGGCAAGTGAGGGTGACTGAAGCACACGGAGAAGGCTCAGACGATCCACTCTGCTTTTGGGGTAGTAAGCATGAATGCCAGCAGAGATGCTGCAATATCCTCAACTGCTGCACCAGGGTTTGCAGTGGGCAACAGAAGCTGAGCAGTGCCTTGGTCAGCATTAAACCTCTCATTTGCCCCAGAAGCACTTAGTACCCTGCCAAGCCATACAGCTTCAGGCATCATGCCTGGGCTTTAAACTAGCTTACAGTAAGCTTTCAAAACAAACAAAAAAAACAAACCACCACAACAAAACCACCCAAAAATTAAAAACCCCAACAAACTTAAAAAAAGCAAACCACCATATAAGCATAAAAAACTCAAACAAACATGAAAAGAAAATCCCATGGTATTTGCAGAATCAGAAATTATAGCCTTTACCTACAGGATTTAAATGGCACCAGCACCCTGTAGGGGACAGGCACGCAAATTTCATTTCTTTTTAACATGAGCTGGTCACCAAGCTTGCTTGTGTCTCTCTGAAGATCCTGCCCTACGCTCAGGTCCCCGGCATGAAACTCTTCCTTGGGGATGGAGGCTCCTTCCCTGTGCTAATGCACCAGCTGGACAGACTGGATGCATACCCCTCCACCCTGAAAAGGGACAGAGAGCGACACCACCCACGCTGGGCAGAAGGCACGGTGGACACCGGCAGTCTGGCATAACTCTCTATCAGTCTCTGGCATTGTTCTGCCTGCACAGAAAAAACAATTTTATGTGTGTTTCCAGAGCTCAGAGTAATCCTCTCCCTTCCCATTTCCCAGTACCACACTGGACCTCATCATCTCTCATTTATCTATTTTTTTTAAGTCAGGCCAAGAGGCAAAATGTACGTCAAGAAGTTCTGTTATCAAAGTTTTTCACGCTGTAACCCACCCTAGCTACTGCTCCAAAGGACACTGGCATAGCTATTTAATAAACTGAGAAGTGCTTGCATGACTCACCCCCCCAGGCCACTTTGATCCTAGAGCACCAGCTACAGCCACACTGCCTAAGGCTGCCTTCTCCTTCCCTGCAGCACACCTCCCAACAGCCACCTGCTTCACGCTCCTTTGGCTGGTGAGAAGCAAACACAGAGTTCAAGGGCCCCAATTCTGCTCTGAGTGCCTCCTGCAGGCAAGCAGAGACCTGCCAAAGGCAACTTCCTTTGCGAGAGCATCTCTCCGACAGCAACAGACTTTTTCTTTCTCTTTTTGAAGCACAAGCTTGGGAAGCTAGGAAGGGCATCTGTATTCAGTGGGATGAAGGCACTAAAAGCCACTACCATGCCTGCGTGACACAAGGAAACAGCATGGAAGTCACCTCTGCACCATTGCCCAGTGGCTCTGAGCATGCACAGACTCACAAACCTACTTTTTCCTCCATTGCTTAAGTTCCTTGGAAGCTCTACCTGCTCCTGCCCCAGTAGTTCAGCTCCTCTTCGGTCCTTTTAACCACTTTTGCACCGCAAAAATCACATTTGGAGCATGACAGTCACAGCTCAGCAAAAACCCGTGGTCTGTGCTACACTTGCTGGGACTAGCTGGGGGCACGCAAATTGTGGCCCTAAGTATCTGAAACGAACTGAACAAGAAACTTTCAAGATACAACTGACAGGATAGCTCACAGATAGCAGGAAAAGGGCAAAATTAGCGATTTTGATTCCACCAACTCCATCTTGGACTCCCAATACCTTAATTTACTTGTTCTACTACCCTCCCCCTACACCAAGGGGAAAAGCTCTACATTTTTGCTGCAGGTTTGGAGAAGCAGTTTCCACTGCAGAGTTGTGAGGCTACCCTGAAGAATGACCATCTCCAGGTGGCTTGGAAAGGTCTCTCCCTGCTTGTGTACCGAGAACAAGCTAAGAGATGATACTAAGCAGGACCATGTAGACTCTACCCATGCCTACTGCTGACAAGCACTACCCGTTGTTTCCTCCGCATGCGTGCCCCACGCCGGTACCCATGCACGCACCGATGCGGATGTCCAAGCACCATGCTGCTGGCTGAGTCTGCCCATGAGTGGACAGCAAGAGATGGAATATCCGTTCTTTACAAAAATGTGTCCTGGGTTTAATGCCAGCTTTTGAAGCAAAAGGCTTCGAAAAGTCTGTCCTTGTGTAACCGGGGGTACAGTGGACAGAGCCAGTGATGTTACAAGTATGTCAAGACTAGTTCAGACTTCAGCCCAGAGCCTGTAAAAAGCACATTAATTAGGATCACAATGTCTAGTCACAGTACAGGAACAGCTCGAAAGGATTAAAAACAACCCTATAAGCACATGCTTACTTGTACAGGCCATTGTAGGTGGGTCTGATTCCTTCCTAAAATAGTGTTCTTCACACAGGCAAGATGTGGATGCTTCATCAAGCGTGTAGCTGTGAGGGGGACATTTGCTGCAGGATGGACTGTGGGGTGAAGCTTTGAAGAACCCAGGTCTGCATACTGTGAAAAGAAGAACCACAGGCTAAGCTCTCCCATCACAAAATTAGTCTCTTCACATTTCCTTAAAAAAAAAAAAAAAGAAAACATATCTTCATCTAGAAAACAGACAAACACGAGATATTTGGTTTGCATATTTTAAAACAGTCTATGCCACTAACAGACAGTGCATACTTAAATGTCTGCATGAAAAGAGAATAAGAAGCTGTTGATTATTTTTTTCCCTACCATCTGCCTTTGCTGGGTATTTATTTTCCTTGTTGAATGCATTAGAGGTAACATCTTTTGGGCTCTGCTTTAGAAAACATTATTATGTTTGGGTTTTTTTTTTTCATTCAGTCTTAGAAAAACAGGTAAAATACATCTCATGGTTTTCATTTAAGACGCTCTACATCTAGAATTCAATGCCTCGGCAAACAAATAGCAGCACGGTGGTGGAGAGGATCTCAAGATCGACAGCTTAAGACACTGTGATAAGGCTACTTCCCTAGGGTCTTTTCCCCTGCAAACCTGTGATGAATTTTAAAGTGCTCCATATAAGACAGACTGCTCTGGGCATAGCCTGAACCAGTCGTGCTCACCACACAAGATGCTCCTTCCAGCTCCATTATATACGCATGACAAGGCACAAAGACTTGATACGAGAGCTATTTTTGTTCTCACAAATACAATATATGGCTAAGGGTAGCTTGGGATTATTGTTTTCTTTTTTTAAAATAATTTGAAGTGAATATAGTAATATCTTGTTTCCAGCCTCCTGAAACAAGTGCTCTTTCACCTAAGCAAAGCACCCTGCACTTCACCTGCACACTCAGTCAGGAGCAGCGACAGCCACAAGTTCGCATATCCACTCCGGCTTTAGGAAAAAAACAGCTGGCCCTGTAATCGTACCATTAAATGTAGAATTACAAACCCACTGTTAGCAAAAGGAGGAAAACTTGATTTTCTGTCTCAAAAAGCAGAGGCATGGAGACATGTTAAAGCAGCTCCAAAGTGCTGCAACTTATTTTCCTTCAGAGATGCTCTAAAATAACTCTGCCCAGTATGATATCAATGATGCTCAGATCTGCTATCAGACAGAATTTACCTGGAAATCCCTGAGCCTTTCCATCTGCATCCAAAATTCCACAGTTGCAAATAGCTTGCAAAGAAAATGAGCTTACAGCAAAAGCATTAATATTATGCCACCAGGAATGTCGCAGACAATCACAGCACAAAGGTCATGCGCTAAAATTCAGCCAGTGATGACAGAATTAATCTTCATTGTAGATAAAGTGTAGGTTTTTACTAGTGATCTCATTTCCTCTGATGGACTAACTAGAACAACTGCCTCCAAAGTTGGCTCTGCTTCCTGCAGAACCAGAGGAACTCTCTTGACATCTTCCCTTTTATGTCACTAGCTTCTTCACCAAAGGTGAGACACTTGCACACCAACTCCTAACTCCTAGAGCCAACCAGTAAGTCTTTGATGATAAAAAACATTCATGCATCAAAAAGGGGTGTGATCCAAGAGCATCCAATAGACCTCCCCCACGCCCCACCTCCAGTCTTGCCTGGACCACATGGCTCTCACAGCAAGTGCCATGAAACCCCGAAGCAGTTCCCAAGCCCACCAAGGGCTGGTAGGTCTCCTTCATGCATATGCAGCCTCTCCATCCTGCTCCAGGAGATGCTCATGTCCAGTATCCCTGCTGACCTCCCCAAACCGGGCACCCTCCCACACATTCCCCCAGCTCCCTTCCCACAAGACAGGCAGAAAACAACTAGTAGGATTGGAGGGATTTACAGGTTTTAAAAAGCCAATTTCCAAAATTGTTCATCATCCAACTAGTGCTCCATACCTGCTGTGAAGTCTGCAGGACGCAGATCATCTGCTTTGTGTCCATGCACCAGGACTGGTGAACAGACCTAGGGCTGAACTTGTTCTTGACAGCTTGTGGACTTGCCATGAGCTACCCTCATGCTTTATGGCACATTCCTCAATTTCTAGCACAGAGTTAAGTTCTTTTATTTACTTCACAGCCACCTTCAAATTCTGCCCTACCTGCAGCAAGGATTTGTTATACAATCTCTGGAGAATCTTCTGGGAGAGGAGACCACCAAACAGCTCCTCTAGCCTACAATTTGCCTTTCAAAGCCAAATCAAACTCACTTGCACCCGCAGACAATAGAGATGGGGAAATAAAAGCACAAAAATGTGCAACATATAACGAGGGCAGCCCACGTCTAGTGTGTACTAGATGTAACTAGCCTTCAAAAAAGGACTTGAATTTATCTCATTATGTCCGATCAAGATAGACAGAAAATCATTACGGCACAAGAGTTTACCATACTTCTATTTCGTGCAAAGCAGCAAATGCAAAATAAGCCAGTTTTCCTTGACAGGTTTTCAACAAGGTGCAGCTTGTTAATGATGGTATGATATGTAGCTCAGCTCAAAGGGAATGTTTGGTTTTCATGAGTAAGTACGGAGCCAACAGATGTACAGCACTAATAACCCATGTTTTAATGAGGGATGTGAAATAAAACTGAACCGGACCAATTTTTATATAATCTGCAGGCTCTCATGGGTCCTACAAGTCCCTTCTCTATCCAAAAGGTGAAGGGGGAATGTTCAAGAGCATTAAATTACACTGAAGATTTCAACATGAGTCCTCATAACAAATAGCCAGCAGAGCAACACGCTGTCATATCTAAGTGAAATACTCTTGTGTCTGCTAGAAAGGAAGAATTCAGGGACAGGAGACAGGACATGCTAAAAAATGGAGGACAGGAAATAAAAATAAATGCAAAAATTACCACAGCGAGTGGTGGTGTGCCGAATCAACATGCCTGCAGCAGACACTTTGGGGAGAATAGAGGTGTATTTTCAAGGTTGCCCCAGCACAGCCTTCCAGCCTCTCATGACCAGCAGCTTGGGGACCACTCCTGATGGAAACCACGCTTGCACAACCACGATCAGGAGCAGAAGCAGCTGTAGCTGCATGGGAGCTTCAGGCACAACTAGTACCTATCATAATGCTTTTCTCTGTACCCTTTCCTACGTTTGCTTTGTACACAACACAAAGGAGATGACAGCCGGTGAGGTGGTTCAAGCAGCAATCCTCTAATAAACAGGGATGCCATGATAAAATGGATGCTGTTAGAAGAAATCTGACCCAGGAACATCTTATGCCTCCACACTGCAGAGAAGGTATCATGGTAGCCAGATGGGCACAGTCTTGGCTGAGCTCAACAGCCAAAAGCAGGGGCTGGTACTGCGTCATTTTTCTGCCACTGGTGACAATGCCTCAGACATTTTGGAAATTGGATTCAGAGCAGAATAGGGCCACAAACAGCTTATCTTGCACGTACCTTGGGTTTTGGTCTCTATCTTACCATTCCTCTTCTGACAGTCAACCTTACAATCTCTTCATGAAGTATACATGACTTTATTTAAAATCACATGGGTGTCTGGGATTTAATTTCTAATTAAATCTTATTTTAGTCTTCTTATATTTTTATCTCGGTATTTCTAATTCAACAGCTCTTGAAAGGATATGTAGAATGAGCACAGTACGGTCACGCACGTAATGGTACTACCTCTCTTTTCAAGGGGGTGGGAAAGAGAGGAGAAATAAGATGAGCCTAAGACTCCCTATCATCTGCTGCGAGACAGCTGAAAAGAAATGAAGTTTTAAGCTGTCGATGAGATCTGCTTCTTTCTTCCTAATATTAAAACTGATAACTCCTTAACTGATTAACAACCACTGATGTGTGAAAACAGTCTTTAAATGAAATTGGTTGCTAGAAAAAAAAAAAAAGTATTTTTAGACACAGCAAATATGCCATAAACAACCTGCTGGTGTTAGGTTTAAGTGGGATGTGTTTCTGTTAGTAGCACATCCATTATTAGCAAATTAATTTCCCTCTTTTTATTTTTAGAAGCAACCACAAAACGTTGCAGGCATGGAGCATTAACGTCTGTGCAGGCTCTTGCTCGTGCACCTCAGGACAGGCCAGAGAGAGATGGCTGCAACAAAGGACGGCAGCAAGAACCTCTCAGGATACCAATGGTGTGAGCTGATCCCTTAAACCAGCAGCGATCAGATTGGAAACAGGCTTCGTACCTTGCAGATGGGAGCCCACAAGAGCCATACTGATAGAAACTGGCTATTCCAACCCGGGTGGATGGAGGAGGAATCACTGGTCCTCTTACAATGAAAACTGGCCTCTTCAAACGATATGCTGAACTTTTTGTGCTACATCAGTACTAGAGACAGTGAGTACCAGTGAGGGTGGGAAAAAAAAAGGCAGACAGAACAAGCCAATAATACCAAACAGCTAGGACTGCTTGACAGATTATTTTCTGCAACCCTTAACATCAAATGATTTGCAGTGCATCCCTGAGCTTCAGCTGCAGGCTGCATTCAACAGGCAGGGCTCCTGTCCTCCCCAGCTGTCCCACACCTCCAATGCACACTGATCCCAGGCAAGAAGTGCTGGAAGCAAGGACCACCTCCAAGGGTCTCCATATCCACAGGCACGTACGTGCCCATGTTGATAAAACCACTGAATTAATATTAGTAGGGATTCCAGTTTTGTCCCTGGAAAGAGAAAAGCTAGGAAATGCGACCCTATAAGCCTTGAAAGCCCAGCAGATGAGGGTCTGAAAAAGGTCTGACCTGACACTCTCTTCCCACTCTCAAGATGCTGTTAGGATAAGCTCACAGTACTTTAGTGCGTGGGATCAGCAAAGTGACCTTTCACATATCCCAGAAAATGAAGCTCAAACTGGAATTAAACTGTCTCCCTTGCAGAGCACCAAATTAGTCTCCATAGTAATCAGAAACCATGAGCACAACTCGTAAGGCAGTGACACTACTCCATAAATAAAGCTAACGGACAAAATCTAACAAAAATTAATGAGGATAAGGATGCCTAGTCTAGTCTAGCCAGAGCGCAGGTTACCCAGCTGAAACTGAGGTTTCCTCCCCAAACTGCAAACCCCCTTTGCTTCTGCTTCCCATCCTTTAGTCCCATTTGCCTTATCAGACTGCAAACTTCTTTGGGCAGGGACACATGGCTCAAATTACCATGGCTTTTAGAAGTAACTGCAGCATAAAAATCTCTGCCCCATGGACAGACCCATAATCCACACCGAGCTGGCTCTCAGCTGAAGCACAAGCAGGACGTGTTGTGTGTGTGTTCAGCAGGAAGGAGATCAGCTCTGTAGCTCATCAGCTCTGCCTTCATTAGCACATCGCTCCAGCACAGGGAATATGCCTCGAGAGTTGAAGGAATTGCACAAAAACAAGCTACAAATAAACCAACCCCGTTCTAGTTTCTGGACCTGCCATGCCTTGAAGAGTTCGCACCGAGAAGAAGGGGCTGCTGCCTCTTAGATGTGTCCAAAAGCTAAAGAAGGGTTTAGCGAGGTACAGTCTCTTACAATGTGGAATCAATTAAACTGCTGAGCAGCTCCAAGCCTCAGCTTGTGCTCCTGACACAGACTTTTACTTACAAGAAAAACAAAACAAAAAACCCAGCAGACTGTCTTCATGTCTCCCAACCAATAGAAACAGATGATCTCCATGCTCTTCTAAACAGTATTTCAAGAACTACAGCAACCCACCATCGAGCATCCTCCTGCAGAATTTACAAGCAGGCTCCCAAGAGCTAATCCTGCTCTCCCTAACAGCTCTCCTGAACTGCAGGCCAACACCGAAATTGCTGCTAAAGCTATCAAGCTATAGAAAATTGTGTAAAATGCCCTGATTATATCTCCTTTAGGGTTGCTCTCTCTATCTGCAATAGTGCTATGTTGCCTCCTGCAGCACACCTTAGGGATTTGAAGGGAATTAAATAAATATCCACTAATAAAACACTGTAATTCAAAGCTGTCGGTTTCCTTGAATCCAGTGGACTCGCCAGCATCCTTCAGCAACTCCAGCACCCAGCACTGCAGCCCAAGATCTGCTAAAGGTCCTGTTAACAGGGTTCCTGGAGCTTGCTGGATAAGTGGGGCATCTGAGGGCTTTGCACCTTGAAAAAAAGAGACCCAACCCCTTGGATGTAAGCAGATTCATGCATCTCAAGTGGGAAATACACTTTTAAGCTTTTTTTTTCTCTCTAAGAAAATATTGTGTCTTTTGATGTTGTTCTGTCCAACCCCACACTAACTCAGGCTGAATTACCTCCACTCCGCATTGAAATCAGCTCTAGCTCTAAATACCAAAACAACCTTGAAAACTAGAATATAAATAAATTAGTACTTTCAGTTCCTCCCTTTGAAATACCACTTTTTCTACCACGTGACTCACTAAATTGTCACACAGCAATTTATGACGTGACCGTAGTTGCTGGAAAACTAAGAATTAACTGCCACTAATGACATTAATGTGTTTCTTCTAAACAGTATAAACTTCATCACATAGCATTGCTCAGAAAAATTCATCAAATTCCCAAGTCAGCTACATTTGCAAGCCATAAAAATACCTAGAACACAATGCATCTCAAAATGCTCATGATTACATTAAGATCTTAATGGGCTATATTTCTGCACATCCTGACTTTGCTCTAAAGAAGATTTTGAAGCAATCAATGAGGCAAAACCTGAGTCAAGACTAAACTCTCAGCAGCGCGGTGGAGGAGCAAGGAAGAAGATTTATCCTGGCATAAATGCAAACCCATGCTGTCATTTGGGTCTGATTTTGCAGAAGAAAAGCAAGCTACGGAAAATAAATGCTCTTAGGGGAAATGGAAGATTTTTCAAAAGCACATGGCACTGTGTGAGCATGCTTCCACCAGCCGCATCGACGGCAGGGCTAGCTGGGCATGCTTTGGTTTTGTGGTTTGTTTGAGTTTTTTTCCTAAACTTTCCTGTCCGAAAAAGCCCTGGGAGAAACTGGTACATTTCTAGAGAAATCACTGCTTGCGATGAAGCATCATTTCCTAGCAATCCCAAAATTTCCATGACCTGCATGCTCTTGCAAGCATGTACAAGCACTCCTTCAGTTCTCAGCCCATGGGGCACCTGCGGTCCTCCTCGCTCTCTGGTTACAAGGGACAGATCCAGGTTGGTCTCACTGAGCCCCAGCTATCTGGCTTACAATAAAAAAAGGCAGTCCACATCCTGTTGCTATAGCCTCTCTGCCTATTATAGCTATAAAATATCTATCTCCATAAATCTCTATGCCTATAAAAATCTATCTATCTTTTCTTTGCTCTCTGAGGTGTGGGATGAAGATGCGCTTAAATTATGCTTAAATTACTGTCTCTTTTTTTTAATGAAGATGAACTGAAATCATTTTACTCCCTTAAACAGAGGAAGCAATGATGTACAACACTGCACCTAAGGGGAAAAATATGATTTAAGATACAGAAGGCAGCAGAGAGACATTTGTTTCTGCACGCTCGTAAACATAACTTGAGATGCCTGGCTCCACACATAATCAAAGAGGCACAAGAGTCTGTTTTGGGGGTTTCTACACACACAGACGCGCACCTCGGGTTACCCTTTGTTATGCGAATGGTAACTTAAACATTCAAGCTGCACTGCATGCTAAGCAAGAGGAGGATTGATGGACAAGCCGCAGAACTCCCTCGAGTTCCATAGCGGCGCTGACTGAATAGCAATAACAAGCATCATCCCTAATGGCAACAGGGGGAAAGTATCAAACTTAAAAATGATGCAGCCAAAACCCCCCTATGTCTGTCTGCGTACATGCATTACGGACAGTAATGCAGAGACCAGTTGGTAAAATCTCCTGGAAAACAGGGTTCTTCAAAGCCGCATGTTTGCTGGCACAATGCTACAATAAAAGGGTTTTAGTCTTCTGGTTCAGTCTGCCATAGGGAGCTGGAGCCCAGCCAGCAAAGAAAGAAAGATTCTCTAATTATGCTGTGGTTTGGACAACTGCAAGCCATTGTGGTTAAGAAATATGACATTTGGGAGGATTTATTTTAATGATTTATGTCATGTGTGTTTACTCTACCAACATTTCAAGGTTTTAGCCTGAACTTAGTCTGTACATACGCAGCCAGTAAAGAGAAGTAAAAATGCTTAAAATCTTTTCTTCTGGTTGGTTCTACCTTGCGCAACTTCATTTGTGTGGGCAAGATTTCTAGGTGGTATAAAATCAGCCTTTCCTCCACTGACAGTTTTGGTCCAAAATAGGCAGCATTCCACCAACCTAGGGTGACGCTAACGCTTACACAAAAAGATCCTTTCAAACCTTGCCTCAAATGTTTAAGGGCTTGTTTGCTCCTAGCTTTATGATCATCTGTCTCAGGAGGTAAACTTGGTAGGACTGGCTGCAGACAATTTAGTTTAAAATTGTTCCCCTGTAATTTATGGCTGAACATATGTCACTCCAGACATATCTATTCAAATTCCATCAGAGGGCAACGGAGATGGATCTTTTACAGTCTTTCTGACCAAAATAAAGATAGAAAGGATTTATCCAGAGTTGCCTGGAATAAGTGTGCTAAATGGGTTTATGCATATAAAAGTGACTCTGGGGACGTGGAGTTTTTTTGCACATTTAAGATACAGGCGATGCTAGCCAATTCTGCAGTAGGCAAGCAGCTTAGAAGCACACAGAAGGAAACATGGACATGTCTCTTGGGGAGCATCTCCCTTCAGTCATGCCTCTTTCTGCAGAAGCTCGTGGGTTTTTGCATTGGAGCACAATGTTTGGACTAGGGTGCATTAGGAGGAGTGCGGCCAGCAAGTTGAGGGAGGTTCTGCTCCCCCTCTACTCTGCCCTAGTGGGGCCCCATCTGGAGTACTCTGTCCCGTTCTAGGCTCCCCACTTCAAGAAAGATGAGGAGCTACTGGAGAGAGTCCAGCAGAGGGCTATGAAGATTATTAGGGGACTGGAGCATCTCTCCTGTGAGGAAAGGCTGAGGGAGCTGGGCTTGTTCAGCCTGGAGAAGGCTGAGAGGGGACCTAATAAATGCTTATAAATATCTGAAGGGTGGGGGTCAGGAGGATGGGGCCAAACTCTTTTCAGTGGTGCCCAGCGACAGGACAAGGGGCAACGGGCACAAACTGAAGCATTAGGAAATTCCATCTGAACACAAGGAAGAACTTCTTTCCTCTGAGGGTGAGGAGCACTGGAACAGGCTGCCCAGAGGGGTTGTGGATTCTCCTTCTCTGGAGATATTCAAGACCACCTGGACAAGGTCATGTGCAGCCTGCTCTGGGTGACCCTGCTTCGGCAGGGGGGTTGGACTAGATGACCCACAGAGGTCCCTTTCAACCCCGAACATTCTGTGATTCTGTGATTTGTGTGACTTAGAGATGCAGGCGTTGCCAAGCTAAATTCTGCCCCAATATGCATACCATGAGATGCTTTGGCTAAAGGCAACAAATCAAAGGGTGTGTATAAGGAGGATGTGGCAAGTATTAATACCCTGAGAAAATTAACAAGGAAAGCTGAGCAAGTTACACACACACAACAAAGTACAAAAACATCGAGCGGTTATCCTGTTGCATGCAGATATAATGCTTCATGATTTCAGTTTTATTAACCAGACATAAAAATACTGACATTATTTGTTGACTAACCTACTTGTTTGGGTCAGATGAACACTGCAACACTTCACAGTTCATCTGCCAAGTAACTCCACCAAATGGCTCGTCTTTATGAACGAGCTCAACAAAGGGTAAGCCAAGGCACTGCCTGCTCTTCCCATGTTGGCCTGACAATATTGGGAGCTTTTCTTTCAGCTCCAATCCTGTAGCCCTGCAACAATTTATTTCAGTATGATCTCTTCCTTTTCTGGAGGAAAACTTGCTGCATATAAAAAAAACATGCCCAAACCCAAGATAAGTAGATACAACTTGACACTTTAAACCAAATGATTTTGGAGCCAATTTTAATACTATTTGGGCAGGTGGCCTCATGGCTTTTGGATGCTGGAGTTGGACTGTCCTTCCAGTGAACTACTGCTACACTACAACTGCTGCAACTCCAGATCAGGCAGAAAACCACCAGAACACCAGAAGAAAAAAAACATGCAGTTATATCCCAAGAAGATATATTCTTTGTCAGACTAAAACCATTACTATCCTGAGACAACAGCATTCTGCCTCTTGGGAGGGAGTTGTCCTGATAGCATCCCTGTCCATTGCCTCTTCTCATCGGCTTTGCGCTTGCCCCAAAAATGGCTGTTTGACATATGCAACTGCTACAGAAATTCAGATGTGAAGCAAAAAGTAAAGCAAAGCAAACACTGCCTTCCCTCCTGCTACACGAAGCCTCACCACAACCTCCTTCCTGCCAAATCCATTCCCCCATAACCATAAAACAGTAGCCCAAAGCACACTTCACAGCAGCGACATGGGCCATTCTCACAGGCTTTTTATTTAAGGTTTTGAGAAGCCAAAGTTTGATTTATGGAGATTTAATTCTCAAACTATTATAAGGGGATACTGTTGTTCATGTGTAGCTTCGCTTGCTCTCCATCTATATCCAGAGAAACAAGCATTGCCCACACGAGCCTGTTTGCCCTGGAAACCCAGCACTATCTTTATTTGTAATTTCTACCGTATCTCCGCATCCTTGCATCATATCAACTTGAACAGTATTCCTAAGGTGGTTTGGGGAAAAAAAACCCAGCAACATTTCTGCTTCACAGAAACGATTCACATTTCATTTATTCAAGGGAAGACTGGAAGATCACAAGAGGGGAGAAATGGGAGCAGCTGGTATGGGCACAAGGTCATTGCGCCCTGGGTTTGGCAGACCTACGCCTTGCAAAGAACGAGCTCAACCTGCTCGTCTTATGTCTCATACACCACTGCCCCCAACAGTTTGCCATCCTACAGCTTTCCTTCCACACCTCGTATTCAAAGCCTTGTCAAGCACTGTGGTATCTATCCTGTGATACCCAGCAGGCCGAGGGTGGCACGGGAGGATGTTGCTTGTCCTCTCAGTAGCCCTGAAACGTAAAGACTGCAGGACAATCTGAAGAATCAGTCTTGTCATGAAAAATGAAAAAGAAAAAGAGAGACAAAAGAAGTTTCTAGCCTTTTTGAGAAGAAAGCTTGAAAATGCAAACATCAACATCTCAACCAACAGAAGCCAAATGTAAAAAGCCCAGCATCTATTTTTTTATCTGAAGCGGTACGCTTTGCACTGAAAGACCAAATGGGAGTTTCCTGACTCAAGTAGGGACTGGTAATACCTTCCTCCCTGTCGTCTCTTGGCCTCCTCAATATCCACCATCCACTCCATATGGAGGCACTTCTGGATGTTGGTTGCTTTTCAGACACTAGAGAACAGCTAGGAATTTCTGAGGCTCTGACACTTAGCCCAAACACCATTCATAATTTTTTTGTTTTTTAAAGTTGCACAAGTGGCAAAAACACAAGGTTCATTTTTCCACATAGAAGTTCTCTCGACATCCAGCCAAATTTAAAAATAAATAGTTACAATTAAATGTGTTGTTACATTATTTATGCAGATGCACTCAATTTTCAGAAAGCTGCTATAAAATATTCCACTTCAATACAAAAGAAATTTATTGCACTTTTATTGTATACTTTCTTCTCCCTGCTCAGATGTATGTTGCTCTCTGCCTATTTTTTTTCGCCGTTACTTAACACATCATTTTTCAGCCACTGTTTCTGCTACTTTTGTCTTGAAAGAGCAAGAGATGTAATCCAAATCCAAATGCTTCTTGATTATTTGTGAACAAGTCTGCTGAATGATTACCAGTCAGATAATTCCAGTATTTCCCTTGCAGTCGAGGACCTCTCCTCATCTCTGCATTTTGCTCTTACAGCTGCTGGGTAAATGATATGCACCGAGGCTGCCCAAGGCTTCAGAGTGTATATTAATTCTGCCAGGAACTCCAGACACTCTGAAGAATTGCTAATTTAACAACAGACTGTGAAATTATTTTTTCTTTCTTTATTAATTGCTGTGCTATTTGAAAGCGACTTCACTGCCCCAACTGTCTTTCGATGTGAAGAACAGGGGGCATTTCATCCTGCCGGGAAATAATTGAAAGCTTTCTCCCCAGCAGTCCCTATATTCATAACCAAATATAAATAACTGAAACAAGTGCTAATAAAAATAGGTTAACTTGCTGCAGGTGTTCCTCTGTCAGTTTATCCAGGTGATATTAGCAAAATCTGACAGTGAAGCACAGTGATATATTTCACTTGTGCCTTGACATTTTGATTCTGTTTGTTAGGGTGTATGTGCAGGGATCTGGCTTTTTCTCCAAGACCTCTATAGCTGTCAGTCTGTGCAAACAGGATTTGACAAGATGTGCGTTTAGCAGGATGGGAGGGCAAAGAAAAAAAACAAACGAACAAAAATCACCAAAAAAAAAGTGTGGGCGAGAGCTGGAGAGACCGGGTATCTGGGTAAAGCTGCACTGCAGTGCAAAAATGGATGCTCTTCACATACCAAGCAACTTGAAAAAAAGAGCAGCTTGATATGCAGGATCTGAGGCAGTTTGCATCCTTTAATCAATAGCTCCTTCGAGAAAGGTGGCCAAAAATAATATAATAGAAGGCAGAGGAGAAAGAGGACAAAAAGCCAGCACTGGAAAAGGCATCAGGATCACTGTACACTCATTCACAGGAAGATTTTTTGGCTGGTCTTATTTCTTTTTTAAAAGGAGAGAGAAAAAAAAAGCTCTCCTTTGCTCCTGAGAAAGTAGATTGAAGAAGAAATCTAAATAGGAAGTTCTGCTTTCCAAGATTGTCCTTTTCCAGCCTGAAGAAACAAGCAGAAGGCGATGGAGCTGCTTCTTCCGAGGATAATGTAGGAATATGCCCTGCTTATAGAGCCCCAAATTTACAAGCCTTCAGCTTGTCTCTCCCTGCAAAGAACTTTGGACCAGAAGCATGCGGGTGGGTTACAATGAAATACAGTAAGAATTAGCTACAAAAACGAAACAACAGAAAATGAATACAGCATTCAAACAAGACAGTAATCAGAGTTCAGAGATTTAGGGTAACTGGCTGGAGACTGAAGGTAATGAAGGGGTTCTGATTGTCTGGGCAATTCCTGAATCTCTGCAAGACTGTCTTCAAGAGGGATTTCAAAGCAAAAGTGAATGCACAACTCCAGTTAAAAACCAGAACAAAGGTAGTGAGGTTTTAACCAGACCTTACCTTTCAGCACACACCAAAGTCACTACAGGGCCTCCACGTAGCACCAGCCACACCAGTGTTGCCCATAGGCAGCACGACCAGGCAAGGGCTTGCCTCATCTCCTCGGGCATGCACGACACCTGCTCACGCCACATCTACGCCAGGCTGCAGAGAGGCATCTTCTTCCTGCCTGCTCCTTCCAAAGGCCATGCAGCCCAACACACAGTTTTCATGGTACTAAACACGTAAGAAACCACAACCCTCACCCTGCACCCAGCCACCCCCCAGCTCACAGAGGACCACCCAGGTGACGGCTGCTCAAAGGCATCAACTGACAAGAGAGCCAGCCATCCCATGGAGATGGGAGGGCATGTACCACCATCACGTACGCAGAGCAAATGACCCACAGCTCAGTCTGGGAGTGCTACCAAACCACAAGGCCAAGAGCTGGACCAGCCAGTGCCAAAGCCACCAAACTCAGTGCAAGCCATCCCAAAAAAGGGAAGGCTGCGAAAAAGTCTGTGGCAAAAAAAAAATTCCAAGACAGACAACCCCGATCCGTTGTGCACCTTTACAGCATTCCTGGACATTACCTCTGGCGTAAAGCGATGAAAATAGATCTCGGCTGAGCAGAGCCAGTCATGCCCTCCTTCCCTTGCTGCTCCACCGAGGTAGAAAATATGTATTACTGACGCTGTAAAGTGCTTACAATTACAGCCCCAAACCCAGTAATCTCCACTGATGTAGGTAAATTGCTGACCCCTCTATCACTGTTATTCATGATGCAAGAAAACCTTGGGTTTTCTCTGCAGCCTAACAAAACCTGTGGGGAATCGGCGCAAGGCTTTCATTCCTTATAGCTAGCCTCTAATGTCGAAGTCAGGATTTCCTGGAGGAAAACTGAATAGTTTAGAATAATTAGTAATTTACATATGGAGTTGTCAACAAAGATACACGGCATTAAGTTACCAAGATGAAGGGTTCCACCTTATTGGTTGCTACTTATTATTTTATTTAAAAATTCTATATTTTAATTCTACTCACATTCTGCTATCACCAGTAAAGTGGCCTGAAGCGGACAGCAAGAAGAGAGCACTAAATCGAAGGCTTAAATCACTTCTTCCTCAGTTCCCTGGCAGATTTAAAGAGCAACCTAGCACTAACGCTTTCAAATAATATACTGTTGGACCTGACACAGCAGAGAAACTCTGCTTCAGATCACACAATAGTCCAGGTGACTGCGCAATTACAATTAACCTCCTGCCCGCTGTGCCTAATGACAAATCATCATGTGAATGATAGGCTTGGGAAAGGACCCAGGTATCAAAAGAAAAAAAAAAATTTCTGATTCTTACATATTTAAAAAGCCATTTTCAGTTAGGAAAAAGCCAAGGGACACTAATTTCAGTTTTGCATCCAAAAGAAATTAATAAACCTTGCTAATACACAGGCAGGCATAAGCACACGCTGTCAGCCTTCTGGCAGCAAGAGGGATGCACGGAAGTCTCCTACTGCCACAGCGCTGTAATCGGAAAAGTACTAATATCCCGCACCGCTATAAATCTCAGCCCAGACCAGATAACATGAATTTTGTCCATGCTGGATAAAAAAGAGGTAATATAACCCCAAAATAGCATGCAATATTTTTTGGCACACTTATTGGGCCCATGGGGTTCCCATTACAAGGTCGCTAACTGGGGAGGTATCTTATGATGTCCCATCAAGTTTTGTGCTTTTTCTGCTTTATGTCCCTCATCTTCTACTCACCTTGTGAGCTCCCTTTACCAGGGAGCATCCTCCTCTCCCTGCTCACCCAGCATCTTCAGGAGGAAGCAGAGCTATTTTCCAGCCTGCTCCCTTTGCAGAACAAGAAAGCACTAAGATCGTCCCATCCCGGGAAGAGCTGAGGACACTCGTCTCCTTACCTGTACCTGGCTCTAATGGGGGAAGAGATTATTTACCCCAAACGCTTTCCTAGTTAGAAGTTACCGCCTCTCCAGATCTGCCGGTAGAGCAGTTGGAGTGATCTCTCCCTCACCTGCTCCAGTGAAGCAAGGTCATTAGTTTAAATAATATGTTACTATTTTTGCTAATTCACTCATTCTAGTTACTGTCCAGACCCGAAGGGGCAGAAACCTCCAGCTGAAAAGCAGTGAGGCACATGTGTGTATATATATTTATTTTTATATTTATGTGTACAGAACATGCCAATGCAAATTCTATCCGCCACTCTTCCTAAATCTGGTATTTTCTACCATAGATACATTTCCCAAGGACAACAGAAGCAATATGGACATGTCCACCCAGATGTCATCAGTTGCCCTTGGAAGCAGCAAATTACTTGCAGGCACTGCCAAGACCTCTTTCAAAGCAAAGCAAACCTTTACCTCCTACTTGCTCCAGAGCCAAAGGACACAGCACCAGCAGACAAACATGGGCCATACCCCTAGCCAAGGTAAATGGGCAGTGAGAAGCTCTGCATTTTGGCAGGCCTCTCCTTCAGAGCATGTTATGGCAAATATTCTACCAAGCTGTATGCCAAGCTATTTTATAGTAGCTAATCACAGACATAACGCAATTAGGAGATACGCCTTACAACGCAGAAAATTATGTACAAGGGTTTCTACAGACATTTATAACACCTGCTTCAGCATGCCTTTAGACAGAGTCTTTTCATATAAAAGAAATAAATACATATATACTATATTCTGGCAATTTAGTCTGATGGATGATTAGGGAAACATTGCTTCCTGAATCTAAGTCATGACATTTCCACTAATCTTCCTATTTCAACAGCAGGGAAAGGAATGGCTTTCATATCTCTGTTCTTATCATTTTCAAGCTGAGTATATTATCTGTTCGTCTCTGGATTTACCCGATAGGTCTTAAAAAACCAAAATATACTGCCACAGTCTATGAAACTTATGCGTGGCTTACTCGGAGAGCTGTATGTCATTCTGAAGATGAACAAATGTAGAAACTAGCTCTCATCTTCTTTAAAGTATGTCAAATAAACAAATAAGCAGATTGCTATCTGTTGTTTCCCTTCAATGAGATTGCTGCCTAAAAGGTTATGAACGATGACGTTTTTGCTTTTGCAGAAGGCTATGCATTAAATGTCTCATATCACCTTGTGGGGACCAAATACGGTCTGTTTATTGTCAGATTTCTTAAGCCTGCTCTTCTGCAAAGCCCCCCACTGTAACAGCTACCATCTCCCTACATGCCAGTTTGCCCCCAGGAGACCTTACCTTGCAACCCTTGTAGCATCTTGCCTTTTAATCCCCAACCCCACAGACATTTTAACACCTACAATGAATACTCATGAGCTCCTCAGCTGCAGTTTCCAAGTTACAGATTTCATTTTGTGTTAACTTTGGCTTTCTCATGGCTCAGCTCCCCAACCAGCGTGAGCTGTAGCGTTGAGACATCTCATCACCTACAGTCTTACCAGGGGCTGCCCTCCAACCACTGAGCATCAAATGTGATTGCTTGCACAACCCCTTGAGGTCTTACAGTTGGGTGGGAAGCACCCTGTTAAGAGTACTGGTTATGAACCAAAATCCTGGTTATCATCACAAAAATACATATCAGTGCACACACCTTCCACCACAATAAATTTATGTAAATTGTATAAAATAACTTTTCTGCTCTGTATTGCTTCACTAGGATACCTCCATACCAACGTCAGGATGTCACAGAAGGGACAGTAAAGGTCTCCTAAACCCTCCTTAGATGGCAGAAACAGATTTGGGCTGCTTTCTTTGCCTCTCTTCATAGCACTCATTTTTGTTTGCTAAAGGTCTCTCCTTTGGACAGACCTGTTGGCTAGCTGAACCACACACTCACAACAAGATCTTCAATTCACAGTCCTGGAAGCGCTGTGTATTTCATAAGAGCACAGTGAAGAGTCATGGTTTGATAGGTGAAGACACCTTTGTTTACAGCTGCAGGGTTAGCAAAGCTACTGAACATACCACATTTTGGTGCCAAAAATGGACAGTTGCTTAAATAAGGCAAGTATGAACAAAGTAAATGCTGCAAAATACAATGTAAGTGTACTTACATTGAACATCTTGTTCAAGAAGTGTATTTTTGAACTGAACCTCTCAGTTATACCAACTTACCATCCCTCAGCGCACAATACCAATGGTGCAAAATCAATTCGTGGGGGGCTGAAACTCAACCTGAAGATGTGCTCTGGGAGTGCAGTCACCACGCTCAAGGGTTTCCCAAGTGGCCAAGCCACAGCCAGCGCAAAGCAGGGACCTCGAAAGGTGCGCAGCACGCTGCTTCACCCTGTGAATCCATCCCCAACGCATCATCCCACCTGCTAATGTGGACAGAGCCTCTACGATCATTAACTAAAACAATCCTGCTTTTTGTTCTGCCATAATGCACACCTATAGCAGCTATTTATGCTATAATATTTTCAGAATCAACCTGTCTTTGGAATTTGCTTTCCCAATAGCTGTCATGCTCCAACACTTGTCAGTTGTCTCACATAACCAAATATTACTCTGATGTTCACAGCATAACCTAGAAATTCCCTACACAAACTACAGGGAATTCTGCCAATTCTGAGCTAAATTAACTGCTTATCAAAGGCAAAACTGACAAGGGTTGTTGGGCTTTTTTTGCATGAATCCATGGTTTATTGCTTCCCAGTCCTGTAACGCTACTTAGCTTTTTCATGATCCACGCATGAAGACTTTTAGATATATCATTTCAGCTTAATAACAACACAATTACAAGCACTTAAAGTGCTTAAGGGAACAGTCCCAGCTTAATTTCTGGTAGGAGCAAGGAGAAGTTACATGCTCTGCTAGCAAGGCACAAACCATCAGCATGCGCTCATACTCTCCTTTATTCGCTTAGCCAGAAACTCCTCCCTTGCACGCTGGCACAAGGAGAAGAGCTCAGCCCCTGATCCCAGCTCCTCGGGGCAAAGTCCATGCGGCTCCTTTCGGAGCTTGACTGCGGCTCTTGCCTTTCCCGCACGTGGATACATCACCACCTCAGCTCCTTTGCCTGAGGTTATACCGAGCTCTGGCAGTGCACCCTGCTTTTCCCCCATGAAATTAGCCTTCTGCATCACATTTTGAAGGACGTCTTCTAATATCTTGGATATTTTGAAAGATATCTTCTTCGATTCCCAAAATCGAGCCTGGCAGCAATCTGAAGAGTTCCAAACCACAAAGTTTTCTCAGTACTTAAATGCCAAAGCACTTTGGCCTCCCATGCCCCTGGAAAAGCAACTCACTCCACAGACTTCACAGGCACAAGGATGCCGAGTCCTCTTGGCCTGAAGGACATGAGCAGGCTACCAGAGGGTTACCACGATCAGCCCTACACTTACAGCAGCCCAGGCTTGTGCTCAGCAGCCTGCCTACGGAGAAGCTGGCACCCCACCACTAAATAATCCATCCCACTAAATAATCCATCCCACTCAGGCACACATGATCCACTATCCTTCCAACCAATTTCCTAACCCCTCTTCAGTGCAAAAAAAAAAAAAAAAAAAAAAAA
>Ga0065711_1033658_pt1 | contig 25064 bp, 16 predicted proteins | sample Hoacrofraction12_FD_59098 | JGI IMG/M metagenome (GOLD analysis project Ga0065711, IMG submission 59098) | Hoatzin crop microbial communities from Cojedes, Venezuela - Epithelial fraction 12 v2 (version 2) | ecosystem: Host-associated > Birds > Digestive system > Esophagus > Crop | place...
CCTCCCCCGCCCCCAGCATAGGTACTTTTCTGTCAGTGTCTGGTCTGTGTGCCTGTTCCTGACGATAGTGAAAGTTTAAGACCGTCTGCAGGATAGCTGTTTTAGGATTAAATGGTGGAGAAGGTAAAGATTTTATTGCAAATGAAAGAAACAGAATATAGCTTGTGTCTTACACTTACAATGTTTGTTGTTTTTTAGAAGTTTATCAAGTGAAGAGTTGTCTGGCGATATGTGTGTACATATATATGTGAAGTAATTTGAAGCCATTGAAGTTGGAGTCTGAATTGTACTGGTTTTGCCCTTGAGGGTTTCACATTGTGCCATTGATGTGTAAGCCCTGTTGTGTATTTCCTTGCTGTCTTTGGGCCAGCAGGACCTGTCTGCTCAGTGACAGGTACCTTTTTAAAGCTGCTTTTCAGGCCTGTCGATGGAGGGACTGAACTCCCCGTGGAAAGGGAAGTGGAGGAGCAGGAGCATGCGAGGAATAAGGGTTTCTAAGGAAGCCCCCCGGAGTCTGGCAGAAAGAGGCAAGGGAGGAGGCTGCAAGGTGTCACATCCCACGTAGGCCAAGGAAGCAGGGCTGCCCTGCGCTGTGTTTCAGAGTCCGCAGCAAGGGGTGGGTGGCCCTTGGGGACCCCCTGAGGGAGCCTGCCTGGGCTAGGGAGATGGGTCACCAGCACAGTGCATCCCCGTGCAGATTCCTCTGCTTCCTCTTTTTGACTTGCTTTCTACTGTCTCTGTGGCGTGAAGTGCTCGTGTGTCTGCAGGTGTCTGAGATACAGGTCTGGTGTTCAAGCTTTTCTTGCTAACTTTTGTGGAAGTATTTTTCTGTGGGAAAGTGGGAGGTAGCTGCTGTTGGGTTGGCCTGAGGAGGGAGATGAATGGTTTGATGAGACAGCTGTTTGGGGAAACAACCCACTTGTTTTGCTAGCATTTGTCAGAGAATGTGATGCCACATAATTTTCTTGCAAGGTTATTTACATGTTTGACAGAGCTATTTCTGCTTCCGCAAGAAAAGGCCTCTGTGTTTGCCATAAGCAGTCACATTTACAACACAGAAGGTGAGTTCAAAATTCAGTGTTTGTTGTCATGTGCTTACTACATTACACAGTTCATTACATAGTTTGTAGACATACATTAACAGAGTATGTGCTTTGCTACTGTGATCCGCAGGGAGACTGTGGGATGCTCTTGACTTGCAGCTGAGCATTCAGGGCTGACGGAAACAAGAAATGGAACTTCCTCCGTCTTTCAGGTCTGGAGAAGGGTCTGTGCTCATACTTCTTCCAACTTTGCTACTATTTGAATAAATATCCTAGACCATCACATTAATATAAACACTACCTGTAATTGTAAACTGACGTGGAAAATCATGTTCATGGTTGGGAAGGAAATAATTCGCAAGTTGCATGCGTATGTCCAATGTGCATTTTATTGCCGTGATAGTGAATGAGATTGTAATAGTTAACGTACCGACAGTGTTTGAAATATGTACTTTAAAGTAGAAAGTGTACCAATTCCTGTTTAGTACGTAGACAGTAACAGAAGAAATATGGAATGCTTGAAAGAGGATGGTTCAGAAGGAATCTAAGGGAAGGAAATAATTTCATTTTAGGCTTGGGTGTTCTAGTGTCCTGATTCAGCAAAGCCCTTCAGGACATGCTAAAATTTAAGTGTGCGTTTGACTTGCATTAAAATCAGAAGTACAGATACGTGTGCTTATGTATTTTAAGGGGTTTAGAGCTCACGGAAACTATGCTTTGTCAGATTAGTTTGCCAAAGTCATGCTGTCACAGGTTGCTGCGACTTAGAAAGTAGAGAAGAAAGCAGAACTTCTAGCTAATGCCTTTGGGGCAGTAGCTAAATAGTATTTCTTAGTACTGAGCTTTGATATCCGGTGTCTTCAAATAGAATTAGTAGAAAATTAGGACTCTGGTGTTTCAGAATTGTAATACATTTGTTAAAGAAGAAAAGCTTTGGAAATACAAATCCTTAAGTTATACATTAAAAATTGGAAGTTAACAATTGCTTTCATTAATGCTTGCTTAATTTGAATTTTGGATGATGTAATACAGATGGTTAAATTCTGTATTATTCTTAATTTTCAAAGTGACTAGATTTTAATTTTCAACCCTCCTAGTAGTCTTCACTAGTATATTGAGTTGTTTTCCTATACTATTTTGCCTTCTGGGTTTTAGGAAAAACTCTAGCTAATATAAATTTGACAGACATGCTTGTGCTGTAGTGTGGTTAGAAAGAAAAGAAAGGGATCCATTTGTATTGTGTTCAAATCAGGAAAGGAACTCAATCTTGTACCTATAGCAATATGTGTTAATTCTATAATGCTGTTTTTTATGGCATTCTAAAGCCATGCAATAATTTTTGTCTTTTAAGTTCAGCATGTTACTTCATAAGTAGAAAGTTTAATTCTCAAAGGAGTATGAGCTTTAAATAGCCATTGAGATTATAATACAGTCTGGTTTTCAAATAGGTAACTTAAGTACCATACAGATAGAAATAGAAATAATTTCACACTTGGCATAATTATGAAGATTTCTAGTCACAGCACACCTCTTTTCTGTCACGGTCACCCGCACGTTAAGGGGGACTACAGAGTATTTCAGGTTTTGAATCCAGATCCTCTGCGTTTTCTACTGGAAAAGACTGCAGTTGATGTTTTATGTATACAGCACTTAGAAAAGAGCATTCAGTTCTTCTCCATTTCCATTTTTTGTCACATGGCTATCTAAGAGAAGAGAAATAGATCAGTAGGAAGTGATTGTCTTTATAGCAAACACTTCTTCAAGTTCTGCGGTATGAAATGTCTGGGTTACCTGAAACTCAGCATGAAGGTTAAAGCTAGCACAGTGGAGAGTAGTGTATTTCATTTGTGGTGGCTTAATTTAAGAGGTAAACAGTTTGCCGACTTCTCCCTCTCTTTCAGAATGTCTCACTGAATTAGTGTGTTCGCTTGGTGCTCAAGGGTAACATTTCATGAAAATAGTGAATTAAGTCTTTTTCAAGTTATGAAAATTTGCTATTAATTGCTGTTGAAGTTTAGGAAGGAGGAACACAGAATATTTAGGGTCTACAAAACAAAATTTTGCTTGTCAAGAGGTGTTTTTATTTTTTCCTGTCTTGTAAACCTGTAGTTAAAGAAGCAATTTAGTCTAACAAATTACTGAAGACAGAGCCCATAGGAACAGTTCAGATGGTGTTGCTTTACATCATGACATGGGGGGGAGGGAAAGTCATGTAATTTACATGCTGCTTCGACAACTGCTAGATAAAAATATTGCAGTTTTATAAGAATGCATTCATTGTTTAGGTATTCTAATAACTTCCTGGCATAAAATGAAAATATAAAAATAATGTTCTAAATTTATTTCTTATTGTGGTAGTGATGCTGAATTACCAAGTTACTTGAATTAATAAATTTCCTTTCAGACAGACATTAGCAGGGACACCTGATTACAGAAATAAAACTAAAACCTCCTTTCTCTGAATCTGAAATTTTAGCCACATTTTCCTGTCTTTCTGTACCTATGAATATGCTTGATTTTGTTTTATTTTGTCCCGACATGTATTGTTTTATACATATCGGCAAATTCTAATCTTAATTGTTCTACAGCTTTTTGGGCAATTGCTAGTATTAAATGTATTCAATGTTAATTTTTCAAAAAGGGGAAAAACTTACATGTTGAATACTTCAGATCATATGAAATGCTGGAGACACTTCCTGCATGAAATACCTGGTTTTCCTCATTGTACCACGTGAAATATCTTTACATGAAGGCACTATAAATAACAAGTACTTGATACCAATATTCCTCGTTCATTCAGTTTTTATTTCAGAAAACAGAATTGTCCTATCAGACTGTATCTAAATAAAATTTCTATTAAAGGAGCATCTAGTCTTTCGAGTAGGAGTAGCGTTCAGAGACCGTCTTGTCTCGTGCTGCTGCTTAGCAGTTGGGATGGTGAACTGCTGTATTGCTGCATTTTTCTGAAGCCCCCCCCAAATCATATTTCTGCTTGCTAGAGTTAAAACATTTCAAGTAAATGTATGTGGATGCCGTTAGCCCGCAGGTGTGGACAGCAGGCAGAAGCCATCAGCCTTCTCGCGGATGTGCTCTGGGTGTCTCTGCGGTCGCTGGCTGTCAGCGGGCCGAGCGAGGCGCAGTGGTCTGAGCTGGCGCTGCCAGGAAACGGTGGCTGGGAGAGTGGGACCCGTGCTGACCTGGGGCTCCCCGAGCCAGCCGCTCCCGGCACTGAGCACCCGGCCGTGCTCTCTGGGGGACCCCTCCTCCGGCTGGAGCCACCCCATGCCTGCTGCTTGGAGGCGTCGAACAGAGAGGGAGAAACCTCGCTGAAATGTGGTAGAGAAACAGTTGTTACTGAACTTTGTGCCAAATTCTGAAAGCAATTTCTTTCACTTGCTGAGGGGGCAGAAGAGGAATTTCAGTTTGTCGTTAACGTGTTTGTGAGTTTGGGTCTTTGCTGTGGGGTGTTTTTTATTATTAATTTATTATTTTACTATTTTTAAGGGAAGGCATCACTGTAAGCATATATATACAAGCTTGTACACTGTAAGCACTGTATGTACCATGTTTCTAAAGGGTCTGGTGTTGGTTTTATGTTATTGTTTTAAATTTAGAGTCTGTCTTTATTGGTCTTCAGGGCATTTTCAAACCTGGTAAAAGAAAGAAATTAAGAAAGAAAACTGCAGTGTTCAGGGGAAGCACTGAACTGAGACACATTTTAACTAACACTGTTGATAGTTATTACTGTAATGTAGGCTGGTGAAAAAAATGGATCTTAATTTCATAAACTGTTGTCATCATTTCCAGAATCTCCTAAATAAAAATACAGGGTGGACTGGAAATACTTGGTCTGAGGAGAAAACAGAAATAGAACTTCCCTGTTTAATAACTGAGCAAAAGACAAACCCTGGAGGTCTTGCTATAGGCTGCAGATTTCTGTTGATGCTTTTAGATGCACAGTTGATTCCTGACCGGTTAACAAATTGACACATGGTTGGCATTTGTGTCTTTAAATAACAAAATACTCAAATGGCACTGGATTTTGTTAGCATAACATTGCCAATTCAGTTTGTTTTTTAATGGTGGAATTAAACGCAACACTAACAAGAGACCAGTTTTGGTTTTATTCTCAAGCTTTCTTTTTTTCTGTTGATATATTTATGAATTTTTAACACTTATTCTCCAAGAGGGTTTTGAGAATGTTTAGCCTTTTGGATGGATGCTATTGCTAGCTTGAAAATGGCAGGTGTCTTAAGAAACATACTTGGTTCCAGGATTCTGTAAGTGCCTGAGCCGATTTAGAGAGGTACAAGACACAACTTGACTGAGACTGATTACACAGGGGAAGAATTTATCAAAACGCCATTGTCTGTAGTTTTGGTAGGGCCTGGGAACTACACGCTTTTATGTACCTTTTAAGATGCTTGTGCTCTGGACTTGCTTAGAGGATGCTATGCAGCAACATCATATTCTAAGAAAGCACAGACAAAACCTTCGTATGACTATAAACCTGAGTAGCTCTAATGCTGTGATATATAAACTACCCTCTTACTAAAAATAAAAGGTAAGACTTTTTTCAGAAGTGAACATTTGAATAGAAACCATTTTTGTGAGGCATAGGTTGAGCTTGCAGCTCTTCTCGTGGCCTGAGAAGGCTGGTATGGCTGCTGAGCCACTATTTCCGTACTGAACAGGCCGGTTGTGCTGAGCAGCTCTGCGTAGCACTGCAGGAGGTGCCTCCAGTCTCAAAAAATCAGAAATGCCAATGAAAATGGTGCAATTGTCCACATAAATTTGTGCTAGACTGAGGGCGTTGACAGGACCATAGGTCACATTTAGCATGTCTGCTGCTGGATCGTTTTGCAGCAATGCCTTTTTCAAATGACTATCTAAAACCGTTACTTACTTTCTGGTATCATTGAAATGAACCTGTAGTTGGTGCTGGAAATGCATCAACTATTTCAGTAGAGAAACACAGAGTAATAATTACAACTATGTAGTAAATCTCTGTTTAAAGGCAGATTGCTTTTCAAAACTGACAGGTCCTTGATTTCTTCTTTTGTATCTCATCCTTCTGAATTCCTGTTTGTTCCACTGAACAGTAAATGTACGAAAAATCTTGCAGTGGGATGGGAAAAATGGCAATTTAATGTATTGTACACCCTTGTTTTGTTGTATAACGCTAGCCTGGTTCTGCCATATAGAAGCTGGCATTACAAGTAGGATGGAAATTTTAAGCTCTTGTAGTTTCAGTAATTTTGAGGTGATTTTTGTGTAATGTGGTAGTATTTGGTATACTTAGTATTGGAAACTGTACCTCCGTATAACTATTTTGTGATGCAGTAGTTGCTGAAGCACATACAAAGACAGGTGTATTCAAGTCAGGTTTTATTGTGACCTTCGCAAAGGTGTCCGTTAGCATGTATTAATTTTTACAGGCTATCTAACTATTTTTTAATCATGAAACAGTGAGAATGACTCAGCAATTGAATGTTTAATTAGCTCCCATTTCAGCTTCTGATTTCCAGCTTCATTGTGAGGTTAACCATTTGGTGTCTTGTAAATAGACAAAGCCTGATATGATAATTTTGCTGAGACTGGTTGACCAAGATGGTGAAAAATACTAGGCTACACTACAATAACCTGAGTTGGTTTCTGCATTCACAGCTTCTATCTTTGAATAGCGCTCTTGTCAGCTTTATTTAGGATGGGATGCATTGTGTGGTATCACAGAGGCTGATACAGCTCTTACTGAAGTCCCAAAGGCATATTTCCTTCTGTTTTAATTGAGTTAGATTGAGCCCTGAGGTGTTTTGTTGTGGTTTTTTTTTTGTGTGTGTGTTGTTTTTTTTCTCCTCCCAGCGCTAACAATAGGAGGTTAGTTAAATGATAAATAACAGTTGGGACATCAAAAGCAGTGCATTTGATGCTGATTGCACCAGCCCCAAATGCAGAATATAAAAGCGTTTTATCTGTTCCCAAATCATGGCAAGTAACCATGGCAATCACACAGTTTCCAACAGCTCGTGGAAAATATTTGAAACATCTTAAGTGAGCTGTCCCATTAATAATGAAGAATATCAGCATTTTGCCATCTGTTACGTACTAACAGTGTATATGAAAGACCAACAGTTGTATGAAACAATTCAAATGGCAAGTTGGAATGAACTTGGCTTGCAAAGAAAAACTGCAAATCAGTGTAACATAAAATATGGTACGTCAGACTCTGGGTTTTAGTTCTATAGTTTAACATAATCTTCTAATGTCTGTTGAGAGTCTGTAAGATTTCCATTATGTATTCTCATTTTTAGAGAATTTAATTTGATATTAGCATTTTGCTGTGGGCAGAAACTTGGCAAATTCTCAGTCAAAAAGAATTTCATAAAATATTTTGGTAGACATTAATTTCAGATTAATAATATTTTCCCAGATTTGTTCTGATGCTTCTGCAATGTGAAGCAGTTTTGCTTGTTAAGTGAAATTTTGCGGATTCTTAATTAAAAGTGTATGCTCTTGAACTGTGGGCTAGGAAATAACTTTTACAGTAGTTTGTGCAGAAACAGTAGTAGCTTCATTTCTCAGAAAATATGCCTACAGATCGAAGGTGAATGCCGGTATGTTAAGTCTCAATTAAAGATTTATGTAGAATGTAAGTTTGCTCTGCATAACTTGGTGGTAAATGTGGTCAGGATGCCCTACAGATGTATATCAGAATCTGTCCGTATTTTTTATGTAACTGAGACCCTTTCTTTGCACAGGGAAGGAGAGATTCTTAATTAGGAAGGGCAGCAGGTTGTGGTTGTAGGCCATGTATCACTGCCCATATTAGTTCCTTTTCTATGCACAGAATGCTTTCATGGATTGTGCATCAGGTGGTGCTGAATATGGGAGGCTTTCTCTTTGGTCAGATTGGAGCTGCTTTTCAAGAAGAGTCAGGTAATTCCAGCATCACCGCAAAGAGCGGTAGTAGCTGTCAGTAAATAATCCCTCACACTGAGGAGATATGGCTCCAGAGAGTTTGTATTTTGAACTGAAAAGAGGTCTCAGATCTGGAAAGCAGAGCTCCTGCCTTCTTTGAGTAAATACTCTTTTTCTTCCTGTAGTGCCACGGGATCATGGATTAGGCTTATCATGCATAGGGCAGGAGATGTTTCACTAGTAATAGTTACGAGTTAAATTTCTTCAAGTTTGGTGGGATCATTCAGTGTACTGCTGAACCCAGCTGGAAGAACTGAAAGGGCCAGTTAGCCTTGCCTTTTGGTTTTAAAGTTAGTATGATTGTAGCCAGTTGTTGAAATACCTTCATGGAAAGAATTGTAAAAACAACATCTAGGCTTGACTTGGGAAAATGCTTATAAACACGTGCTCCCGAATGGGTTGTGGAAGGATCTGGTATGTCCTACATAAAAATGGAGAAAAACTTAATATAGAACAGTCTTTTTTTCTGTAATAATTTCAAATTATATATAATTTGTGTCCCATAAACAGTTACAGCTCTTGAAAGTATAGGAACCAAATACGTATAATGTTGGTTTGAGTGACATTTTTGGTATGTGCTTCTGAAAAAAAAAAATCAGTGCCACAATTATTAAAAATTAATTTTTATAGCCAGATTACTGTTTTTCCTCCAGAGCTCCTGCTAGTGCTGTATTTAAAAAAAAAAAGCAACATACATAATAAAGGCAGGTAAAATTCATACAGCATTCCTGCAATTAAAAAGAGACATTTATGAGGCGAGGAAAAGATCTTCACTGTGATTCGGATCCCAACTGGTCAAATGGCTGGCTTGATGATTCAAGACACAAGTTCTTTCTTCTTGTTAGAGACAAGACCTACTCTTTATTCATCTTACACGTTCCATTTCTTGTAGACATTTTTCTGACCTGAATTTCAGAAGATACCTTTGATCTTTGTAATAGTACCCATCCATATTTTTGAGAGCAGGTCTGCTTTTTCAACCATTTTAGCAGGATCTCTTGCCAGCGAGATCTTCAGAGTGTGCTTTTATTTAGTACTCGTACTTTATCTTCCTATACATGCATTTATTTTCTAAAAATGAAACTATATAATCTAACCTTCAATACTATGAAAATGTAAGGTTTTTTTCAAACATATACGTAGTTGTAATTTTAACAAAATTACTCTGTCCCCAAACTACATTGATATCAAGCACACATCAGTCTGTGTGTTGAATCTTGGGGGAAGATCTTTGCTGTTTCCTGCCTGAATAGATATGCAACTGTAGATTTGTATTGACAGATACAATCACCAAAGATACGTGCTAAAACTATGGGGTTTTTTCACTGATACAAATCCAAATAAAAAGATTTCCCTTTACTTTTGGCTTGTAAATAAAAATATCATTTAGGAGTTGGCATGTGAAATGCTTACTAGATTTCAGTTGTAGATAATTGGGTCCAATTAAAAGATGGTAACAGTTACCTTTTTAGAATTTGAGACTGGAAAAATTGTCCAGGCTTTGAACCAATTACGTTTTTCTATTACCAATTATTCTAGTTACTATTTTGTGACAAAACCTCTTTATTACTGCAACAACTTGGCAGTAACAACTGTGTGGTAAAACAATTCCTCTGAGTAGCCGCCCTGCTGTTGCAAAATGCATGTTTAATGATAAAGCATAGACCTACAGCTGAATCGTCTTGACCTCGGTTTACATTACTTCTGCTAAGGACAGTGGGCCTTAGTGCATGGTACAGAATTTCGTGGTAGATCGCTCAGTGTTTGTTTCAGAGAACAAATTTATATCAGGCTAAAAGAACATTTTTAACTGTTTTCAGGCTCAGTTTAATTTCTGAGATTTTCTGTATTTCACTTGAATAAATGGCAGAAAAATAGCTATATTACAAGCACTAATTTGATCAGCTGTAAATAGCAAAAATGCATTCCCCAAGCATGTTCTGGCAGTCTTAATTAGAAAACTCCTTTGTGCTGTTGTTATCTGTAGTTAGTGAGATTCTTTGCAACAACAGAAGGATGGAAAGTATCTGCATTCAGCATTTTGCTCCTGTGTTTATGACAGTGTGGTCCTGCCTGTGAAAGATGATGTATTTATTTAAATACCTGTGCAGTACAGAAGTCATAATAAAAGAATGCAGCTTCTACTTAAGAGCAAATTTTAACATAATTGAAATTATTTGACTGCAAATACTGTTGCTGATGATTTATGACCAAGAAGACTTATGAACTGAAAAAGTGCTAGTGAATGCGGTACTTTAAAAACGGAGATTTTCTTGGGGGCTTGGAAACGCAGTAGGCAGGAAGGGTGAAAGGAGAATGAAGGCAGCGTAGGGGGGTGAGGCCAGCTCTCTGGGGCGGCCCCAGGCTGCGGCTGTGTCTGCAGGACTGGGAGCAGGCTTGTGGAATCAGGCAGTGCTGCTCCTTCCTCCGTTACACACGGTCGGGTGAGACTGGGGAGGAGGATTACTCCACGGCTGATGTGGTCTCATGTGCCAGACATCGTTGTGACTCCTTCAGTGGAAGCTTTCACAACCAAAGCTGTTCCACAAACAACAACTTCTTCTCCGAGATCTCCTGTGTGCCACGCTTGCTTGTCTTCTGCCTCACACCACTGGTGGTAGCACATCCGTGTCCTTACCAGTGTGATGATGGGATACTTTAAATCCTCTGGGTGGAAAGATGGGAAGACAAGGCTGTTCCTTCAGCTAGTCAAAGAATCCAGTAGAAACAAAAATCTCAGTGAAAAGAGGAAAAATAATAAAATCTATGTTAGTCAAGAAGTTGATTGGTATTGCACTACACTTGTATTTATTGTTATCATTCCATTTTATTCTAATGTTATGTGTCACCACGTATTAAAGTTTTTGCTTTAACGTTTCCCAGCAGCTTGTATAGACTTCTGTTCCACACATTTGTCCATACTTCGTCAGTGCAGCGGGGCACGGAGCAAGCTGTTGCTCTGTTCCGTTTGAGTAGTAACTGCACTCAGTTGTGGAGCACTGGGTGAGTGACTCTGGAGAGTGGATTGCATGAAGGGTCAACGATGCAGCTTTGGTTTTTGGATAAAGTATCAGCTTCCAAGAGTTTTCAGACTTCGTCTCTTCATTTATCAGTAGATCAGTTAACATTAGAATCACTTGCTACGCAGTTTGCGTGTGTACCATGTATGTTGCTGAAAAACAATGTGACTGATTAAAAAAGAAATAGCAAACCATATAATACATAGTTTTCTTATTTTCACACTGATCTTGATTATTTACATGCATTAAAATAAAACTGGAATGTGAAACAGGGACATCTGTGTAAGTTCATATCTAGAAAACAAAACAAAAAGTCTGTATTTGGAATTGTGTGAACTTTAATTAAACAACACAAGCACTGCCTAACTTTTTGAGGCCTGTAAGTATGAATGCCTTCAGCAGTTATAAATGTTACAGCAATTACAGTTACATGTTATTAAGTAATCACATGCAAAGAAAAGATTTCCTTAAATTACAAAAAATGAGGCTATTTTTAGTGTACAGGATTAGTTGCCAGTGTTTGCAAATGCACCTTACTTAACACTAGTTGATTTTTTTTTTTTTTTTAATTTTGCGAATCACTACTTTGAGAAATGTCATTCAGAATCTTTCCTCATTTTCTTACTTCTACTGAAAACATTGCTGTTCCTGGTAACTTCTCCTTATGAGAGTTAAGAACAGAACACAACGCCAGTAGAGATTCTAGGAACTCCACAGCAGTTCTCCTGAGTTCGAAGGAGCAGCCCTGCTTTGGTGATGAGTTAGTCTGTTTTACCTAAGGAAGGAATAATCCTCAGATTTGCATCCCATGCATGGCAGCATGGCTTGAACCTTTCTCATACAAGGAATTTATTCAGTGTTGTCAAATGTGTTTATGGTGTTTTGTTGGTAGGTTGTAATTTTTTTTGCAAGAAACAAGAATTTGTTTCAATGGCTTTTCTTACACAGATAAACAGTACAGGTTGGATAGACACCTCTTGCAGATAATAGTCTTCCTTTGAGAGCTGCAGTTGTCTAAGAATGGTTTTGGCTTCCTGCCTAAAGAACATACTCTGACCTTTAAACCAGGTGATCAGAATGCTTGCATTTCTGAGATAGTGCGTAATGGCTGTAGCACAAACCAGCCAGCGCCTGGTTTCATCGTAAACCTATTACAGTCTTACGTTAGTGTGAAGTGTGTAGATGTTATATTATAGTTCACTGTCATTGCGATCCTCGCAAGAAGAGGTGTAAGCTGGATGTAAGTTACAGGATGCACGGCGTTCTGCTGGTTGTTAGACTTACATAGTATAAAATCCTGACATCTAAAATGCTATAGAAACTCCAGTACAACATTTTTATGAGAGTTATGATATAATCTTTAAAAAAGCAATTCACTGTATGAAAACTCCATCACAAAATGATAGTTTATTAACATGATAGTAAAAAACTGGAGAAGTATTAATCCATTCTGGAGTCTGTGTACCCAACATCTGGAAAGTTGGAATTGTGAAGAAATTGTGGGAGTAAGTCAGCATTTCCTCCTGTGAAGACTGGTAATTCTGGATCTCGGAAAGAATCACATAAATTGTTAAGGCACTGCCTCTGTGCTGCTGTTACGCACTCCCTGCTAAGACGGTAGTATTTTATGGAGATTGGCTGTTAGGAGGAGAGTTCTGGTCCATAGAAGAGACATTCTGCCAAGGAGAGAACTCAGCATCCTGTCAGTGGGTGTTTTTGTGCCACAGGTTTTTATTAGGTTGCATGATTTTCCTTTATCTCCAAGAAGGAGAGTCGTGGGTCTTTTACATATTGCTAACATATTTCTATAGGCGTAATAAACACAGATCATCAAAAGATCAAATTTTACGCATATTAGGACTATTTAGTTACATTGTGGAATTGAAAAACATTCTTCGCACCATGTACGTTTTTTCCTTTCTATTTCAGGATGCGAAGTTTGTAGAAGAGCGACGCAAGCAGCTACAAAATTACCTAAGGAATGTAATGAACAAAATTATTCAAACTGTGCCAGAATTCACAGCCAATCCCAAAAAAGAGACTCTTATTCAGCTGATGCCCTTTTTTGTGTAAGTATCTGTCAAGTAGTCAAGAAAATATTAAGCTTTTGTCATCACAATTTAATTTAAAATATAATGCCATCATCTCCAAAACCTTTAAAACAAATTTTTTTTAAATAGAAGGCTCCCGTTCAAACTATAAGTGCTTTTTTTATATTTAAAGGAATGTATGACATATGTAATAATTTTTATTTATTTCAATGGTGATTTTGAACAAAAATCACTGTGTAAAGCTTTCAAAAATATCTAAATGACCTTAAAATCTGCATTCATTCATATTCTTCAAATATTACCTGGTTATGAGTTCTTTTATTTCGCCTTTTCCAGTTTCGTTTTGCTTTTGTTTGTGTGGTGTTTGTATTTTGGTTTTAAAATTTATGGAATGCGGGTGGAGCACTATTAGCGTACTTACTACCCAAATTAAAAAGTCAAGCTGTTGAAATCTTTCTAGCTGAATTTTTCAGTCTACTGGTGCATGTTCTGATTTAATTAATGTTAACATTGAATATGTCCAGAAATAGTTTGACGCATTCATCTGTTAAGAATCTCGAAACAAACCCTTTGATATACAGTTGCACAAGGGATATGATCTCTTAAAATCTTTCCATTTTACTGTTAACGTTATTCTTTAGAGTACTTGTAAATGATATTTAGGACTAGTTAAGAAATAATATTAATGAAAATTTTTTTTTGAAAGTTGTGTTAACTTAGTTCTTTCACTAATAATTTTTCAGTACAATGATTTTCCAGTACTGCGCCTGTACAAATGATGTATAGATTGAACACACATTCGTAGTAAGCCATCATATTAAATTTGCTGTCCACAAGCCTCTGCACAGGGTTTGTGCATTGATGCCTGTGAATCCATGGATGGATCAATTTGCAGAATCAAGGCCAATTTAAAATTAGTATCTTTCAGCAGAAGTGTACATTCTTAGCTGTACCATTTGCATGGTCTTGTGCAGAGTTTCAGATTTTCAAGTTGAAATTTTATTTCAAGAAAGCTATATTTATTAGAAAATGGGATAGATAAATGGAAGAATGCCAAGATGTATTTTGTGGCATTCGTGTTCTTTTAATTTTTTTCTTGGATTTGAAAAAGCAAAAATCAATTTGATGAGACATCTTGATGACGATGTTATAAATGGCAAAATGATGTTTGTAGGGACAAACATCTCAGGAGACTTAACTTTTGCCCCTAAGAACCTATCTGTAGAATTTGATGAAGGGCTGTAAAGACTGAAATGCTTTCAAGTACCTCCAGTTGAGGGGCCCATATGTGGCTTTTTGTTAAGTCATTTTTAAGAAGTTGTCCTTCATATTGTACTTCATTTTGTTGTTTTAAAGAGTGGGGCAAATACAAAATACATTTGCAATTGAATTTTCAACTCAAATAATTTTTGCTCTTCCCCTCCAATTACATTTTATTTCAAGATGGTTAAGTATAGCCGTGTGAAGTAGTGAACTGATAATTTCTTGTCAACTTCATTTCATAACTTGCTGCTTTAAATGTAGAGCAGGAAAATAAATTCCAAACAGTGTGCTATTTAGGGTCCCATCTTTTCATTGGCTTGTTATAATTGATTATCCTGAGTTCCACACAGACCAGTGGTAATGCAGAATAACATCTGCAGGTTGAGGCTGGCTCGTTTTCCCTCCTCAACTAGTTTGCTTATGAAAGACGTTCAGTTTCGAGCTTTGTGGGGTGTAAGATATTTTAGTAAGTGATGATGATGGTTTCAGTTCTACACTGAGCTGATGTGGTAGTGGTGATTCCCTCAACAGTGCAAGCGGTCGTAAAGATAGCAACACAACTAATACTAAAATCTGACAAAAGTGGACAGTGGTTTCAACCAGAAGCTATTAGATTAGGAAATACTGTGGATATTCTAGTTAGAAATACCAGTTTGAAGCTTTGGCCTTAATTGATGGAAAACATATTCATAGTAGCAGTTCATTACTTGAATTGCGATGCATTATTTACATGCTTTAGCCAAAATTGTTTTGTTTGGATATTTTTTGTTTAATTCCACTTATTGGAATCTCCCATGTTTTTAAAAAATCTGTCATTATAACTGTGAGATAATACAGTACTGATGTAAAAGCAATGATACTACTTTTCAGGTGTTTTTTTGGTCTTAATACAGTGTTGTTACAGAAATATTTTATTACAGTATCTTTTTATTCTACGTTGAGAAGTGACATTTCAAGAATAGTCTGTTTATAATCTCTTAGCCACTTATGTTAAAAACAGGAAGGGAAAACAAATTCCCTCTTATTTCTCAGCCCTAAACAATCTTACCTCTGTTGTAAGTGTGTAAATAGAATTTAGATCTCATGTTTTTGTTTACTAAAAAAAGTGCCACGTATAAGGACCTGCAGCGGAAAAGATTTTAAAATCACAACCCGACGTAATGTGTTATACCAATGATGCACAAGTCAGAATAAACACCGTTACCCTATTCTGATATAAAAAAAAACCAAACCCAAAACAAACAAAAAAACCCTGAACCCTATTTCTTTAATAAATGTAATGAGCTGCATGAGACAGATACCATTAATTTCACAGAAAGAGCAAAGTTTTATTGAAAAGGCAGCTTATTTAGGTAACCTGTTTTCTCAACATGGGCACAATACAGTATGTGAAACATTGTGGTACAAAATAAAGCAAATATCTTTAAGGAAAGAAATTTATTCAAGGAGATTTGCTCAAGGAAATTTCTCAGCACCATTTGAATTCAAGAATTCAAGAATTTGTAAACACCAATATGATGCACTGCACTGATGCTAACCCTTTTTTGGGTATAGCTATATGATAGGTTGCAAAAAGACTATGTTTGTTTTTAGAAGGTGTTTTTTGCTTGGGAGTTGCTTTATTCTCAACACATTGAGTGAAGCAATGGACTATAGTGGATTCAAGAATATTCTTTGATATCTGGACATGATGGCAAAAAAGGTTCTGTTCACATCTGTATCTGTGAATTATTTCCTTGGAGCTTTTTCTCAAATAATAGATGCATCAGCATTCTCTCTTAGCTGGAGTAGATAGTTCTTCATGGGAATAGTAGTGGGATTCTGGAAAAGCTTAGCTGTTGAGTAAAATAACTATGTACTCATCTACAGCAGACAAAGTGGGTTTTTAATGCACTTTTGTACTGAGATATGAGACTCTGCAGCTAGAGCAGCAGCATTAAATTAATATAAAGATCTTTTCAGACAATGATAGAAGGAGCACGTTTTAGAAAGTGCCATCATTGCTAGGCTATAATTTGAATGCTCAGTGTCCTTCATTTTCTAAGAGTCATGACCTGGCACTGTGAGTGAGTAAGAAAAAGCATCTAAAAGAAAATGCATTTCAGTTCCACTTCTTATTGCCAACTTCTCCAGTATTGTCCTTCCCTAACAGGTTTTGAGCTCTGTCAGCGGGAGGCCTTGAACATGCTGGACTCTGTGAAGTGTTGTAACCTTTGTACTGTGCCTGCAATTCTTCTGTTCTGTTAGGTTTAATAATATTTTGGTTTAGTGGTATTTTTAATATAAAATAGTTCTGATATATTTAATTTGTGCTTTATAGCACAAATGTTTGTATAGCTGATGATTATATCTTTATTAATGAAAGAGTTGGCCATTACAAAACATTGAGATATTTGTCATAGGACTGTGCTATAAAGAGCAGTGATACCTCAGTCTAGGAAAAAAAAATTACAGTCTTAATATGCATAAAAATTCTCTAGGGCATTAGATCTGCCTATTAGGAAACAATGAAATATAAAACAGTCAACTGGTCTTAAAGAGTTTCTTCTCACTGCAAAATATTTAATATGACCACACTTCAGTGTGAAAATGAAAAATCTCATAAAGGTTATGTCTAATTAGGCATCCTATAGATAGAAATTACAGGGTCAGTTTTAATTAATCACTTTTGAGATCTGATTTAGGTCTTAGAATATGATTATGGTGAACAGAAAATAAGATTAATGTCTCTAAGACTGAATTCACTGATTATTAAATGCCGGAAGGAACATTGCCTAAAATTTTTGTGCCTTTGGGGATTTCTTCCTGCCAAATGCAGTGATTTCGTACCATCGGGCACAGATCTGATGAGGCAAAACATTTTAATTGATCTGTATGAAATAGCTTTCTACTACTAGAAAGAAAGAAGTTAATTTTATTTTGAAACTCAGATACAGTTAACAGTTTGCAGTAAAATAATGTGAATCAGTTTGCTAGCGTTTCTCTTCATTATTGTATCAAATGCTAGTGGTTGATCACGGAAATGTAATTTGCTTTGATTCCTTATGCTGTGAACTGTCATTAATGTATTCTTTCTGTTGTCAGTCTCTATCATTTGTAATCTCGGTTTGTATATTTTTCAATTTCAATGCTGCATTAGCTCAGTCACAGGTTTGGTCAAATAGTTTCCTTTATAGTCCACTTTCATGTCTTAATGTAAAAATGAGATTCTGGCTCTGGTAATTTGTTGGTTTACATGCTGAATGACAAATTCTTTGTAATAATAAAATTGACATCACAAGTTAAATTTTCCAGTCCATGCAGAGCAAAACCTAAATCAAGAATTGGCACTGCTGAATTAGATTGCTACATCTGCTAGCTGGTGAAGGCCTGTCTGTTAATACTTACTTAAATTCACATTTATTTGCACTCGTGATTGGTACATTACAGATAAATAAACCTCCTTACAACAAGTATACTTGTGTTTTAATTGCATTTTCACCAATATATCTGAAAAATATCACAAACTCTTTGTAAATACATATATAAGAACAGGAGGAATCTTGGGCAACAAGCATCACAATTCTTTGGACCATATAATTGAGTCTTTCAGCATAAATCATCATAATAAGTTATACGATTTCAAGTATGTAAAAAGCTATAAAGCTGTTAAAAGTTGTGAAAAGAAACTCTAAAATGTTGTGATGTTCCATGTTTCTGGCTCTGTGTTTTCTGTATCAAATGTCTTCATTTTTTAGAAGGTAAAGATTTTTCTTCCCATCATCGTCATAATGGGGATAAACTGAAATACAAGAAAAGTAAGAAAAAACTTTTTTTACTGTAAGGGTGATGGAACACTCTAGCAGGTTACCCAGAGACTGTTGACACTCCATCCTTGGAGACAGTAAAGACTTGACGGGACAGAGTCCTGGGCAGCCTTGTGCAGGGGGATTGGCTAGGTGATCTCCAGAGGCGCCTTCCAGCCTCAAAGAGTCTATAAATCTGTGACTGCCCAACATCTCAACCTGCAGTTTTAACTTGCGTTGTGTTCCACATAAACCCTGCACAAAGAAGTGTTAGCTAAATATACAGCTGGCCAAAGAGATGTTGTATGTGAACAAAAAAAGCCTGAGCAGTGTGAAACTACTAAAACACGTACTCCACTTTGTAGCTATGCAATGCTATTCAAATAAGTATACTGCCACTGCATTGACTCTCTTCCTTTCGTAATGCAAATGTTTGGATTGAAATATATGCAAGAATGGTATAAACAGCATTTTGCGAATATTTTCACAGATTACTTTGCTGAGTATTTTTTATCTCGTTTTCTAGGCCACAGCTACACGTTGCAACAGTTTCTAGATACCTATTAATTATACGTTCTGCTGAGGTGCAGAGCTGGACCTTTGTTCTCTTGTGGTAGCTGATCAAACATGCTTTAAAGGAGGCAGAGAATCTGCTCAGTAAATCATCGGAAAAGAGGCTAGAGCAGGTTCTGAGAAACTGTTGTGTGAGCCATGTGTTCGAACACCATAGGAGTCGTCAGCTCTCCGTGATGATTAGAGGATTGTAATGTTCGAAAAATAGGTTGTCTTGATTTCTCTGGATGACATCACTGGCAACATATTTGATAGCGAAAGTTGTGTTCTTAGGTGTTTTGCATCAGTTGTCTTTGAGTCACCAAGTTATACTGTAGTAAAAATTCACTATTTGTACCTCTCTTTCTCATCATGTGAATGCTTCCTCCCTCCTGAAAGGTAAAGTTATGAGAAGCATGGTAGGGAGATACAGGTACCAACTGACAGGCAAATTTCAGTACCAACCACTCAGGAAAAGAAATGTTGCCCTGGAAATATTCCTCTAAGATTTATTTAGCACTGAACAGTATGTAAGGCCAAGTGTCTGCTTTCGGTCTTGCAGACCACAAAGTTAAAATAATTTGGAAGAACAGATGTTTGTTCTTAGTGGGTTGAAGAATTTTGGTTTGGATTTTGGGTTTTTTATTATCATCTCTATTTCAGTGGCAATTGTCAGTGTGTCATTGAGAAAATTTAAATGTGTATATTAAAGGTGTGAGAGGTGAAAAGAACGTTAACTTCTATGCAATACCATTGCTAGTATTAAAATGTTGCTTTTGAGGATAAATGAAATAAGTCTTTTAAGAAAATTACTCTGAGGTTCCTATGAATGTTGTATCTCTGAGTTCATTTTAAAGAAATTGAAAACTGACCCTTTCAAAATTACTTTCAAAATATTTTAGAGGGATAGAAACATTTGCTCAGACTTGAAGTTAACTAGGAAGTAGTCTGTCAGTTTTATTTCATTCAACAGCTTCACCTCTCAACAAGAGATAGTTTACTATACAGCAGATATGGGCACTGTTTTAGTGTAAAGAATGAACTAAAACCTCTTCATGGAAACATTTGTGGAATATTATTTTAAATAAGGTGTTTGAATACATAGACATTAATATATTTATGTGTAAAGGCAGATAAGAAGAACTTTTTAGAACAGTGCTTTTACTGTGTTCTTGGCCAGTGACAGCATTGAGATGACCTTTTCATTAACTAATAAAAATTTTAAAGTAATTTTAGGTTTATGAATTTGTCCGTTTGCAGGACTTTAAATCTCAGTCTGAAATAAGGTGAAAAATGATTTTGTAATCTCTGCTTATGTTATGTTCTAATGTTCTCTGCTTCATTTTATGATTTATAAGAAATCAGTTTTATAGCTACAGAGAAGTTTCTAAAATATTCTAATGATTTCCTCCCTTTAGGATTTGCTTAGCTGGACTGATAGTACTGTATTTATAGCAGCAGTATAGCTCTTATTTAAACTAGTCTTTCTGGGTGAAAAGCTACAAAAGACGATTCTATGAAAAAGCAGAGTAATTCCAAAGCATGTTCCTAGCATGTAAGCAAAATAGCAGAAATGATAGATAATACAGAATTTATGTATTGAATGAATGGGAATCACTCCTCTTCTTTGCATTCGGTACTACCTATATTTAATGCAAATAAGTAAAAGTTTCCACACATGTATACATCTATATCAACCCAGAAGTGACTGTTCCTGTTTTATAATTTTATTCTGCAGAAAAAGTTAGCTCAAAATATTTTCAGGTATTGATCCGACTATTTATAAGTGAGTGCTGAATACTCATTGAGACGATTGCTTTGACATCCATGTAGATAGGGTATGGTTGTACATTTAGTCAGTTAGGCACTGCATCAGTGACGTGTGTCATACTGAATTTTTGTTTTGCACATTCTGTAACACGTTGGGTCTGCAGTTGCAGCCCGGAAGTTCTTGGGGCAGTTGGAAATGAGACAGCAAAATTGTCCCAGCCGTTCAATTTTCAGTGTATGTGGTGACAGTATTCTGCTGTCAGTGCATTATCAGATAGACAATAAGAATGAAAGCAAACAAACAATATCGATGTGAAGTAAGGGAGTTTTAAATGCAATTTTGAATAGGTTCATTTCTAAAAAAATAGGTTGATGTTGGCATGACACTTCTTAAAGCTATTAGTGTGCATATCCGTGCCCTCTAATAGAATAAATGACAGTATTCAGCTAATGTCCTAAAGTATTGTTGCGAGCGGCCAGATTTTTACCTGATTTCATCCTTTGAAGTGGTAATTTGTGTTATCAGTTTGGCACTGGATGACTTCAGTATCTGTTTAACAGATCTCAGTTGTGTTCTGTAACAGTAAGCAAGCACTCTGATAAAAGAGGAATATAATTTACATGAACAAACTGGGAATAGCATTTGCTTAAATATGTGACTTTTAATTAGTAAAGCACCTCCTAATGGCTGAAACATGCTAATGAAACTAATTTATCGCTATGTTAATTGATTGATCCACTTATAAAACTGTGTAGAGACATTACACAGTATTTATCTTGCAATAGAACTGTGTTGCCAAGCACTGATGATTGTTGAAGTAAAAATATCTTAGATATCTAAAATTTGATTAGCATGTTCAGAGAACACAGGAAGTTCCATTACAAAAATGTGCTGTTCTTCTGTGGAATGTTGGCTGGTGATAGTATTAAAATATTTGAATTCAAGTGGGTTGTTCTTAACAAACATAGTTGTCTCACTGTTATTCTTGGTTTCTGCATTCCTCGCTTGGTAACTGACAGTTTTGTCTTTAGGCTCTCATAACCTATGAAGGCTTGACATCAAACTTAAAAAGCATCATGCCTGTTGTGGTCTAACTGAAATGTGAAGAAGTAGGGAAAAATTGTTTGGTCAAAGTAGATGAGAATTCATGCTTTCAGCTCTTTTCCTTCTGCAAGAAATGTATTACGATGTTACATTGTCTTTCATTTTGTGTTTTGGCACATATTGACATTGAAGACGTGTATTACATGGCATTCTACAAATGCTCTAAATTTTCCTTCCCCCGCTCTGAGTAGTTGAGAGGGTTTATAAATGTTAGAGGACAATGAGGAAAGAAAAAAATGTATCAGGAGGGGTAGAAACAGTGATAGAGAAGCAAAGGTAAGCAGGGAGAGAGACACTGGATGCTTAATGTTAGAAGGGAAGTGGGCTGAATATAGTAAGAAAGTGTGGAGAAATACTAGTACTTGCAATTATTTTGCATAACCATTTTCCTTAGTCTGGACAACTTGGGTGGAGATGGGATGCTGGTCAGTTTAACTAAGGAACTGGCTGGATCAAGAGGCCTTTGGTTGGGCCCCAGGAATTGTATCATCACGTGCTGTCATCTTCTCTCCCAGCTAACAACAGGCTTAGTAATGAAAGATCATTCTAAGAGAAGAGTTGTCGTTCTCAGTAGCACTTGCTTCTTCCTTTTCATCTTGCTCTTTTCCTGCTTGCTGATAAACTCAGCAAGTCTTGAGCAAGCGGTGGGTTCTCTAAACTGTGCATTTTACGTCCCTAACATGCTTAACTTGTAGCAGAGCAAGAAGAGGTTAAGATTTTTCTCAAAAAAAGAACACACAGCCAGTTAAAGTTTCGTGTCATTACAGCAGTGATCCTGTTTCCTTGGTAACAAGCAAGTCACATGCGCTCACTTGTTAAAAAGTGAACTCTTTATATATTCAGGCATTTCTGTACTGCAGCAGGTGTTTCTGAAATTGGTAGCAAAGAATGGGCTCTAGAGCCAGTAAAGAAAGTTTCAATTTTGAGGCTGGGCAAAATAGGGAGAATACATTTGTAATTCTCTTCTTTACTTTGCAAGTAACATAAAATAATACCAGGAAAGAGACTTGCAAAAATACAGTTTTAATCTCTGCTGTCCCTGGTTTTTTGTCTTACGGTTCTCGGCTCTTATTTTAAATTCACATTTCTGTCAATGATGAGTACTCAAAAGCACAGATTAACTTACACCAGTAAAGTCAAATCTTTTATATGTGTCAGAATTACATCAGAACAGCTGAGATTGTACATTATCTTCAGTGAAAACAAGTTAGTTGGAAGACTGATGCATTTGAGCACCAGTTCTTGATATCCAGCAATGAGCAGTCACAGACAGGAAAAATGTTGTGGAATAGTAAAGGAGTTGTTTGTGTCTCACTTCTGCAAGTGACTGTGACTCATACGACTCTCCACCACCTTCCCTGTGTTTGAAATTTCTTGCATCTGTGGCTTGTATCTTTTTCCGAGAAAGAGGTTTCTTTCTGCTTCCTGTGGTTGGAAAGCTTAGTCCTTCCTTGAAGGTCAGGTTGGGTTTTTTTCTCCGTTCTGGTGGCAGCAGTGACCAAGGAGCCCCACTCCTTTGAAGTTCAGTTGTAAAAACTCAATTAGCTGTCCATTTTCTCTGCTGGGGTTTTCACAGCAAACATTAGCTCGGTAACTGAGAATAACGTTGCTTGAGACTATGAATTGTAAAATGTAAGATATAACTACCATCCATTCCCAGATATACCTTACACAGATAACAAGTCAATTTGCAGAGCAAGATGGATAAATGTAGAGATCACTTGTTATTCTAGCAGAAAGAGGTAACTAGTAAGTTTTTAGACATTGCACTGAGAGAATATATAAACCCCTTTGCAGAGTTGTGTAGCTTAGGGTCTAAATGTGAATCAACTCGTTTTCTGTTGCCCATTACAAAAACACGTCATTCCTATCAGTATACTTACTGCATATTCCCCTAACTGGCAAGTGTTTGCCATGTTGGAGCTGGTTAGAGAAGTCATAAACTGTTTCTAATCATAAACACACAAAAAAAATCCTTCTTCTGTTTTGTCCATATCTAATTAATAAGCAATAGATCCAATATTCTTTAAAGCTCCTTGTGCCAGTTTTGAATCTGGAACAAATTTTTGCATTCTAGCTATGAAAAGTGGAATACTAGAAATGCTAATATAATTAAGTATGCAGTACTTCAAAGTACCATATTCATTCCTGATAGCATGAAAGCATTTTGCTATGGAATAAGGTGTCGAACAATCAGTTCACCTTGTTTTGCTTTCAGCAACGTTGACAGCCGTCTTGAAACCTTTTCTTTGCAATGTGGTATGATTCTCCTAAGTGAGTAGAAGAATAAAGTTGCTCTTGTCAGGCTAGCCATATGATAGCTTTACCTGCCATTCAGCTACAGAATTAACGTATGTTTATTGTAAGCATCGTGGTTTTGTACCAATGTGCTCACTTTATCCTCTTCTTAATGTCTATCAGCACTGGTTAATAGCTATTATTCAGCTACAGAATTAACGTATGTTTATTGTAAGCATCGTGGTTTTGTACCAATGTGCTCAGTTTATCCTCTTCTTAATGTCTATCAGCACTGGTTAATATATTTAGTTAATGACATAGAGGAACAGAATAAACCTAAGACGATGTCATTATCATAATACGTTAGGGTGCACAGCCCAGTGTCTAGGATCTAGTCTAAGTCAGTTTAACAGCAGCGCATAAAACCAGAGAAGTCCAGACTGCAACACTAGGCAGTTGTTCACTGGAGTCGTCGTTTTAACTGACTTGTCCAGCAAGAACTTTCAAGTGAGGTTTTCAGCCTGGAGAATTGTACTAAAAATGCCTTAAACTGGTAGTTTTCACAAAATATATTCTGGAAGGTAGAACAGTAGAATAAAAATGTGTCAGAGACTCAGTAGGATTTGGTCACAATGCTCGGGCAGTTCAACGTCGCGCTCTGATTCTGGGTGACTGAGAACCTGAGAGAGTCAACAGGCAGTTGAGGTCTATATTGTAATAAAGGAAATATGAAATGAGGGAAAACTGAAACATGAAGCAGGTGAACTGATTTGCAAAAGAGAACTTGATGTGTAGGTTGTTCATGCAGGAGAGACTTGGATTAGATGGGGAGCTGTGAGAATGGCTTGACTTCTGGGCAACAGAAGTTTGACTCAGCTGCGTAGAATCAACTCAGAGGAGTTTGTTGAGAGAGTAATTAGGCATGAAGAGAAGCAAACAATAGCTGGGAAAGTACTGGGTAATAAACTGAGTTGTGGCTGTTGATCTGAATTAAGAAAGACAAACTGGAGAAGGTGGGAAGTAAGGGAATAAATGAGTAGAGTAAGAGCAGAGGAGGGCTATGAAAGAGGACCCAGGGAACTACAGGCCGTTCAGCCTCACCTCCATCCGGGGAAAGGTGATGAAGCAGCTTATCCTGGAGGTCATCAACAAGCAAGTGGAGGAAAAGAAGGTTATCAGGAGTAGTCAGCATGGATTCCCCAAGGGGAAATCATGCCTGACCAATCTGATAGCTTTCTACGATGGCATGACTGGCTGGG